>Ga0315540_10001593_pt1 | contig 12933 bp, 10 predicted proteins | sample SalMarSW160110MG_FD_203677 | JGI IMG/M metagenome (GOLD analysis project Ga0315540, IMG submission 203677) | Salt marsh sediment microbial communities from the Plum Island Ecosystem LTER, Massachusetts, United States - Salt Marsh Sediment SW1601-10 ... | reverse complement strand
ATTTCTGAGTGAGGAGCTGTCAAAGAATGGAACATGCCGTCATGTGTCCCCAATGCAATGCTCCGCTTGCGCCGCACCGCTTCGCACGTTCCGTCGTCTGTTCCTATTGCGGGGCGACGGTTCAACTTGATGAAACCTCCGTCTCGGCAGCAGAATTTCACCAGGCCTTTCGCGTATGGAACGCCCCGGAGTCTTATCAGATTCCCTCCTGGATCTCGATCGGCGAAAGTCACTGGACCCTCCGGGACCGCATTGCACAGGGCGAAATCTCGGATGTGTATCGCGGACAGCGCGCCCGCTGGCCGACCGAACTTGCGATCGTGAAACTGCTGCGCGAGCGCCGGGATGTGGCCCTGTTTGACAATGAATGGGAAGCCCTGCAAGAACTTCAAGGCAGTCAGGCACCCGGTACAGACACATTCACGCGCCTGATGCCGCAACCGATCATCCACGGCGATATCAGCACCGGATCACACGCCGGTCAGCGGGTTAGTATTTTCCGTTGGGCGACGGGCTTTCGGCACACTTTTGAAGAAGTCATCCAGGCCTACCCACAGGGGATTCCCCCGCGCGCCTCGATCTGGATCTGGCGGCGCATATTGGAGTTGCTCTCATTCATACACGCTTCGGGCATGGCCCATGGTGGACTTGTGCCATCCAATCTGCTTGTCCAGGAGAATGAACACGGTGTGCGGCTGGTGGGATACAGTTCGGCTGGCCATTTTGGCGAAAAGCTGCGGACTGTCTCGCAGCGCTTCGAATCTTTCTACCCGCAGCCGAAACGCTCCAAATTGGCCTTGACCGCGCAATTGGACCTGACGATGAGTGCGCGCTGTATCGTTGCCCTGCTCGGAGGGGATCCTGAGACCGGGTCTTTGCCTGACACAGTACCAGCCCGCCTGGCTGATTCTGTACAACGAATTTCCCGGGCCGACCCCGCGAGTTCTACGGGAGCAGATGCCTGGACCATTCGCGAAGAACTCGGTCGGATTGCCGATGAAGTTTTCGGCGCTCCCCAGTTTTTCCCCATTATCATGCCGTCTTGAACCCTGGTTGACCCACCAACTTTAAAAAGGAGATTTCGAAATGGGAAATGGAAACTACAGCCACGCTGCTCACGAGGCGCTCCTGCGCGGCCGCGCGAATATTCCTATGCAACAGGTCTTCAAGCAAGTCAAATGCCATCCACTCATGGACCCGAAAGGTGTTCGATTGCGAGAGAGTCGCGATGGTGCTGATCACCCCGAGTCGCTGGGAATTGTTTTTGCCCTGGATGTAACCGGTTCGATGGGGGAGATCCCGCGCCTGATGGCGACGAAGCAGCTCCCCATCTTCATGAAAACCCTGTTGGATTGTCAAATTCCCGACCCGCAGCTGCTCTTTATGGCAATTGGGGATGCCATCAGCGATAATGCGCCACTTCAGGTCGGCCAGTATGAATCGACCGCTGAATTGATGGATCAATGGTTGACCTGGACCTATCTGGAAGGCGGTGGTGGGGGGACTGGTGAAGAATCCTATGAATTAGGTTTGTACTTCCTCGCCATGCATACCGAGATGGATTGCATGGTAAAGCGAAAAAAACGTGGCTATCTCTTTATGACGGGTGACGAGGTGCCTTATCCCAGCCTCTCGAAGCACGTGGTGGAGGCAGTCATCGGGGATAAATTAGATGAAGATCTTACCTGCGAAGAGATTGTGGCCGAAGTGCAAAAATCTTTCATCCCATTTTTTATCATTCCCGACCAGGCCCGGGCGAAACGCTGCGAGCGGCGCTGGCGGGATCTTTTCGGGGATCATGTGCTTTGCCTTGAAGCTCCGATGGATGTCTGCTTTGTTGCCGCCGGAGCCATCCTGCTCAGTGAAAAGCGGGTCTCCAATATGAAGGAGCTCACGGCGCTCTTAAGCAAGGCTGGCATGCCTGCCTCCCGCCAGAGCCATGTGGTTCAATCACTGACTCCATTTGCCGAGCTATTTTTTAATGTGAAACAGAAATCTGGCTGGTTGTCGCGTTTCTTTTAACGATTCCCATACCCTGTAATCGTGCGACCATCCAGCTGAATATCGGACGGAATAACGCCAGGCTGGCCAGGGTGTTAGGAGTATCCTTTCCTTGCGCGCATATATCATCGTTGATCTTGGCTTCGGGGACGCCGGAAAAGGCCTGCTGACCGACTTCCTTGTCCGGCATGTTGAAGCCGGCCTTGTCGTGCGCTATAACGGCGGCGCGCAGGCCGGTCACAACGTCATAACCCCCGATGGGCGTCAGCATACATTTTCACAGTTCGGTTCCGGGACGTTCATCCCGGGCGTCAAGACGTACCTTTCGCAACAGGTTGTGATTCATCCTACGGCGCTGCTGGTAGAGGGGGATATCCTGGCAGGGAAGGGTGTCCGGGACCCCTTTTCCCGGCTGCGTCTGAGCGATCAGGCGCTTGTGATTACACCTTTCCACCAGGCCGCCAATCGTATTCGCGAAATAGTGCGTGGCGCAAGTCGGCATGGGAGTTGTGGCGTGGGAGTGGGGGAAGCGGTTGAGGATGCCCGGTTGCATGCCGAATCCCGTATCCTGGCAGGTGATCTGAACAACCCGACCCTGCTCCGGCGGAAACTGCGAGCCATCCGTGAGCAGAAACGCGAACAGATCGCCGCACTTTGCCAGGATAATTTTCTCGATTCTGCTGTTAGCCGGGAATTTGGTGTTTTTGAGGGGCAGGATGTGATCGATGCATGGATTGCCTCCATTGCCCGGATTGGCGAGCTTGGTCTGGTGGTGCCCGACTCGGTATTGGAGCGCTGGTTGCACGAGACGGAGAATGTGATCTTCGAAGGTGCCCAGGGGGTCCTGTTGGATGCCGAGGCAGGTTTTCATCCCTTTACAACCTGGTCGCGTTGCACTGCGGCAAATGCTCTTGATCTCATCCAGCAGATGGCGCCGGAGGCAGGTGTGTTTCGAATTGGCGTAATGCGGTCCTATGCGGTACGTCATGGGCCGGGCCCGCTGCCAACCGAAACTGATGCTTTAACCTCTGTGATCTCCGAGCACAATAAAACCAATCCATGGCAAGGCGCGGTCCGCTATGGATGGTTTGATGCAGTTTTGGCCCGTTATGCGCTGGGTATGACGGGTGCGGTTGATTCTTTGGTAGTGACCCATTTGGATGTGCTGAAACGATTGAAAGCATGGAAATATTGCCCGGGATATGGCAGTTACCAGGGTCTTCGCGACACTTTCAGCGACTCTAAATTATCCGATGGTGTGCTGGTAAGTTTCCGTCCCCCGCCTTTCCTATCGCTTGCCCAACGGGAACAATTCACCCAAGCGCTCACTACAGTTACGCCGGTGCTCGAATCTTGCAGCGCCGACGATGCGACAGTAGTCCGAGAGATTGAATCGCTCATCGGACAACCGGTTGGAATTGTTTCCCGCGGTCCAAGTGCGGAAAATGTACAAATATTAAATTCTTTTCCCTCCTGATCTTCGTGCGCGGAGGCTTGATCGGGTTCGGCTGCTTAACAAAGAGCGCATATGGGTGGGGCTAAGGCCTGCGAAAAACCAGCGCGATTTTCCTGGTTTCGTGACATAATATCAAGAAGTCATGTCATGCGAACGTCAGTCTTTGGGTTGCAAAAACGAAGCGATATTCAATACGGTTGAAATCCATGCCTAAGTAACTCAAATTTAGCAGGTCACGGGTTTATTGGTATTAATCCAATCGAAGATCTTGCACTATCAGAGTCGTTGAATAAAACCTCCGTCCTCGATAAAGAAAAGATGACCGTGCAACCTCGTAAATTTAATATGGCGTGAAGCAAAATTCACGAGAAAAGGATTAAAAAATGCCTGATGAAGAAAATCGCATCGTCTACGTCGATAAACCCGAAGAATCAGCCTGGGGAATCATTGGGCGAGGTATCGGTGATTACAACCAACAACAAGCCGGGGATCAGAAATTTCAGCGCCTGTGCTTCGTTCTGCACGCACCCGACCAGGAAATCGTGGCCGGCGTGCTGGGTGAAGTCTATTGGGACTGGTTTCACCTGGACCTGTTGTGGGTAAAAGACGAGCTTCGCGGTCGCGGGTACGGTCAGCGCCTGTTGATGGCTGCAGAGGACGAAGCGCGGCAGCGCGGCGCAAAGCAGGTGTTCCTGGACACCTTCAGTTTCCAGGCGCCGGAATTCTATAAAAAATATGGCTATCAGGTTTTCGGTGAACTGCAGGATTTCCCGCCCGGGCATCAGCGCTACTTCCTGACCAAACAACTTTAGGAAAAGTGTGTCGTTTAGAAATTTGATTGTGTGAAGCGAAGGACAGGCGAACGGAAGGCTGACACCAGCCTGATCTGCGTGTGGCAGCGGTGCAGGTGGTCTCAAGGTTTTGATAATTCCCGCAGTGTTTTGGGTGTCCCCTGATTTTGGGAGGCTAACATGGTCAAGTTGATTGCCTTCGTTGGGTTGTCAGCCGGTCTCATCTATGTATCGCGGGCCTCGCTGCGTACGCCCGGCTCACATGGCTTCTATCGTTTCTTTGCCTGGGAGTTCATCCTTGCCCTGGTCCTGCTCAATCTGAACGTCTGGTTCCGCAACCCGTTTTCCTGGCACCAACTCATCTCCTGGTTCCTGCTGTGCACCTCCTTCATTCCGCTGGGATTCGGGGTTCGCTCCCTAATCACCCGAGGCAAACCGGTAGGACATCGGGAAGATGACGCTCGCCTGCTGGCTTTCGAGAAGACCAGCGAACTGGTCACGACGGGCATCTATGGCTATATCCGCCACCCGCTCTACAGTTCCCTGCTGTTATTGGCCTGGGGCGTATTCTTCAAAACGCTGACCTGGCCGAGTGTGCTGCTGGTGCTGGCGGCGACCCTGTCTTTAACCCTCACGGCCAGGGCGGATGAGGCCGAATGCATTCGCTTCTTTGGGCCGGTATATCAAGCCTACATGAAACGTACCAGGATGTTCGTGCCGTTTTTATTCTGATGAATTGTAGCAGTCGTTAGGTGGGGCTGCCGTTATTCCGGAGTTGGTTACAGCCCACCTGAAGATAATCGTCAAAATAAACATTAAAATCATAGACAAGATGCTAGAGAAACCCGAAATTCAAGACGAAGAGATTATCGCCTGTTTAGAGAATCAATATGGATTGCGCGTCGAGCAAATTGCTTTTCTTCCGCTCGGTGTTGATCTGAATACGGCTGTGTATCGCTGCACTACCGATGATGGAACCGCTTCCTTCGTAAAGCTGCGGCGGGGGGAATTCATTCCAGCCTGCGTGGTTGTTCCGAAATACCTTAGCGACCTGGGGATCAAACAGGTCATCCCCCCGATTGCGGCCCAAAGCGGGGAGCTATGGGCACGATTGGCACCTTTTACCCTGATCCTATATCCATACGTGGCAGGGCAGAATGGTTTTGAAAGAAACCTGTCAGACCGTCAATGGGTCGAATTTGGGACAGCCCTGAAAAGGTTTCACAGCACCGAATTCCCCGCGGCAATCACGCGCGGTATTCCGCGCGAGGATTTCTCGCCTCACTGGCGTGATACGGTCAAGAAGTTCCTTGCCCGCATTATGGAAGAGATTTTCGAGAACCCCGTCGCGGCAGATGCCGCCGCTTTTTTGAAGACCAAAGCGGATGAAACACTCGAACTGGTTGGGCGCGCTGAACAGCTGGCACAGCTGCTAAAAGAACAACCCCGCGATTTTATTGTGTGTCACGCCGATATCCATGCCTGGAATCTCCTGATTGCGGATGATGGTGCCCTTTACATGGTCGATTGGGATACCTTGATCTACGCCCCCAAAGAGCGCGATTTGATGTTCGTCGGTAGCGGTCTGGGAGGGCACGGGCGTTCGCCTCAGGATGAGGAGGCCTGGTTCTATCAGGGATATGGCTCAACTCAAATCGATCCGATTGGGCTGGCATATTACCGCTATGAACGCATCCTCGAAGATATTGCGGTGTTTTGCGAACAGATTTTTCTGGCAGATGAAGGCGGGGAAGATCGAAAACAAGCCCTTGAATATTTGGAATCCAATTTTTTACCAAACGGTGTGCTGGAGATAGCCCGCCGGTCTGATAAGACCTTGATGGATGATTAGGGGATGGGCCGTCAATCCGTCCAACAAGTAGCAGTTACGTTGATGTACTCGCTCCAGTCTCTTACTCGAAGTCCAAGCACTTTTTTTGTTGTATTAAGAAAACCGGCTGGTTCGGATAAAAAGACGATATAATAAATTAAGGGCAACCTCATTTGCCTTTCAAATTCTCTCATACCCATCTATAGAAAGGATTCGTTATGAGTCTGTTTAATACCATCCTGCAGAAACTTGGTCTGGCCAAGAAGCCTGACGCAAGTACGCCAGCGTCCTCCTCATCATCCGCACCGACACCAATGCCCAGGCCCGAGAATAGATCTCAACTATCCAAGGTCTTCGGCCAGTCCGGACCATCAGCAGTCCCGATGGTGGACGTGGTCAGCAAACTGGAGAAGATGGCTTCCGAAAACTCCGAAAAGCTTGATTGGAAGGTATCGATCGTCGATTTGTTAAAGCTGCTCGAACTGGATAGCAGCCCCAGCGCCCGCAAGGAATTAGCAACCGAACTCGGTTGCCCGGCTGACATGATGAGCGATTCGGCCAAGATGAACACCTGGCTGCACAAGACCGTCTTAGCCAAAATTGCCCAGAACGGCGGCAATATTCCCAAGGAACTGCTGGACTAACCGCAGCTGTAATTCAAAAAGAGAGGCGTGGGCCATGTCACAGGCCCGCGTCTTTTGATTCCTGCGGATGGGACTGTGACCGGTATAGAAGTTCCGATCAAGACTCTGTATAATTAACTATCGATCGATATGGGGAATGCCAGGTCGTTTGTGGGTTGGGTTGTGCCAGCGGGAAGGGAGGGAGACCATGTTATGTGATAACGAACGCCTGTTCCGGTTTGCCTGGATGGCTGCCGTCTTTTTCGGCCTGCTGTTGTTGGCTTCCTGCACTCCGCCCTCGACTTGCACGGTCGATTTCCTGATTACCAGCATCAACAACGCCAACAGCACGCCTGCCACAACCGATGTGATCGAGCTGGCTCCGGGTTGCACCTACCTGTTGGATCAGGTCGATAACACTTTCAATGGTGATAATGGCCTGCCTCCCATCACCTCGCCAATCGTGATCCATGGCAACGATGCAACCATTAAACGGGCTGCAAACGCCCCTCGTTTCCGCTTGATATACATTGATGGCGGGCAGGGTAACCTGAGCCTGGTACATATCACCCTGGAGGGCGGGTATGCTTACGACTCCTTGAACCCTAATATTCTCCAAAATAATTCAGGAGGCGCGATTTTCAACAACGGGGTCTTGAAGCTTGAAAAGAGTTTGATTTATGATAATTGGTCGCGCGAGGGGGCGATCTTCAATGCCAATCAGATGGAAATCGCAGATTCTACCATTACGAAGAATCACGATTACTTCGGGTTGCCGGGCGGTGCCGGCCTCTACAACCTGGGCACAGGCACGATCGCGGGTTCTACGATCAGTTACAATGGCATCCCAGAGTTTGCAGACGGCCTCTTCAATATGGGGGATTTGGAGATGACCAATTGTACGGTCAGCGGCAACGGCGCATCCGGGATCGATAATGAAGGCAACCTGTCTGTTAACCACATCACGGTTACGGATAACGGGGGAGGCTCATTTGGTTCGGCCGGGATCCTGTACGTCTACAACTCACTGATAGAGAGCTGTACTGGCCAGCAGGTCCATACCAACACCTATAATATCGACACCGACGGCACCTGCCTGGGTTTCACTTATCCGTTGACTGCCTGGCACCTGGCTCCCCTGGGAAACTATGGCGGCCAGACGGAAACCCGCGCTCTATTACCTGGCAGCGTTGCCATCGACCGCGTTGGGCGCTCGTGCCTGCCCACCGACCAGCGCTTCGTGGCGCGCCCGTACGGGCCGCAGTGTGACGTCGGTGCTTATGAATACAACGGCAGCCCGCCTCCGGCCCCGTTGATGGGCCTGACCGAAACACTTACACCTACACTGACGGTCACCCCCACACTGACACCCACAGCGACGATTACAGCAACGCTGCAGCCTTGTGCCTTCACAGCTGCCATAAACCTCTTCTGCCGCACGGGGCCGGGTAGCTCGCTCTACCCGCCGTTGGACAGCTTCGTGGCTGGACAGTCTGCTCAGGTGCTGGGGCAGAGTGCGGACGGCCAGTTCGCATATGTGGCGGCGCCCAACACCCAGGGGTTGTGCGTCGTACCGCTCAGTTCCAGGTTTGGGGTGCTGACCGGCGATTGCGGTGGGCTGGTAGTGTTCACACCACCGCCACCGCCCACGCCCACGGATACCCCGCGACCGGAAAAGCCTACGGGATCGCAGCCGGGGTGTATGGTGTCGCCGCCGAATCCCAGCAGCGCCCCAAAGTGCGTCGTACCCTGTCCGTCTGATGCAAATCCAGGGACACCCTGTACCCCATAGCCCGCAAACCGGCTTTACTGGAGGAAAATATGCCTCAAGACCGCCCAAACGAATCGAAGCCGCAGGCTATTCTTACTGGTGATGATTATATCGAGAGTTTGCGAGGGCGCAGGCTGAAGGTCTACCTGTTCGGCGAGCTGGTTGCAGAACCGGTCGATCACCCGCTGATCCGCCCTTCGATCAACGCCATGGCGAAGACTTACGATCTGGCGCTGGGGCGCCCGGATTTAGCCACAGCGTTGTCACCCTTGACGGGCGATCGTGTCAACCGCTTCCTGCACATTGCCATGAGCGCTGAGGATGTCGTCCTGCAGAACAAGATGCAGCGGCGGCTGGGCCAACTGACCGGTACCTGTTTCCAGCGCTGCGTTGGGATGGACGCGCTCAATGCGTTGTACTCGGTGACTTACGAGATCGATCAGAAATATGCCACTCCCTACCATGCGCGGCTCAAGCAGTTCATCCAGGAGATGCAGGCGCACAACTACGTCATCGGCGGAGCCATGACCGATGTCAAAGGTGACCGGAGCAAGCCGCCCGCCCAGCAGGCTGATCCCGACCTGTACCTCCACGTCAGCCGCCGCACACCGCAGGGAGTTTACCTTCGCGGTGCCAAAGCGCACCAAACAGGGTGCATCAATTCGCATTGGTTGATCGTCATGCCGACCCTGCGCCTGGAACCGGATGATCATGCATATGCCATTGTCGGCGCGCTGCCCGTCGAGGCGGACGGCCTTACATTTGTGTATGGGCGTCAATCTTGCGATACGCGTTCCATGGAGGGCGGGGGACTCGATGTGGGCAACCGCGGATACAGCGGGCAGGAAGCGCTGGTCATTTTCGAGGATGTGTTCGTCCCCAATGAATTGATCTTCATGGACGGGGAGACGGATTTTGCTGCCATGCTGGTGGAACGTTTTACCAGTTATCATCGCCGCAGTTACGTCTGCAAGAGTGGCGTCGGCGACGTGCTGATCGGAGCGGCAGCCACGGTGGCCGAGTATAACGGCGTGGAGCGTGCTTCGCATATTCGGGACAAACTGGTGGAGATGACCTATCTCAACGAGACGATTTATGCCACCGGGATAGCGGCCTCCTATCAAAGTCATGCCACCAGGTCGGGCGCGTATATCTGCGACGATATGCTGGCGAATGTTTGCAAGCATCATGTGACCAAAATTCCCTACGAAATGGGGCGCCTGGCACAGGACCTGGCTGGCGGCCTGGTGGTCACGCTGCCTTCCGAAGCTGATTACCGTCATCAGGAACTTGGTCCACTTCTTGAAAAGTACCTCAAAGGGCGCGAGGATGTGTCGACTGAAGACCGCATCCGCATCCTGCGTTTGATCGAAAATATGACCTTGGGGCGCAATGCGGTCGGCTATCTGACCGAATCCTTGCATGGAGCCGGCTCGCCGCAAGCCCAGCGCATTCAAATCTATCGCCAGATGCAGATCTCCTTCAAACAACAGCTTGCCAGGCGGCTGGCTGGCATTGACCTGCCCGACTCCGCGGCTGGCGATCTGGGAGGGATTGTCGATGGCTACTTTGCCCGGGTCTTTGCTGCCGATGGTGAGCGGCCGGGACCCTCGACCCAATCCGGGGTTGATCCTCAGGTCTCGATGCGTGAATAGGGCATTTACGCTTGTATCTGGCACTGGCAAGGTGACAATAAGATGTAGTCTTTCTGTAAGTCACATAAATAAAAAAAAGACATCCGAGAAAAACTCGGATGTCTTATCGTCTATCTGGTCTTAGGCCTCGCGGACTTCGCCTTCGATCACGTCGCCTTCGCCCTCACCGCCGCCTTCACCTGCGCCTCCGGAGTCGCCGGAACCGTTGCTGGGTGGCGGTGTCTCCGCCTGTTGCTGGTAAAGTTGCTGGCTGATGGCGTGGAAGGCGTTCTGCACCTCTTCGCTGGTCTGCTTGATGCGGGCGATGTCCTCGCCCTGTGCAGCCTGCTTCAGCTCGCTGACCTTTTCCTGGATCTTCTGGCGCTCATCTGCCGGGACCTTATCGCCCAGTTCGTTGAGCGTCTTCTCAGTCTGGTAAGCCAGTTGGTCGGCCGTGTTGCGGGCGTCGATCAGCTCGCGGTGTTTCTTGTCTTCGTTCTCGTGCTGGCGGGCTTCCTGCACCATATTGTCGATGTCATCCTTGTTCAGGTTGGTGGAGGCCGTCACGGTGACCTTCTGTTCCTTGCCGGTAGCCTTGTCCTTGGCGGTCACATTCAGGATGCCGTTGGCATCGATATCGAAGGTGACCTCGACCTGCGGGATACCGCGTGGGGCCGGCGGAATGCCGTCCAGGCGGAAGCGGCCCAGTGACATGTTGTCAGCGGCCATCGGGCGCTCGCCCTGCAGGATGTGGATGTCGACTGCCGTCTGGTTATCGGCTGCGGTCGAGTAGACCTCGGTCTTGCGCACCGGGATGGTGGTGTTGCGCTCGATCATGGTGGTCATCACGCTGCCCATGGTTTCCACGCCCAGTGAGAGCGGGGTGACATCGAGTAGCAAGATGTCTTTGACTTCGCCGCCCAGCACGCCGCCTTGGATGGCCGCACCAATCGCCACGACCTCATCCGGGTTAACGCCTTTGTGTGGTTCCTTGCCGCCCGCCAGCTTGCGGACCAGGTCCTGGACCATGGGCATACGGGTCGAGCCGCCAACCAGCACAACCTCGTCCAGGTCGCTGGCGCTCATGCTGGCGTCTTTGAGGGCTGCCTCGAAAGGCCCCTTGCAGCGGTTGAGCAGGTCTTCGGTCATCTGCTCGAATTTGGCGCGCGTGAGTTTCAGTTGCAGGTGCTTCGGGCCGCTGGCATCGGCGGTGACGTAAGGCAGGTTGACCTCGGTCTCCATAACCGTGGAAAGCTCGATCTTGGCCTTTTCGGCCGCCTCGCGCAAGCGTTGTAACGCCTGGCGATCCTTGCGCAGGTCGATACCCTGTTCCTTCTTGAACTCATCGGCTGCCCAGTTGACGATCAACTGGTCCCAGTCGTCGCCGCCCAGGTGGGTGTCGCCGTTGGTGGACTTGACTTCGGTCACGCCTTCGCCGACTTCCAGAATGGACACGTCGAAGGTGCCGCCGCCCAGGTCGAAAACCAGGATGGTCTCGTTTTTGTTCTTGTCCAGGCCGTAGGCCAAGGCCGAGGCGGTCGGTTCGTTGATGATGCGCTTGACGTCCAGACCGGCGATTTTGCCGGCGTCCTTGGTAGCCTGTCGCTGGCTGTCGTTGAAGTAAGCCGGGACGGTGATGACGGCCTCAGTGACCGCTTCGCCCAGGTAGGCTTCGGCATCCGCTTTCAGCTTGGAAAGGATCATCGCGGATATTTCTTCCGGGCTGTACTCGCGGTTGGTGATCGGGATCTTGACCCGTGCTTCACCTTGTGGTCCCTTGACTACTTCGTACGGAACCATCTTGCGCTCGGTTTCCACTTCGTCGAAGCGGCGACCCATGAAGCGCTTGATGGAGAAGATCGTATTTTCTGAATTGATGACGGCCTGGCGCTTGGCGGTTTGCCCAACCAGGCGCTCGCCGTTTTTGTTGAATGCTACCACGGACGGGCATAAACGCCCGCCTTCAGCGGTGGTGATGACCGTTGGCTGGCCGCCTTCCATGACTGCGACCACGCTGTTGGTGGTTCCTAAATCGATGCCAATAATTTTTGCCATATCCGTCACTCCTGTCGAACGGGGTATTTTTTGCTTTCATGCAAAAGCTGGCCCTTTCAGGCCATCGTGATTAAAGGATAACGGATGGATGCAAGAATAACGTTAACAGTACATAGAAAAAACATAAAAGGCCGCCTCACACGAGGCGGCCTTTTGCTGAAACCGGGGTTCTAGGGCTGGCTGATGGTGACGTAGTCGAAGTTCATCAGGACCGGTGTGACATTGAAGGAATTCAGGCCGATGGCCACATCTCCGCTGCGAAGTTTGAACTTGGTGTCCCGGATGGTGCGCTCTTCGTAATCGTTGATGTACAGCGACAATTTATCACCCTTGCAGACGAAGGCGAATTTGTTGGTCTCACGACCGGTCTTGATGTGGGTTGAACCGCCATTATAAATACGATTGGAACCTTTCTTGACCAGGCCGATCGCATCAATCGCGTTGATCCAGTACAGGCCGTCCGCGCCGATACGTGCTTCGTACCAGCCTTCATCCGAGGCACGGCAGATCAGGACCACGTCCAGGGTGTTCTTGCCGCGGTTGTCGACGCTGACCTCGATCTTGACATCGTCGTACTTGAAGGCAGTGTATTCGGCATATGCAAAAATGTCTTTGCCGTCGAGTTTGAAGACCAGGTTGCCACTGTCGACCGCGACGCTACCTTGGTCCTTGTTATTTCCGGTCAGGTCTACGACCCAGGCTGAAGACAGCGGCGCATTGAAGTCTTCAGTAAAGAACTGCTGGGCGGTCGACGGCGCTTCGGTAGCGGCC
>Ga0315540_10001590_pt1 | contig 12941 bp, 11 predicted proteins | sample SalMarSW160110MG_FD_203677 | JGI IMG/M metagenome (GOLD analysis project Ga0315540, IMG submission 203677) | Salt marsh sediment microbial communities from the Plum Island Ecosystem LTER, Massachusetts, United States - Salt Marsh Sediment SW1601-10 ... | reverse complement strand
AAGGGATACGGTACCGTCGAGCACCGTTTAGCGCTCGACCGCAACGGGCGGAGCTTCCTGCACCGTCGGAGTTTCGCCTGGTCCCCTGTGCTACCATAATGCCTGCGGGCTCGGTCTTGGAAGGGAAAGGACTGCATGGCCGTCAATCGAGACAAAATCCTTCGGGAAGCTGAGAAGCTGGTCCAGAAGGGAAAGATCGATCAGGCCATCCGCGAGTACGAGAAGCTCCTCAAGGCCAACCCCGGCGACGCCAATACCATCAACCGAATCGGAGACCTGTACGGCCGCGCCGGCGAGATCGACAAGGCCGTCGAGCTGTACGAGCGGATCGCCAGGACCTTTCAGCGCGACGGCTTCATCCCCAAGGCGATCGCGATTCTCAAGAAGATCAACCGGCTCGTTCCTCAGCGCCTCGAAATCTTCGAGCAGCTTGCGGACCTCTACATCCAGCAGGGTCTCGTCGTCGAGGCGATCAATCAGTACCGGATCCTCGCGGACTGGTACCTGCGCAGCGAGGACGTGCCCAAGGCCATCGAGGCCTACACCAGGCTGTCGCAGCTCGACCCGTCCAACCACATGGCACACCTCAAGCTCGCCGACCTGCTGCTGCAGAAGGGCGAGAGCGATGGTGCACTCAAGGTCTACGATCGCCTCGGCCGGATGCTCCTGGAGCGGGGCAAGCTCGATGAGGCGGAGCGGCTCTACCGCCACGTCCTGGAGCAGGGCCCCCCGAGCGGGGGCTTCCTTGCGCCGCTGGCCGAGGCGATGCTGAATGACGGAAAGGCTGCAGCGGCGAGCGAGATCGTCACTGCGGGGCTCGATCTTTCCCCAGACGACGAGGGGCTCAAGCTGCTCGAAGTGAGAGCGCTCCTCGGATCCGGCGGCCCGAGCCAGGCCATGGCCGCGGCCGAGAAGATCTTGGCAGAGCAGCCCGACAACACTCGGGTCAGGCTGCTGGTTGGCAGCTCGCTGCTCGAACACGGCGAAGCCGCCAAAGCTCATGAGCTGATGGTCCCTGCGCTGGAGAAGCTCCTCGCCGAGGGCAGCTTCGCAGTGGTGCAGGAAGCGATCCAGAGCCTCCTCAAGGCGACGCCCGGCGATCTCAAGGTGCTCACCCTGGCGTTGCGCGCCTACCAGCCGTCGGGCAACGAGGAGATGCTATTCACCTTGCGTGCGGCTCTGGCCGACCAGTACTTTCGTTCGGGCCAGAAGGACCAGGCACGACGCTTTTATGTAGAGCTGCTCGGCTCAGATCCGAGCAACGATCTGTTCCGCCAGCGCCTCGCTCAGATCGACGGCGTTGATGTCGGGGAGATTGAGCTCGACCAGCCGGTCCTCATGGAGGATTCGACCGTAGGCCCGCCAAGCGGCAGCGCGCCGGCCGTCGACGCCACGCCTCCGCCCGCTGCCGCTGTGGCGGCAGGTCACGGAGCCTCCTTCGAGCCGAACGAGCGCTTCGCGGAAGCCAACGTATTCGCCAAGTACGGGCTCGCGGAGAAGGCCATCAACCACCTGCGAGAAATCATCAAGTATTTCCCCGAGCACTTCGAAGCCCGGGAGAGGCTGGTCACGCTGCTGATTGAGCAGGGCCGGGCTGCAGAGGCCGAGCCGCTCGCCCGTCCCGTAGCGGCGGCCTATCGCGAGCGCGGAGACACCGAGTCGCTGCGTGCTCTGACCGAGGCGATTCCGTCCGTTGCTGAACCGTCGGGGGCGAAGGTGGCCGTGGCTGGTGCCGCCGGCGCTGAGGACGAGGACGAGGTCATCCTGATCGACGTCGAGGGCGATGAGCTCGCGGGATGGAAGGACTTCGAGGAAGAAGCCCCGGAGCCCGCCGTCGCGGAGGCGTCGGCTGCCGAACGGGAGTTTGAGATCGTTGATGTCGAGGGTGCGGACTCGCCACCCGAGACGGAGTCCACGTTCGGTGAATCGTCCGTACCCGCGTCGTTCTTCGAGGATGGCGAAGGCGCTGAGCCGGATGCGCTCGACCTCCCCGTGACGGTGGACTTCGACGAAATGGCCCTCGCGCCCTCGGCGGATGTGCCTGACGCTTCGTCAGGGGCCTTTGCAGCTCTCGACGAGCTCGAGAGATCCATCCTCGGTCCCCGCCGAGGCGAGCAGCCGCCCGACGCAGAGGTTCCTTCCCCTGCTGATGGACAGAGGCCTGCCATTGCGATGTCCGGCAAGCCTCTCGCCGGGCGCTCAGAGGTTCCGGTCGTTCCACCGGAGCCGACGGAGCCAGAGCCAGAACCTCTCGAGGTTCCGATCCAGGAGGAGTTGGTCGAGATCGACGGTCTTGCCGGTCCGGCCATCGACGACCTCGAGCAGATCGACTTCTTCATTGCCCAGGAGCTCTATGAGGATGCTCTGCGACTCCTCGGTCGCCTGGAGGGGGAGTATCCCGGGGACCCGGAGGTGGCCGATCGCCGGATGGCATTGAAGGCCAAGGGCGTGCTCCTCGAAGAGGTCTCCGGCATCCACGAAGCGCCCGAGGAGCTGTTCGCCGAGGAGGAGGAGTACATCGACCTCGCCAGAGAGCTCGAGCAGGAGCTCGCGGAGGAAGAGGCGATGGTCGACGAGGCCACCGGGCGGGGGAAGGACGAAGCGCTTCTCGAGGAGGTCTTCCGCGAGTTCCAAAAGGGCGTTGCGGAGCAGCTTTCCGAGGAGGATTCGGATACCCACTTCAATCTCGGGATCGCCTACAAGGAGATGGGCCTCATCCCCGAGGCGATACGCGAGTTCCAGATCGCTTCCCGTGACCCCGGCTACTTCGTCGAGGGCTGTTCGATGATCGGCGTGTGCTACATCGAGCAGGGCATTGCCAGCTCGGCGGTGGAGTGGTTCGAACGCGCTCTCCAGGCGCCGAACCTCGAGTCGGAGCCGCGTATGGCCCTGCGCTATGACCTCGCGTCGGCACTGGAGATCGCTGGAGACGTAGGCCGCGCCTGCAGCGTCCTCGAGGAGATCGAGGCGGAGCGGCCGGGCTTTCGGGACGTGCAGGAGCGGCTGTCGAACCTCTCCCAGCAGCGCCGAGCCAACTAGGCAAAGGACCGACCAGGGGCCTCCGTCCGGCTGCAAGACGCGATGCAACGCGCTATGCGGCCTCCGGATTGACGTAGCTGGGCTACGACAGCGGCCTCAGTCGGTCACAGCACGCGTCGCCTCGCGTCTTTCGCTGCGGTGAACGGCGTCCCCAGCCGGGTCCCTGCGGGGACCTCGAAGAGCGTTGAGCGCAGGTAGCTGAGCCACGACTCTGTCGTCGCGCCTTGACAGGAACCACGCTGACGCCACGAGGAGCCCGTCGGGCTCCCCAGACAGGTGGGTCGCCTGCGTGCGTCACCGTGGCTCGTTGCGGGAGCGCGAAGCCGCCTGTCAGCGAGGTGGTTGCGGCGGGTCGGGTTCGTCCTCGGAAGCCGCGTCGTCGCTCGGCGGACCGGCGGCGAAGGGGCCGAAGCGCGCGCTTTCGAGGCTGTCGCGCAGCGCGAGCGCGCGGCGCAGGCGGTCGTTTGTGAGGACCCCTACGACATTGTCGTGATCGTCGATCACCGCCGCGGCCTCCGCGTGGCGGGCCTGGAGCACGCGCTGGGCCTCGGCCAGCGGGGTGTCGGCGGCGAGGCGCAGCTCGACGGGCTCGGCGATGTCGCCGATGCGGGTCGATCGATCACCGCGTCCGGTGTCGTGCCACATCCTGGCGGCAGGAATCCAGGCCAGGGACGTCCCACTGCCAACCACGACGTCAGCCATCGGGTTGCTCCGCCAACGCGTACCGACCTCTTCGAAGGTGTCGGCGGCATCGACTCTCAACGGTCGTTGTGGAACCACCGCCATGACCGTCGTGCGATCGAGCTCGCGGCGGCGCAGGGCCGCGCGGAGCTCGAGGTTCGCGGCCGGAAGCAGCACGACACCGGCGAGAGCGAGCCAGGGTTCGTGGAAGATGCCGACGCCAACCAGAACCACCGCGGTGACCTGACCGGCGGACGCGGCCCACACGGTGGCGCGGGCTTCGCCGAGGCGCTCGCTGAGGGCTCCCCGCAGGACCCGACCTCCGTCCAGAGGGAACGCGGGCAGCAGGTTGAAGGCCGCGATCAGCAGATTGATCCAGGCTAGCCCTCGAATCACTTCGTCGACCCTCGGCGGCAGTCCCCCGGCCGCTGCGATCAGCCACAGTGCAACAGCGAGTGCGAGATTGACCGCCGGACCGGCGAGTGAAATGGCGAGCTCGGCGCGTCCACCTGGCGGTCGGCAGGCGAAGTTGGACACCCCGCCGAACGGGTAGAGGACGATCGAGCGCGTCTCCATCTCCCAACGGCGGGCGACCAGTGCATGGCCGAGCTCGTGGAGCGCCACGCTCGCGAAGAGCAGCACCAGCAGCGTCGTCTCGATCACGATCACGGAGAGGCTCGGGTGTCCCCCGGTCTGCCAGAGCAGGAATGCGGGCAGGAGCAGGAAGGACGCGTGGACCCGGATCGGGATGCCGCGGACCGAGACGATGCGAAGGGAGCTCCTCACTCGAGCTCCAGGTGGTCGCGAAGATCGGCGGCGATGGCCCGCACGATCGGGCCGCACCGTCCGCCGGCGATCGGTGCCCCATCAAGGGCGAGCACCGGCAGTGCGAGAGTCGAGGTCGCGGTCAGGAAGACCTCGTCAGCGGCGAGCAGCTCCGGCCGGTAGAGATCGCGGGCATCGACCAGGAGGTCCAGGCGGGCGGCGGCCGCGTGGACCAGAGCCCGCATCGTTCCAGGCAGCATGTGCTCGCTCCTTCCTGGGGTGACGAGCCGGTCGCTGGCAAGGGCGAAGACGTTGCTCGCCGCTCCCTCGAGCACCCTGTCATCGGGACCCAGGAACAGCGCCTCGTGGGCTCCCTGCGCGGCCGCCGTACGGCGGGCGAGGACGGCGGGGAGCAGCATGGTGGTCTTGAGGTCGCAGCGCGCCCACCGCGGGTCGGGCAGGGTGATGGCGGACAGCCCGCGGACGACGTCCGGGTCGCGAGGGAAACGATGGGCGCGGAGATACGCCACCAGCGTCGGCGACGGTGGCTCGACCGGAAGGTGGCGGCGTGGCGCGACCCCTCCGGTGACCTGGAGATAGAGGAGCCCTTCGTCGAGGCCCTCCCGCTCGATCAGGAGCTCGGCGATGGCCAAGAGATCCCCATCGTCCGGTACCCCTTCCCTCACCCCGACTGAAATCGCCCCTGACCGCAGGCGCTCGAGGTGGGGTCCCGCGAGACGTGCGCGGCCGCGGGTCACCGGAAGCACCTCGTAGACGCTCTCGGCAAACTGCAGCCCGCGGTCCTCGATCGGCAGCACTGCCTCGGCCCAGGATACGAGGCGGTCACCAATCCACGCCACGGAAGGTCCGTTCTGCACCGAGGGATTCTACTCTTTGAACAACGGAGATCACCGACTGCGGGTGACTCCGCGGCGGGGACAGAGCCCGGTGAGCGGGCAGGCGCTGCAGCGGGGCGAGGTCGGATGGCAGCAGTTCTGGCCGAAGGTCACCAATAGATCGTTGATGTCGATCCAGAGCCCGCGTGGCAGCCGTCTCTCGAGTGCCTTTTCGGTCTCCTCCGGCGTCCGTGTGGCGACGAGGCCAAGGCGGTTCGAGATCCGATGGACGTGAGTGTCGACGCAGATTGCGGGCACGGCGAATCCGAGGCCGAGGACGAGGTTCGCGGTCTTCCGACCGACGCCCGGCAGGGCCAGGAGCTGGTCCTCGTCACACGGGACCCGGCCGCCGTAGCGGCTTTCGAGGGTCCGTCCGATCTCGCGCAGCTGTCGCGCCTTGGTGCGGTAGAAGCCGGCCGGGTAGATCGCATCGGCGATCGTGCTCTCTTCGAGGGTCGCGAGGTCGCGCGGGCAGCTGGCAAGATGGAAGAGACGCCTGCTTGCTGCGTGGGTGACCTCGTCCTTGGTCCGCAGCGAGATGATGCACGCCACCAGGACATGGTACGGCGAGCGGGTTGCGTGCTGGACCTCTGTCAGGGTGGTGACGCGGCAGCTGTCACGAAAGCGCGCCAGCCGCGCCGCCAACTCGCGAACCTCCGCCGCGTTCCAGTCGCTCACGAGACGCTCCGTGAACTCAGCAGAGAGACCGTGACCAGGGCCAGCACGCCGACGGCGGTTCCCGCCAGGCCGGGCTCCCAGGAAGGTGCCAGACGTCCCGCGTGGTGCAGCAGCTCGAGAAGGAGCTGAGTCGCCGGGCCGAGGAGGAGTGCCGCCACGGCGCCGTGCCGGGTCGCACCCGGCCAGTTGAGCCCGAGGACCACGGCCGGAAACAGCGCGGCCGTAAACGTGCCCCACCCCACGATGCCGAGGAGTGCGACCTGGCGCGCAGAGGCGACCGCGAAGGCGCCGCCGGCGGCGGCGGCCGCGAGGGTTGCGAGTCGCGCCGGGGTCAGGGACCGAGGCAGCCGCAGATGGACAGCCAGAGGGAGGTCGCGTACCAGTGCCGCCGCCACCACGTTGAGCAGTGATGCGGCGGTCGACATGACCGCTGCGAGCACGGCCACGACCGCTGCGACCAGAAGCCAGGGTGCCGTCCGGGCGAGGAAGGCCGGTGCGAGGTCGTCGGGTCCGGCGACGACCAGCCGTCCGCCGGCCCACAACGCGCCGGCGCCGAGCCCGAGACCGACCCAGACCGTGAGTACGGCGACCAGCGCCCCGGTCATCACCAGCGGCAGCCAGCGCAAGCTGGCTGCCGAGCGCAGCAGGAGAAACTTCTGCAGATAGTGCGGCTGGGCGCAGGTGCCGAGCGCGAACAGCAGGAACCAGGCGATCGCTCCGGTGGCACCGACGCCGTGCCAGGGATCGAGCAGCTCGGGACGGTGGGAGACGAAAGTCGCAACCGCGGCCGACGGACCGCCCGCCGCGGTCAGGGCTGCAACCGCGAGGGCGACCGACACCACCGCCATGAGGGTCCCCTGCGCTGCTTCAGCGAAGAGCCCGGCGCGCATGCCACCGGCAGCCGTGTACAGGGCCGTGGCGGCGACGGTCGCGGCAGCAATCGAGGGACCCGGAATGCCGAGCAGCGTCTCACCGACGACGGCGAGCCCCTTCACCTGGACGGCCAGGACAGCGATTCCCCCGAGGGCGATCGCGATCGCAGCCAGGCCGCGCGGCCAGCCACCTCCGAAACGGGCCTCGACCAGGTCGGGCACGGTCAGGCAGTCGTGCTTCTCGGCCAGCGCCACGACCGGTTCGCCGACGACCCAGCATTGGAGCGAGCCGGTGAAGGGTGCTGACAGGATGATCCAGAGCGACGCGGCGCCGAGGGTCGCGAATAGACCGGGTCCGCCGACGAACACGAACGCCGACAGTCCGGCGGCGGTGCCTCCGAGCCCTGCGAGCAGCGGGCCCGCTGAACGTGCAGCGGCGAAGTAGGCTAGCTCAGTGCCGCCGTGGCGCCATCCCCACACGGCCAGTCCGACGGCGAGTGCCGCGAGCACGACCAGAGCCGTGGTCACCCGGCGCTCCGGTCGGAATCGTCAGGAGGCGGCTCGAAGGTCGCCGCGTAGAGCGTCGGAACGACCGGTGCGAGGAGGGCCACGAAGACGAGCTGCAGCACGAATCGCGTGGGCCCCCCGGGCGGCAGCAGCAGCTCTGCTCCGAGCAGCGCGGCGACCGCAAGGCCCGCCCCCGCGGCGACGGCGACCAGGCTTCGTCGATGGCGGCGACGCCGGTGGACCGCGAGGCAGATACCCGCCGTGATCGCCGCCACCGCCACCAACGAGGCGACGGCGGGGGCGTCGAACGCGGCTGCGGCGAGCCAGAGTGCGGCGAGAGCGGTGCTGACGGCGGGGAGAACGAACGATCTCACTCGAGGATCATCCAGGGCATCGCGCCTCGCCGTCAATCGTCGGCCGGGGGAGGAGGCCCGTCGCCCGGAACGGCGCCCTGCGCCCAACGTACGAACTCCATCGCGACGGTCCCGCCCTCTGGAGGAGCCCATAGGGCGAAGCTCTTGTCCTCGAGCGGCACGTATGGGCCCGGCTTGAGCTCGAACAGGACCGTGGCCGGCGCGCGACACAGCACGGTGTGCCACGCACCGGGTTCCACCTCGACCGCCACGTCGGGGCCCTCGGGAGCGATCTCGACACGCTCGGTAACGCGGCCGGACGGATCGAAGGTGAGCACCGCTGCGCGGCCCCTGAGAGCGACGAAGACCTCCCAACGGCCGGGCTCGGTGTGGCGGTGGGGGCGGACGTAGGTTCCCGGCTCGACGGCGTTGAAGAAGCGCTGGATGGGGTCGTCCAGGGTGGGGTGGAGGTTGAGGTTGGCACGACGCCGCGGGCGTGAGGCGGCTTGTGCCGAGAGCTCGGCGAGGTCGTGTGCGGGAATCGTCCTCATGCTCCCGTCATAGCACGGCCGTGGGCGCTGCGTGGTGCTGCGGGGGGAGGAATTTCGCTTTCCAGAGGCGGTTTTTCCTCGACGGCGGGATCATTGACCCCCGGTCTCGCCGGGTGATACGGTGGCCCGCCTCGGAGGACCCATGGCTCCCAACGGTACCCACGTCTTCTCTTCGGAGTCCGTCACGGAAGGGCACCCTGACAAGATCGCGGACCAGATCTCGGACGCGATCCTGGATTCGGTGCTCGCCGAGGATCCCAACGGTCGTGTGGCCTGCGAGACGCTGGTCACCACGGGTCTCGCGTTCATCGCCGGTGAGATCTCGACCACCGTCTACGTCGACTTCCCCCGGCTCGTCCGCGAGACCATCCGGGACATCGGCTACACCCGGGCGAAGTTCGGCTTCGACTATGAGACCTGCGCCGTCATCTCCTCGATCGATCCGCAGTCGCCTGACATCGCGCAGGGTGTCGACACCGGTGGTGCCGGCGACCAGGGTCTGATGTTCGGTTTTGCCTGCAACGAGACGCCTGAGCTGATGCCGATGCCGATCATGCTGGCGCACAAGCTCACGATGCGGCTGGCCGAGGCCCGGCGGACGGACGAGCTCGACTGGCTGCGGCCGGACGGCAAGAGCCAGGTCTCGATCGAGTACCGCAACGGTGTGCCGCACCGCGTCGAGGCGGTGGTTGTCTCCTGTCAGCACTCCGACTCAGTGCCGATCCGCGAGCTGCGGATGGAGGTGCGCGAGAAAATCATCGCACCGATCGTGCCATCGGCGATGGTCGACGACGACACCAAGATCTTCATCAACCCGACCGGGCGCTTCGTCATCGGCGGTCCCCAGGGTGACTGCGGTCTGACTGGACGGAAGATCATCGTCGACACCTACGGCGGTATCGGCTCGCACGGCGGAGGAGCGTTTTCCGGCAAGGACCCGAGCAAGGTCGACCGGTCGGCATCGTATATGGCTCGCCATGTGGCCAAGAACATCGTCGCTGCCGGTCTCGCGGACCGGGCCGAGGTTCAACTCGCCTACGCGATCGGGGTCTCGGAACCGGTCTCCGTCATGGTCGACACCTTCGGGACCGGGCAGACCTCAGAAGAGCGGATCACGCACGCGGTCCGTGAGGTCTTCCCGCTCACGCCTGGTGGCATCATCCAGGCGCTCAATCTGCTCCGCCCGATCTACCGCAAGACAGCTGCGTACGGCCACTTCGGACGCAACGACCCGGACTTCACATGGGAGCGAACCGATCGGACCAAGGACCTCCGCACCGCGTGTGGCATCTAGTCTGCATGCCACACTGCGTGACCTCGCGATGGAGCCGAGATGGCGAGCGGCGCGGACCCAGCGAACCACCACGGTCCGACCTGCGAGTGAGCCGGAGGGCTGCTGGTTCTGTGTCCCCGCGTGAGAACCGGCGGGAAGAGCGGGCTAGCCTGCTTGGGACGGTGCCGTGACCTTCTCGGGCGGAGTCCGCCCGCGGCCGGCTGCCGTTTTGGCAGCTCCGGCCCGCCATCACGTTGACGGGACGGGATCGTTGCCCCCGTATCCTCGCAGCGGGGGGTGGAGCGGAACGGAGCGCGGTGCGATTCGTGGCAGGCCTGCCGATGTCTGAGGCCCACACCGGGCCGAAGAGTGCCGAGTCGTCCCATACCGCGGGACGGCGGAGGGATGCCCCTCGGCGAAAGAGGTCGGGTCCGAGCCCGCTTTCCCGCCAGCTCGCGCTGGCAGCGATGGCGTTCGCGGTGCTTGTGCTCGGCATCATCTTCCTGTTCGGCCATCTCATCGCCTCGTCGCTGTCGAGGCGTTACCTCGAAGACGTCCTGCTGACCGGACGCCAGGACGCCGAGCGACTTGCGGACCAGCTCAAGACGGAGGGCGGCACCGACCTCCTCCAGGTGATGTCCAAGCGCCAAGAGGCCCTCGTCCGGACACTCGGCGGCCTGGCGCAGAAGAAGGTGATCGAGTCGGTCGAGGTGACTGATGCCAACGGCAAGGTCGTGCTCAGGTCCTATCTGAACAGCACCGAGGACATCCCGCCGGACATGGTGCCCGAGCTCGAGCTGCGCGGCGAGCTGCCCGACGCCGACGTGCGCGAGATCGAGCACAGCTACAAGATCCACGTGCCTGCAGGCCAGGTCGGCGAGGTGGTGCTGAACCTCAGCAAGGTCAAGCTCGCCGAGCGCGTGCGGCAGCTCCGTTCGGAGCTGCTGCACCAGACGGTCACCGTGGCGGTTCTGACCATGGCCACCCTGGTGGTGGCGTTCGGCTGCGTGTGGCTGTTGATCCAGCGCAACCGTCGCCTCGAGGCCGCGCGCTACGAGGCGGAGGAGCTCGCGGCCCTCGGGACGTTGGCGGCCAACCTTGCCCACGAGATCCGAAACCCGCTGAACTCGATCAACCTCAACCTCGAGCTGCTCGAAGAAGACCTGGCGGCCAACCCGTCCGACAGCTCGGGCTCGCTTGCCTCGACTCGCCAGGAGGTCAGCCGGCTGGCGCAGCTGGTGAGCGACTTCCTGACCTACGCCCGACCGAGCGAGCCCGCCCTCGAAGTCGTGAGGCTGGTCCCGCTGCTGCGTGAGGTCGTGGAGTTTCTCCGCAGCGAAGCTCGGGCCATGGCAACCCATCTGCGCCTCGCCCCGGACGTGCCGGACATCGCGATTCAAGGGGATGCGGCCCAGCTGCGGCAGGTGCTGCTCAACCTGGTGCTGAACTCGATCCAGGCTGTCGCGCCGTTGGAACCCGCCGAGCGCAGGGTCGTCGAGCTGGCCGCGGAGATGGTCGACGACCACGTCGTGCTCTCGATTCGCGACCGCGGCAACGGCATTCCGGGAGACCAGCTCGAGCGGGTCCGGAAGGCCTTCGTCACCAACCGCCGCGGCGGAACCGGCCTCGGGTTGGCGATCGCCGACCGGATTGTGACTGCCCACGGAGGTGATCTCGAGCTGGAAAACCTCCAGAGCGGCGGCTTTGAAGCACGTATCATCTTGCCGGGCCCGCCCGGCGATGGCAACATGACCGGGTGAGGGGCCGCGTGTCCCTCTCGCTGACAGCGTCTGCCGCGGTGACTTCGCCGCGGACCGCGGAGGTTTTCATGCTTCGATTCTGCGGGCGGCTCGGCCTCGCGGCCGCACTGCTCCTTGCCGGTGCGCCGGCATGGGCGTCCTTCATGGCGTCGGATCTCGTCTATGTCCCGGTCGCGGCCCACAACGATGGCACCGCGGGCACCGTGTGGCGGACCGACCTGACGATCACCAACGTCGAAACGACGGACGCGGTCGACGTCGCCATCTACTTCCTGCCGTCAGGCGCCGGCGACAATTCGGCGATCCTCGACAGCCGGACCTCGGGCCTGGGCGGCCGGGACTCCGAAGGCTGGGGTCACGTCGATCAAAGCCTTGCCGACATTCCCCCGGGGGGGACGGTGACGCTGCATGACATCGTCGGCCAGTACTGGCTTGACGAGTACGGCAGTCGCGCCTACCTCGGCGGCTTGGTTGTCTTCGCGTACCAGGCCGGCACGCTCGACGCCGGTGGCGACCATCAGTATCGCAACGTGATCGTCCAGTCGCGGACCTACGACGAAACCACCGTGTGGGTGCCGGATCCGGACAATGCCGGCCAGTTCATCGAGCAGCCGGCCACCTACGGCCAGACCATCCCGGGTGTGCCCTGGTACGACGTTGCCGACGCCGGCTTCACCGACCTCTCATATCAGTTCCTCACCGGCGCCACGGAGGATGACAGCACCCGCTTCAACGTCGGTGTCCTGAACACCTCCGATCCCCAGACCACAGTGCTGATCCAGATCGAAGCGTACGGCCCGGACGGAGTACAGCTCGAGGACGCGGACGGCAACCCGCTCTCCTTCTCCTTCTATCTGGGGCCGCTTCAGCACCAGCAGTTCAACGAGGTACTGTCCAGCAGATTCGGGCTCAGCGGAGTGAGCAACATCACCCTGAAGGTGTCGATCGCGGCGTTCACCACGGCCGGTACCAAGGTGGTCCCGACAATGGTCAGCTACGGCTCGCTGGTCGACAACAGCTCGAACGATCCGACCACGATCCTGCCGTCGTTTTCGATTCCGTATAACGTGGACTGCGTGTGGTCCTCGCGCACCGCGGGCGCCAGCACCAGGGGCCTGGACCAGCAGACGATCCGGCGGATTTCGATCCCGAGACCACTTGAGATTCCTGGTCGATAGCGTCTCTGCTCGTGAGAATTGACACGGTTCTGGCGTGTGCTAGCATCACCCCGGATATGACCCCGGGTGACCGGGCGAAAGGAGATCGATCCGATGGCGGACCCCACCGATAAGGTTGAAACCAACGTCTCCGGCAAGTACTACGTCGATACCAGCTGCATTGACTGCGACGTGTGCCGGACGACTGCACCGAACAACTTCATGGCCAACGAGGACGAGGGCTACTCGTACGTCTACAAGCAACCCGAGACGGACGAGGAAGAAGCCCAGTGCCAGGAAGCCTTGGAGTCGTGCCCGGTGGAGGCGATCGGGGAAGACGGCGAAGACTGACCTCCCCGGTCATTCGAGCTGATCCTGCGGGCCGACGCCGAAGGTGTCGGCCCGTTCT
>Ga0315540_10001588_pt1 | contig 12947 bp, 11 predicted proteins | sample SalMarSW160110MG_FD_203677 | JGI IMG/M metagenome (GOLD analysis project Ga0315540, IMG submission 203677) | Salt marsh sediment microbial communities from the Plum Island Ecosystem LTER, Massachusetts, United States - Salt Marsh Sediment SW1601-10 ... | reverse complement strand
TCCCGCCTGTACCCAGATTTCTCGGGCTGCTCGGTGCTCGAGATCGGTTGCGGCGACGGCCGCCTGACCTGGCGTTACGCTACCGGGACCGCGCGCGTGGTCGCCATCGACCCCGACTCGGACAAACTTGTACGCGCCGTCCAAAATCGGCCCGCTGGCTTCGAGCAGGTCGATTTCCTCAACCTGGGCCTGGAGCCGTACGCCGCGCAGGCCAGGGAGAAGTTCGACCTGGCCATCCTGGCCTGGTCGCTTTGATGATTCGCCCCCGAGAGCATGGTCCATGCTCTGCAGACAATTCACGCACTGCTCAAGCCGGACGGTTGTCTGCTCGACCTGCGCCCGCAGGGCACCCCGGCCGAGTTCGGGGTCCGGACCGGGAGCGGCTGGCAGGTCCTTGGTCACATTGAAGAGACGGATGGCTTCGTCGAGTACGGGCAGGCGGCGGAAGCCGTCGCGCAGGTCCTGGATGCGGGGCTCTTTTCTATGGAAGCCACTGGCGAGTATGATTACCTGATCTACGCCGATTCGCTGGGGGAGCTGAAGAGGTATCTGGTCGCAGAGTGGAGCGACGCGGTCATCCCGCCGGGGGTGCTGGCGCAGGCGGAAGCACTGCGACCGGCACAAATTTCCCTGCGGGATTTTATCTACGCTGGCCTGATGAGGCTTCTTTCTAAATAAAGCCAGACGGCGGACTTATGTCCGCCGTCTGGTCTGCAGCGCATTACTGGTTGCCGAACTGCTTCGCAACGATTCTTGCCGCCTCTCTAGACAGCCTCTCAGGCACCGAGAGCGTTACGTTGACCTTGCCACCCGAGAACAGTCCAGCTGAACGTGCCCCCGGGCTGCGCACGGGGATGCCGGCCTGGCGCAGCACTTCGACCAGCTCGAACACCGCAGCCGGGGAGACCTTCTTCAGTGGGTTCAATTTCGACCATGGTTCATCGGGGTCGACCGGCGGCTCCGGCGTGGTGGCTGCCATTCGTATACCCCTACCCATATTCATCTGATCCTGTATTCGTAGCCATTCATCGTTGGACATACCCGGTTCTTCGTTTCCCATACGGACCACCTCCCAAGTTGCCGCCCTGCGTTGTCTCGGCGGGGCGGATTTGCAATCCTTTTGAATATTATTTCACAAATTTACACAAAATGTACCCTACCCGCCATTCGCCCCACGTGGGTGTCGGCCCGCAACAAAGATCAAAACACTCTCAAAATTTCGTCGATGCTCCCAAACTTCACCAAGTATAATCGACGGCCTTCAGAAAGGCCCGCGCTAAGATCATATGCCCAATCAAATTTGGATGTACTCGATCTTCTGCCAGTGTCATCGGATGGAGTTCGGTCAAGACATTATCAAAGGCAACTTGTGTATCTACCAGGACAGCCGCGTAACGCTCAGCCAAGTTGCGCACCATGGCTCCATACTCGTCCATCTTCGCCCGCATTGGGTCAGTCCGATTTGGTTCAATAAAGAAAGGCGTCATAAGTACTAAGCCTTTGAGGTGAGGTCGTGTCGTCTGAATCAACATCTCCAAAGTCTGGCTATATTCATCCAAATCGATATAATTTTCCTTTGGTAGCCATGTATCAAACTGCCGCCAGACATCATTGATTCCAATCAGAATGGAAAGCCAATCTGGGCTTAAGGCCACCACATCGCTGGCCCAGCGCACAGCCAGATCGCGCACCGTATCGCCACTCACACCCATATTGACAACCCGAATGTGTGCCTGGGGAATGGTGGCGGTGAGGCAGCTATTGATTAAGTTGACATAGCCTGTGCCGAGCGCGTCCCCCTCTGCTTCGGCTATCGGGCGAACACGGCCACAATCCGTAATGGAATCGCCGATCATGAGAAGTTTGCTGTTGGAATGAATCTTCATAGTTGTACAGTTCTCAGAACAATGGATAACTACCTAAAAGCGGCGGCCTAACGATTGGCGGCATCATCCCGAAAGGGATATCAGCAGGCGGGTACTTGGATTTGCTTCGAGAGCAGAATCCCACCTGCCTGCACTCTGTTTGAGCAGCGTTGACTTAGATTCAAGGTCGCTATTCATATTCTACTCAACCATTCATGCTTTTGGGGCAACACCCTGTTTTGCTTTCTCTAATCAACGTGAGCAAAAGAAACTTACGACAGGCTGTCTATAACCTTGGTCACTACCCAATGGTTCTTTCCGAGTCTACGTGTTCGTTGAAACCCCTGACGCTCAAAAATCGAAGTTGTCGCATTATAAAGGAATGATCCTGAGACCGATTGACCTTCTATGTCCTGGGGATAGCTTTCGACGGTGCCGCCTCCGAGGCGGGCGATCTCGTTCAACGCTCCTTCAAGAGCAATCGAAGCGATACCTTCGTGCCGATAATCTCGGTCTACAAAAAAACAGGTGATCCTCCAATCTGGAAGCTTGGTGAGACTGTTTTGATAAGCTCGCTTGAGTTTAATGCGCGGAAGTTCGTCCGTCGGTCCAAACTGACACCAGCCGACGGCAGTAGAACCGTCATACACAAGCGCAGCGTGTGCAAGGCCCTCCCGGACTCTGGTCTGCTTGTCCGATCTGTTCTTTGCCGCCGTCCGGTTACGCTCGTAACCCTCTTGGTGAAAGGCTATACACCAGCAGCCGCCCCATATTCCATTGTGTTTTTCGACCAGGCGTGCGAAATCCGCCCAGGTGTTTTCGTCAAGAGGCTTCACGATGAAATCAGACATTAGACTGCTCCTTCAACCAACGGTTTGCGTCTGCGTGCAAAGTGCTGGACGAAAGTCCAGCCGCTCGGCCTCACGCTCGTTTTGCAGTCAGATCTTTGTCTTCCATTTCCCAGGCGTGATCGAGCGTGTGGTACGCTGTGTGCCGGATCAGGTACCGCAGCGGCCATTTGGCCACCTTGCCCGCCATCTTACCCTGCGAGTGGTAGTCCCGAATTGCGTTGCAATAGGCCTCGCGATGCGCCTTCATTCCCTTGTTGGTCAGCATCGCCTCATCAGGCGTGATCACGCCGAGCTTCTTTATCCAGTCTTGCTCGTTGGCAAACGTATGACGGAATATCTGGTCCCGATCTCGTCCTCCACCGCGCGAACCCTTCTGCATCTCAGCCGACACGCGCGCACGCACCTCGTCGAAAAACGCCCAGCACGCCTGCATCAGCCTCAGTTCCCGCACCAATTCTTCGTCCGACATGGCTTGCTGGTCGATGCTCGAAAACGCGAATGAGATACCCCAGAAATCGGTTGAGCCCTTCCCTGGATAGTGCTCGACCACGTCGACGGCGGGCGTGGTCGCAAACGCAGCCTCCATCCCGGCTAGCTTCGTCACCGCTGCATAACGTGGAACGTAGGAGAGTAAGCGTTCGATCGCAGCCTCCTCGGTCTTTGCCCCGCGCTCGAGACCAGGCCAGTCCGCTGCTACCGCTACCACCTTCTTGCCCTTCGGTCCGATTTCTAGCGTCACTCGAATATGGTTAGTCATAGATCCTCCTATCACACTAGTTTCTGCCATCGCACACCTTTCAGACAGCACTCTGGTTGCAATTCTATCCCACCAGCTTGCCACCTTCATGACAGGATCTAAGACGACTGCACCGGACTATTCGGCAAGCCGCGCCGTCATTCAGTCTTTTCTTTTCCCGATTTGGTGTTTAATATTGACACTTCCAGTAATCGGTAGCCTGCATTGCTGGAACAGTATAGGCTGGATACCGTGCTCCCATCGGACATCAATCAAATATCGAGGGGTTGCAGACTGTTCATACCCAGGATCAGCGAGACCTCGCTGCCATGATGCAGATCGTGTTCCATCACATGATAGATCACCCAACTGCGCGATACATCGTATGTCTGGCCATCCCATTCATCCGGGAAAGTCTTTGCACAATCGGCCAGCGTCCAGCGCTGCAAGCGAGATTCAATGAATGCCCATGTCTCGTCGAGTCCACGTACCACTTCCACCGCGCTGCGTTCTGGTGAATCACGTTGGCCCCACAGCATGTACTCGTTCATCATGTCGTCAGCATCCTGTAGAGTGCCACTGAACCACCCTGCCCGAACCGAAATAATGTGCTGCACAATCTGCCCAAGCGGCCACATACTCGGGGCGGGCTGCAGCAAGAGTTGCTCATTCGTCAGAGGGGCGATGCATTTTTGCAGCTTTCCGTTATAGCCTCGCCAGTTCTCATAAATCACATCTAATGTCGATTGCGTATCCTGTTGCATTTATTTCTCCTTGAGAATCAGTATCCTCATTAATAGCCTCATTCGACTTGTATGTCCAGCTCAATCCAGTTCTACTCAAGACAACCATCGATGCGAAGGTCGCCAAACCTTGGAAAATCTCACGGTAACATTCTGCTTTGAGGCAACGATACCCCGAAAGTAACATTTGGTCTTGATGCATCACGAGTAGCCCTCACAAATCCACCTGTGATTGCGCCAGGTGAAAAACGTTGATGGACAATTTAGTCGTTCAATTCGCCCATTAATGCAGGACGGCGGGCCTCGGCCCGCCGTCCTGGTTATCGCAATAAGTTTTACGGTGCGGCGAAATCGACGGTGAAGTAGCCACCCAGATCGCTGCTGTCCACGTAGGCATAGCCGATGCCGATTTCCTTGTAGGTCGTGCTGAAGATTGGGTCGCGGTGGATCGCGCCGCCCGGTCCAATCCACCAGTCGTAGGCCGCCTGGGCGTTGCCGCCGTACTGCGGTGGAGCGGCAAAGGTATTCTCAGTCGAGGCCGAGGCCGTATACCCCTGGGCAGCGATGCGGGTCTTGTAGGTCGAGCCGTCCGTGCCGATGTGACTCAGGTTGCTGTTGCAGGCCATGTCGATGCTGTGGCCCATGGCCGCTGCCGACAACTGCGGGTTGATGGTGTAGGGCGGAAGTCCCTGTGCGGCGCGTGCGGTGTTGAACAGGATCAGGATCTGGTTGACGTAGTCAGCGCTTTCGACATAAGTGCAGGAGCCGCTGGTGCCCGTGCCGGTCCCGGTGAAACCGCTGGAGGTCGTATCGGTGGGGCCGGCTGCAACGGTGGGGCCTGTCCCTACCCCTGCCGACGCCTCGACTTTGATGGTCAACCAGACGTAATGATTTCCACTGACTTTGAATCCCTGTCCAGCGTTGTCTTGAAGACCGTAATAGCCGGTGAAAGTGCCCGCCTGAGTAGGGGCGGTCATGTTGACCGAAATATCGATTGTCTGGCCTGGAGCGGTGGTCGTCAGTGGAGTCGATGCCGGGGCACCCATTTGTTCACCCTGTGCGTAATTTAGCGAATAATTCGAAAACCAGGTGCAGGTGCCGCTGTTTTTCAAGCGCCAGGTCTTTTTAAAACTCTGGCCCGGGTTGAACTTTTCGTTGTCCTGCACGGTGACGTCCGCTACGAAATCGGCGCGATTGGTACAGCCCGTCGGGTTGGTTCCGATGGGCTCCAGGGTCGCTTCCACCGCGGCCGCCGTCTCGGTTGGCGGGACGGGGGTATCGGTCGGGGCTATGGTGGGCGGCACCTGGGTATCGGTGGCTTGAACGGGCGTTTCGGTTGGCGGTTGTGCGGATTGGGTTGCCGGGGTAGGGGAGCAGGCAGTGATGATAACGACAAGGAGGGCCGCAACCGCAAGGAAAGATTTGACTTTCATCGCAGCTCCTTTTCTATTGAGATAATTATAGCCTGAATTGTCATTTATTTGTGAAAGTTGCAACCCTGGATGTGGGGTAAAATCCAGGGTGTTTGCCTGTAATCTACCGGAGGAAATATGCGCCTAGAAGATTTGAATTGGATGGAGGTCGAAAAATATCTCGAAGACGAAGACCGGCTGATGCTGGTTCTGGGCGCCACCGAGCAGCATGGCTACCTGAGCCTGCTGACCGATGCCAAGGTGCCGCTGGCGCTGGCTGACTCCGCTTCGCAGCAGACTGGCGTTCTGATAGCCCCACCGTTGAACTTTGGCTGCTCGCCGTATTTTCTGGCCTATCCCGGCACGTTCAGCCTGCGCGTCACGACTTTCGTCTCCGCCGTCGAGGACCTGGTTCGCTCAGCCTACGGTCACGGCTTCCGTCGCATCTTGGTGTTGAACGGCCACGGCGGCAACAGCCCCGCCCGCCACCAGCTGGTGGAGGTCGCCAACGCGCTGCCCGGGCTGCAGATCCGCTGGTACGATTGGTGGCAGTCCCATTCGATCGAGGCAGTGGCACACGAACACGGTCTCAAGCCCTCGCACGCCAATTGGCTGGAGGCCTTTTCTTTTACAATTGTCGGCGACCTGCCCGAGGGGGAGAAGACCCCGCCGCATGTTCCCAGCGCGGTGATGGATGCCAAGACCGCCCGCGAAGTCTATGGGGACGGCTCGTTTGGCGGTCCCTACCGCGCCAGTGAGGCACTGATGCACGAAATCTTCGCGGCGGCCCTGCAGGATGTGCTGGAAATGTTGAAATTCGAATGAAATCGCCCTTGACTTGGCCCTTCTAAGTCGGTATAATAACAGTTCGTTGGATGATATGAAATTCTGAGCAGCCGTACGGCGAGCGCTTGAGAAGAATGCTCTCAAAGCGCTTGCCTTTGTTTGTCTCACGTGCATACTCCGAGACGGTGGTTGCTCCTGGCATAACCAGGACTCGCATGGCACACGAGGAGAGGATATAAGTGGAAACTAAAGGGCTGACCGCACTCCGTATTAGTTTAGCATCACCTGAAACGATCCTAAGTTGGTCTTATGGCGAGGTACTTAAGCCGGAAACGATCAACTACCGCCGTCTGCGGCCGGAGAAGGATGGGCTGTTTTGCGAAGCCATCTTTGGCCCGACCCGTGACTGGCAGTGTTACTGTGGTAAGTATAAAAACCCCCGCTATAAAGGCATCATTTGTGACAAATGTGGCGTAGAAGTGACGCGCGCCTCGGTGCGACGCGAGCGCATGGGCCACATTACCCTGGCCACGCCCGTTGCGCACATCTGGTATACGCGGCGCATCCCCTCTTATCTGGGGCTGTTGCTCGATATCTCTCGCCGCAATCTGGACCGCGTGCTGTATTTTGCGCAGTATATCGTTACGTATGTGGACGAGGATGCGCGCCAGAAGGCACTCAAACGTCTGGAAGATGAGATCAGCGTTTCCGAGCGCGAGCAGGCAACCGAGATCAACGCCAAGATCGCCGAGATCAAAAAGAAACGTGACCAGAGCCTGGCCGAGATCAAACAGCGTCAAGCCGCACTCGAACAGTCGCACGACGAACAGATCGCGGCGAAGCTCGACCCGATCATCAAGGAAGGTCAGAAGCTCGAAAAACAGCTTCAAGATGGGATGGGCCAGCCCGCCAAGAAGGCCATCGTCTTCGAGTTTTCCAATGTGACGATTGCCAAGGCTGCTGAAACCATTGCCAACAAGCACATCAGCCAGGTGCAAAAGATCGTCCAGAAAGAACTCGAAGTCCTGGAAAACGATCTCAAGGACCAGAAACAGCGCGAACTCGAAGAACTCAAGATGGACGCGGCCCGTATCAAAGCCCAGGCCGATGAAGGCATGGAGGCGCTGCGCAGCCAACTTGAAGATCAGTCCAGTGTGGCTCAGAACCAGAACGCGCACGTGCGCGACGAACTGCTGGAACTGCGTCCCTTCACCTTCCTGAGCGAGACTCGTTATCGCGAACTCAAGCAGCGCTGGGGACAGGTCTTCCGCGCCGACATGGGCGCCGAGGCCTTCTTCGATGTTCTCAAGCGTCTGGACCTGCCCAAGTTATCCGAAGAATTGTGGCACGAGGTGCGTACCACTAAATCGAAGCAGAAGCGCAAGAAAGCCACCACCCGCCTCAAGGTTGTGGAAGCTTTCCGCCGCTCGCAGAACCATCCCGAGTGGATGATCCTGACTGTTTTACCGGTCATCCCCCCCGACCTGCGCCCGATGGTCCAGTTGGATGGCGGCCGCTTCGCCACCTCCGACCTGAACGACCTGTACCGGCGCGTCATCAACCGCAACAACCGTCTCAAGCGCCTGCTCGAGTTAGGCGCCCCGGACGTCATTATCCGCAACGAGAAGCGCATGCTTCAAGAAGCGGTGGACAGCCTGATCGATAACTCGCAGCGCGGCAAGGCACTTTCTCGCCGCGGGCGCCGCGAGCTCAAATCCCTGAGCGATATGCTCAAAGGCAAGAAAGGCCGTTTCCGCCGCAACTTGCTGGGTAAACGCGTCGACTACTCCGGCCGTTCGGTGATTGTGGTCGGTCCGCAGCTCAAGCTCTTCCAATGCGGCCTGCCCAAGAGCATGGCACTGGAACTGTATCGCCCGTTCGTGATTTCCCGCCTGGTGTCACACAATTACGCTGCAAACGTCAAGGGTGCACGGCGGCTGATCGAGCGCAATCGCCCTGAGGTCTGGGAGGTGCTCGAGGAGGTCATCAAAGACCGCCCGGTGATGCTCAACCGCGCGCCAACCTTGCACCGCTTGGGCATTCAGGCCTTCGAGCCGATACTGATCGAGGGTTCGGCCATCCAGCTTCATCCGCTGGTGTGCACGGCTTTTAACGCTGACTTCGACGGCGATCAGATGGCTGTCCATGTACCGCTTTCTCAGAAGGCGGTGCAGGAAGCCCGTGAATTGATGCTGGCCTCGCGTAACCTGCTTAAGCCGGCGGACGGTGAGCCGATCATCTCCCCCTCCAAGGATATGGTTTTGGGTGTGTATTACCTGACCATGGACCACGACGAACCCCATATTGGGGATGGTCGCATCTTCGGTGATTATGACGAGGTCGAGTTAGCCTATCAATTGGAGCAGGTCGACATTCACAGTAAGATCCAACTGCGTTCCTCCACGTATTATGCCGAAGATGGCATGCGTCTGGAAGAACCGGTAACGCGCATGATCAAGACGACTGTCGGGCGCGTCATTCTGAACCGCATCCTGCCCGAAGAAGTACGTTTTGTCAACGAACCGCTGGAAAAGGGCGCTGTCAAAGACCTGGTTGCGGATGTCTACGAATTATGCGGCCAGGACCGCACTACCCTGGTGGCGGATGCGATCAAGGACGTCGGTTTCAAATATGCCATGCGTTCGGGTATTACCCTGGCAGTAGCCGATATTACCATCCCGGTCGAGAAAACCAATATTGTCAACGATTCGCTGCAACAGGTCGAGTTGGTGCAGCGCGACTTCCGCCGTGGCCTGCTGACTGACCAGGAACAGAATGAGCGCGTCATCCAGATCTGGCAGGAGACTACCGTCAAGGTGGCTGATGCGGTCAAGAAGAACATGGACCCGAATGGCAATCTGGCGACCATGGCCAACTCCGGCGCGACCAAGGGCGGTTTCGGCCCGATCTCGCAGCTGGCCGGTATGCGTGGTTTGATGGCTGACCCGTCCGGGCGCATCATCCCGCTACCGATCCGTTCCAACTTCCGCGAAGGGCTGACCGCGCTGGAATACTTCATCTCGACCCACGGCGCCCGTAAGGGTCTGGCGGATACGGCTCTGCGTACTGCTGATGCCGGTTACCTGACCCGTCGTCTGGTGGATATTGCCCAGGACGTGATCATCAATGAATATGACTGCGGCACCAAAGACGGCATCTGGATTCGCAGATCGGACGATGTAGCCGGCCAGGCGATGAGCAGCCGCCTGTACAGCCGTTTGCTGGCTGAACGCGTGATCGATCCCAACTCGGGCGAAGTGGTCGCCGAACGTGATGATGTCATCGACCACGAACTTGCACGCCTGATCGCAAATACCGGCGTTGAAGAAGTCAAAGTCCGCTCACCATTGACCTGTGAACTGACCCACGGCATCTGCTCCGCCTGCTATGGCATTGACCTGGGCCGCGGTGATATGGTCCAGCTTGGTTCGGCCGTCGGAATTGTGGCGGCCCAGTCGATCGGTGAACCCGGTACCCAGCTAACCCTGCGTACCTTCCACACCGGTGGTGTGGCCGCAGGCGGTGACATCACGACCGGTCTGCCGCGCGTGGAAGAATTATTCGAAGCGCGCAAGCAGCCAAAAGGTGAAGCCGTCGTGGCTGAGATTGCCGGTACGGTGCAATTCTTCCAATCGGAAAAGTATGCCGACCTGCGTCTGGTCAAGGTCGCTCACAGTGAGATGGTCGGTGACGAATTCGAAATTCCGGCCGAATGGAAGATCGAGGTCAAGAATGAAGCCGAAGTTAAACCCGGCGATGTCCTGGCCACCCTGGGTGAGGCAACCATTGCTGCCCAGCACGCTGGTCGCGTACGCGTCGAGAAGAAAGCTCGCAAGGTGACCGTCTCCTACGAACAGAAAGAAGAAGTGGAGTACGAAATCCCGACTACGGCGCGCTTGCTGGTCAAGGATGGCGAAAAGGTCGAAGCCGGATATCCGTTGACCGAGGGCTCGCTCAATCCGCACCGCGTGTTGCGCATTCAAGGCCGTGATGCCTGCCAGATGTATCTGTTGAGCGAAATCCAGAAGGTCTACCGTTCGCAGGGCCAGAATATCCATGATAAGCACTTCGAAGTCATCATCCGCAAGATGATGAGCAAGGTGCAAGTAGCCCGACCGGGTGATACCAAGTACCTACCCGGGGACGCCGTCGACCGCCTGGAGATCAAAAAAGGCAATGAACAGCTTGTGGCCGAAGGGAAACAACCAGCGCGCTTTGGTGAAATCCTGCTGGGTGTAACCAAGGCCTCGCTAAGCACCGACTCGTTCCTGTCGGCCTCCTCCTTCCAGCACACGATCAAGGTTTTGGCCGGGGCTGCCATCGCGGCGAGCACCGATCCGCTGTTCGGTTTGAAAGAGAATGTGATTATCGGTAAGCTCATTCCCGCCGGGACAGGTTTTATCCCTGGTCGTTTCGCGCTGACCAAACAGGCGATCGAGACCGATCCGGCTGAGAGTGATGCTCCTGAAGTCGAGCCTACGGCTGCAGATTAATTTCCGAAACACTGGGGCGGTCAACAGACCGCCCCATAATTTTTAAATACCTTGTGGCAACCTTCGGGGGAATGGGTAAGCCGGTTTCCTACTTTAAATCCAATTGACTACCCATTATAATGAAAGCGAACTATTTTTCTTATTTGTAATACCGAAGGAGGAGAATATTATGAACCTGCGCAAGCGCACATTAACCGTAGTCGCCGTTATCCTGCTGGCCACGCTGGCTTGCGGCCTGCCTGGCGTCCAGACACCAGTGCTGCCCGGACCCGAATCGAATGCCCAGGTCACCGCTGTGATCGAGACTGCCTTAGCCCAGGCAGCACAGACCCTGACCCAGGCGGCTGTCGAGAGCAGCCTGGCTCCACCGCCCCCTTCCGACACGACCACTCCAGAGGCAACCGCTACGCCCAGCTTGACACCATTACCCAGCCAGACCCCGCTGCCCAGTGAAACCCCGACACCCATCGTGCCAATGATTTCGGTTTCAGTCGCCACCAACTGCCGGGTTGGCCCCGGCAAGGTCTATGACTACCGGGGTGCCTTGCTACCTGGCCAAACGACAGAGGTGGTCGCGCGAAATAGTACCGGGGACTACTGGTATGTGCGCAATCCTGACCAGCCGGGTGAGTTCTGCTGGTTATGGGGCAATTACGCCACCATAGTCGGCAACACTTCCGTGCTGCCCATCTTCACCCCGCCCCCAACGCCGACGCCAGCTCCGGATTTCGACCTGAGTTACGAATACATGGAAGGCTGCGTGGGATTTGATCCTGGTTTCAAAGTTACCAACACGGGTGGTGTAACCTTCAAGTCCGCGCAGGTGTATGTCAAGGATAAAGTAACCAGCTCAACCATTACTGACAGTATCGATCTGTTCGACAAGCGCAGTGGCTGTATTATCGCCAATGCGATTCCGACCCTGACACCGGGAAATTCGGGCTGGGTTTACGGCAACTCCTTTGGCTACAATCCTGCCGGGCACCAGATGACGGCCACGATCAAGCTGTGCACCGAGACCAACCTGGGCGGTTTGTGCGTCAGCAAGAGCCTCGATTTCAAGCCCTAGTTGTTCCGAACCTTTAGCTAACAGAGGCGGCCGGATGGCCGCCTCTGTTTTACTTTACTTCCAGCGAAAGTTCGTCGTAAGCCGTGACCAGAGCTGACATGTGCAGTGGCGTCATCAGCAATCCTAAAACGACGATAGCTGCGCGCGGCAGGATCCCATCCCCAAAATAGACCAGCACATTGGTGAACTCGACCCCTCGTCCGCGCAGGGAGTTCAGGAATAGCACACTGGCAGGTTTGGCCAGGGACATCTGGCCGGGTTGCGCCAGTTGGTCCAGGGTCATATGACGGCGGACTTCTGCCATTTGCGGAGAGAGCACCTGCTCGAAGGGTGTGATGAAAGAAACCTCCCCTCGGGCAGATAAGATCCCCAGCAGCCCGAATTCGAAAATGACAAATACCAGACTAATCAACAGGATCAATCCGATATGGCGTCTGGTGATCTGCCAGGCTTGTGACACGGCGTCGATGATCCCCTTTTCGCCGACCACGATTTCAGTTTGCGAGAAGAATAAAAACGCTTGCATGAAAATTGTCAACGGTGTCAACACCAGAATAAACAGGCCATAAACCAGATTGCTGCCATCCACCTCGCTCGCCATGCTGTACATCATTACCCCGATACTGACCAGGAAGAGCAGCACCATGACACAGGCGATAAAGAGGTACAAGACGGCCCGAATAACCAGCATTTGCGGGAGGTAGCTGACGCCGGTCATAAATGAATCGATCAGGTTGCCGGGTTGTTTCAGCCGCTGGTTGGCAAGGCCGAAAAGCAATGCCGCCTCGGCGATTATCCCGAGCAGACCGAACAGAATGGTCCACAGGTTCATCTGCGGGTAGGGGCGGTTCGTCAGCGCCACGTAGAATTCACCTGACAGGGCCAGAATGGCGATCACCCACAGATATGGCTGCCGTATTGCAGTCAGAACCCCCTCCCTTAAAAAGCGAAACGCCCTCATATCCAAATCCTTTTACTGAGATATCAGCATT
>Ga0315540_10001587_pt1 | contig 12949 bp, 8 predicted proteins | sample SalMarSW160110MG_FD_203677 | JGI IMG/M metagenome (GOLD analysis project Ga0315540, IMG submission 203677) | Salt marsh sediment microbial communities from the Plum Island Ecosystem LTER, Massachusetts, United States - Salt Marsh Sediment SW1601-10 ... | reverse complement strand
GATGAACGTGGACACCATCACGGTGCGCTCGGATGTGACCCTGGATGTGGTGCTGCGTTATCTGCGCCTGCGCGGCCAGATCCCGGAAATGACCGACAGCCTTATCGTCGTCGACAGGGATGACCGCTTTCTCGGCGTGCTGACCCTGACGGACTTGTTGACCAAACCCCCCGCGTTGACCGTGGAACAGGTGATGCAAAAAGACGTGGAGGCCATACCGGCGGAGTTGCCGGCCGTGGAAGTGGCGCAGATGTTCGAGCGCCGCGACTTGATATCGGCCCCGGTGGTCAACACGGTCGGCCGGCTGCTTGGGCGTATTACCATTGATGACGTGGTGGATGTCATTCGCGAAGAGGCGGAACACTCCCTGCTGGGCATGGCCGGCTTGGGGGAGCAGGCGGATATGTTCGCCCCGGTGCTGATCAGCACCCGCTACCGGGCACTGTGGTTGGGGGTTAATCTGCTGACCGCGCTGGTTGCCTCGTGGGTCATCGGCCTGTTCGAGACCACTATCCAGAAGGTCGTCGCCTTGGCGGTGCTGATGCCCATTGTTGCCAGCATGGGCGGTATCGCCGGGAGCCAGACCTTGACGCTGGTGATCCGCGGTATCGCCCTGCGCCAAATCGAGTCCAGCAATGCCCGGCGCCTGTTGACCAAGGAACTGGCGGTGGGAATGCTCAATGGTGTGTTGTGGGCCATCGTGGTGGCAGTGATCGCCGTACTGTGGTTCAAGGATACCGAAATCGGCATCATCATTGCCGCTGCGATCATTATCAACCTCGTCGCGGCGGCGCTCGCCGGTGTCACTATACCGCTGATCATGCGCCGGCTCGGCGCCGATCCCGCCTTGGGCGGCAGCGTGATATTGACCACTGTCACCGACGTGGTCGGATTTCTGGCCTTTCTCGGTCTGGCCACGTTGTTTTTAACGTAACGTGCGTAAGGCCACTGTTAACCGCAGGAATACTCGGAAGTCAATGTGTGAGTGACGTGATACTGAGGCGGCGTTGGGCGCCAGGTCCCGGCAGGGTGTATTCACTGATGCTGGCGATGTGTGTGATGCTGGCGGGCTGCAGCAGCAACGACGGCAGCATCAGCGGCGTCTCCAGCACCGGCAAGGCGCTGTTTACGGTCAGCGGGGTGATCACTGCGGCGGTCAATTCCGCCGTGGACGGCGACACCAATGACCCCCTGGCACCGTTTACGGACAATTCCGACATCAACAATCCCCAGCCTATTCCCAATCCAGTGGTCCTGGGCGGCTATGCCAATATCGCCAGTTGTGGCACCTCCGGTGTCTCCACCCTCAAGGGTGATGTTCACGATTATTATCGTGTCAGTCTGCAGGCGGGACAGACCATTACCCTGTTCGTGGCCCAAGCCGGTACCGGCACCTTCCCGTGCGGGATCAACAACCTGGACCTGTATCTCTACCGCTATGCCGATGTGCAAAACGGCAACACCACACCCACCGCCTCATCGGCCCAATCATCCAGTACCACGGAGTCCATCACGGTCGCCACGGCGGGAGACTATGTTGTGGAGGTGCGAGCCATGCAAGGGGCCTCAAATTACATACTCAGTACAGGTTTGACCACCACCGCCGCCGTGACGGGCGACTTTGTGCCGGGGGATGTGCTGGTGCGATTCAAGAATCAGCCATCGGGCTCGGTGACAGGCGTGCAGGTCGGTGCTGCGGCGTTGGCCATGGATGTGATATCAAGCCCGCCGGGCGGGCCGTCCCTGATGCGGCTGCGCCCGGGTGGCGTGTCGTTGCAGGCCTTGGGTGTGGCGGCGCCGCCCGTCACCGGCAACGCCGATCAGCAGTTAAAAGTGGAAACTCTGCTGGCGGTACAGGCCCTGCGCCGGCGCCCGGATGTGGCCAGCGCGGACGTGAATTATATACGCAAGCCGTTGCTCCAACCCAGTGACTCTCTCTTCGGCCGGCAGTGGGACGAGCAATTGATCAATCTCCCCCAGGCGTGGGACATCACCAAGGGCAGCAGCCAGGTCATCGTCGGGGTGCTGGATACCGGTGTCCTGCCCAACCACCCCGACCTGCAGGGCAAACTTGTGCCCGGTTATGATTTTATCTCCGATCCTCAAAATTCACTGGATGGCGACGGTATCGATCCGGACCCCACTGACCCGGGCGATCAAAGCCTGGGCGGCAGCAGTTCCTTCCACGGTACCCACGTCACCGGCACCATCGCCGCTGCCACCGATAACGGTATCGGTGTGGCGGGCACCGGGTGGCAGACCCGGGTGATGCCGCTACGTGTGCTGGGCAGGAACGGCGGTACGAGCTTCGACGTGTGCCAGGCCCTGGACTACGCGGCGGGGTTGGCCAATGATTCCAATACCCTCCCGGCCCGGCGGGTGGACATCGTCAATATGAGCTTTGGTGGCCTGGGGGCTTCACAGACAGAGCAGGATTGTATCAACAGCGCGCGCAACGCCGGCGTGATCCTGATTGCCGCAGCGGGTAATGACGGGGCCTCGGCGCCGATATACCCGGCGGCGTATAACGGCGTGGTGTCGGTGAGCGCCGTCAATTTGAGCAGAGAGTTGGCGTCCTATTCCAATTACGGCCCCACCATCGACGTGGCTGCCCCGGGCGGCGCGGTGTCCGGCGATGTCAACGGCGACGGCAACCCCGATGGGGTGTTGAGTACCGTGGGTAATGATTCCTCCGGCATAGTTGTCCTGACTTACGGTTATTACGCGGGTACCTCCATGGCGGCACCTCACGTGGCGGGGGTGGCCGCCCTGATGAAGGCAGTGGATCCCAGTCTCACCCCAAATCAATTCGATACCTGGCTCAGCAGCGGACAGTTGACAGATGACTTGGGCGTGCCGGGCCGCGACGACCAATACGGTAACGGCCTGATCAACGCCTACAAGGCGGTAACGGTGGCATCCACGGGGAGCAGTCAATCACTGACGCCGCTGCTCACCGTCTATCCGTCGCCCATCAATTTCGGGCTCACTCAGCCCAGTGCGACGCTGACGGTGAGCAATGGCGGCGGCGGGACGCTGGTGGTCTCTGACCCCAGCGAGGACTCCGGCGGGTGGTTGACCCTGACCAAGGTATCGGTGGACACCAATGGCATCGGCAGCTACGCCGTGACCGTGGACCGTGGCGGCCTGGCCGTGGGGACGTACACCGCCAACATCACTTTCACCTCCACCGGCGGGAACAAGACGGTGCCGGTGATCATGCAGGTACCGGACGCCAATACCAGCCTGACCGCCGACGCCGGATATCACTATGTGCTGCTGGTGGACCCGAAGACCAGTGACACCGTGGCTACCGTGGCCGCCGCGGTGTCCAATGGTGTATATCAATTCACGTTCAAGGATGTCGCGGCGGGGAGCTATCAGATAATGGCGGGCACGGACATGAATAACGACGGATTCATCTGCGACACCGGCGAGGCGTGCGGCGCCTATACCACCTTGGATCTGCCCACCACCATAAGTGTGAACGTCGATCAGCCCAACAAGAATTTTATTACCGGGTTTTTCTATAACCAGAGCACGGCATCCGTGGGTGCTGTGCCCGGCGGCCGCGGCCAGCGGCGCCTGTCGACCACGCCCTCGGGGCCATGATGCGTTGGTTGATTCCATGGGTGATGATCGGCGCACTGAGCGGATGCGCGGCATCGACCGATGGCGGAGATCAAACGGACGCATCGGTACAGGTGGTATTTTCTTCCGCCATGTGCGGCACCCAAATCCAGGCGCCGCAGGTGACATGGATTGATACGCCCGTCGGCCTGCGCCGTGCCTTTGATCGTTTTCATACGCAGCAGATGCCGCCATCAAGCATTGAACCACCCCCGCTGGATTTCACCCGTTACGCAGCGGTGCTGTTGGAGATGGGCGTGCAGCCGTCGGCAGGTTATGGATTGACGCTGCAGGCGCGGCGCTGGAGCGTCACCGGCGACACCCTGATACTCCGCGTGAATTGGCTGGCGCCGCCGCCGGGGCGCGTGTTCGCCCAGGTCATCACCCACCCGTGCCTGTTGGTCAGTGTTCCGCGGGGGGGTTACCGGCACATCGAGATCCTCGATCAGCATGGAACCGTGCGGATGCGGGCGGATACGAGGGTGAATCAATGATCTGAAGGGTGGTGTGGGGGGGGGCGGCACCGGATCGCGGGAATTTTTTTACCAGCCTGTATGCCTGTCCAGCAAGAGATTTCCGACCTTGTCCACCGTCGCCTCCCAACCGTGTTCCAGGTAGGTGGTGGACAGGGCCTCGGTGATCAGGGCCGGGCCGGCGATGGGGTGCCCCGCGGGCAGCCGGGAACGGTCGTATTGTGGTACCGGGGCCGCCTCTCCGTAGGCTCTGGTGTGGCCGCTCAGAGCCTGCTCGATATTGCCCGCGGCAACCGGTGGCAGCTGGATTTCCGGTGTCGGGCCTTGTACGGCGACGCGGACATTGACGCACTCCACCGCCATAGGGAGGCGGTGGCCGTGGCGCGACTCGTGGGCCTCGTGAAAACGCAGCTCGGTAGCGGCGATGCCCTGCCACGGAATGGTCAGGGCATAGGACTGGCCGCGGTAACGCAGGTCCAGTGACCGGTGGACGCCCATGGCGTGGGTTGCCACACCGTCAGCCAGCAGAGCCTGGCGTCCCCGCCGTTCAAGATTGTCAAAGGCGTCATCCAGGCGGCGTGCGCCCAGTTCGTCCAGCAGCCCCGCCACCGTCTGAGACAACTGCCGGGCCCGTGGTGCCACCAGCATACCGAGGGCGGACAAGACCCCGGCGTGGATCGGCACCATGGCCTGGGTCATGCCCAGTGCCCGGGCCAGGGCGCACACATGCAGGCCGCCGGCGCCGCCGAACGACACCAGCGTAAAGCCGCGCGGGTCGATGCCCCGTTGAACGGAGATCACCCGCAGCGCCTGTGCCATGTGCTCATTGGCTACGCGCACGATGCCCAACGCCGCCTCGGCCGTAGTTAGCCCCAGGGCTTGTGCCACCTGGGCCACGGCACGCTGTGCCGCGTCCGCATCCAGGGCCATGGTCCCGCCGAGAAAGCTGACTGGGGACAGGCGTCCCAGTACCAGGTTGGCATCGGTGACCGTGGGCTGTGACCCGCCGCGCCCGTAACAGGCGGGGCCGGGATCGGCGCCGGCGGAGACCGGGCCCACTTGCAGCAGACCGCCGTGGTCCACCCCGGCAATGGATCCTCCGCCTGCGCCGATGGTGTGCATGTCCACCATGGGGATCGCCACCGGGTAGCCGCCGATGCTGCCTTCATTGGTCAGGCGGACGTCGCCGTCGATTAGCGCCACGTCGGTGGAGGTGCCGCCCATATCAAAGGTCAGCAGGCGCTCGCGCCCGGCCAACCCCCCCATGTAGCGGGCAGCGGTGAGGCCGCCTGCAGGCCCGGACAACAGCATGTGTACCGCCTGCTCGCCGGCTTGTTGTGCGGAGATGGTGCCGCCGGCGCTTTGCATAACCGCCAGCCGTGCACGCGGCAGTGCGGCGCTGAGCCGCGCCAGATAGCGCTGCACCAAGGGGCCGACGGCGGCGTTGAGCCATGTGGTCATGCCGCGCTCGAATTCGCGATACTCCGGCAATACCGACGACGAGCAGGACACGAACAGGCCCTTCGGCAGGCGTGCCGCGATGGTCCGCTCCATGGCGGGGTCGACGAATGAAAACAGCAGATTGATGGCTACCGCCTCGGGCGCCAAGGATTGCACCCGGTTCACCAGTGAGTCCAGGTCCGCCTCGGTGAGGGGCTCAATGATTGTTCCGTCAGCGGCCACGCGTCCCCCGGTCTCCAGGCACAGCTCACGGGGCACCGGCGGGGGCAGGGGTTGCGGCTGCAGATTGTACAGCTCGCGCCGCGCCTGCCGCCCGATGGTCAGCAAGTCCCGCAGTCCGCGGTTGCAGATGTATACCGTGCGGACTCCATTTCCCTCCAGCACCGCGTTAGTGGCCACAGTGGAGCCGTGAACTATTCCCAGGTCGTCGGTGTCAATATGTATTTCAGAAATCCCCTGCAGGATGGCGCGCTCCGGTGCCCGAGGCGTGGACAGGCGCTTGTAGACGGTCAGACCGTGATTAGTTAACAACACGAAGTCGGTAAAGGTGCCGCCGGTGTCGATGCCAAGCGCATGGTTCATAATGGCATAAGGTTACGTGTTTGCATTCCGCTGTGAAAGGAATTCTCCTGCCGGGGGTGTCTGTTGTGCGCACCCGCATTGCCAACTTGGGTACTCACGGCGGCCCGGTGTGCCCTATAATGGGCCCCGCCAGCTGCGGCGGTATGTGACGAATGCTGAAGCGTCCTCCATGACGGGGTAACGGAAATGTATGGGTTTTGGGATCGATGGAACGCGCTACCCTGGTGAGTGTCGAGCACCTGTCCCGTGACTATGGCGGGATACGTGCCGTCGATGATGTGAGCTTCGAACTGGTCCGCGGGGAGATACTCGGCTTTCTCGGTCCCAACGGTGCCGGAAAGACCACCACCATGCAGATCATCAGCGGCAACCTCGCGCCCAGCACCGGCCGCGTGACGATTAACGGCATCGATATCCTCGATAACCCCAAAGCGGCCAAGGCGCACATCGGCTATCTCCCGGAGCAGCCGCCCCTGTATCGCGAACTCACCGTCGACGAATATCTGATGTACTGCGCCCGTCTCAACCGCATTCCCGCCGCTGAGTGTCGCGCGGCGGTGGCGGTGGCAAAGCAGCGCTGCGGGTTGTTGGAGGTGGGCAGGCGTCTCATCGATCACCTGTCCAAGGGGTTTCGCCAGCGGGTGGGTATTGCCCAGGCCATTATCCACGCCCCCGCAGTAGTTATTCTCGACGAACCCACCGTAGGGCTGGATCCCATTCAGATTCGCGAGATCCGCAATCTGATCCGGGAACTCGGCCGGGACCACAGCGTAATACTGTCCACCCACATCCTCCCGGAGGTGCAGTCCCTGTGCAACCGGGTGCAGATCATCAACAAGGGAGCACTGGTCCTCAACGACACCATCGAGGGACTGCGCCGGCGCATGCAGGCTTCAAGTCTGGTGGTGGCCCTGCGCCAAGCGCCCACCATGGACGAACTACGCGCCGTGACCGGCGCACAGGACATCGAATCTCTGGGGGAGGGGCGCTTTCGCGTGCACTACAAGCCCGAAGACGACCCCGCAGAGGCGCTGGTGGCGCAGGCGGTACGGCACGGCTGGGGCCTGCATGAGCTGACGCCGGAGCGCATGAGTCTGGAAGAGATCTTCGTCGACATCACCCGTACCGAGCAGGTGCCCGGTCATGGCCCGTCCGGCAGCACGGAAGAGGCGGCGTGATGATCCGGATCATCGCCGGGCGTGAACTGCGCAGCTTGTTCCTGTCACCCCTGGCGTGGAGCGTCCTCGCCGTGGTCCAGGTGATCATGGCCTATATCTTCCTGGTGCGCATGGAGCTCTTTTTTCAGCTCCAGCCGCGCCTCGCCGGGACCTCCATCGGGGTCACGGACATCGTGGTGACTTACCTGTACGACAACGCCGCGGTGGTGCTGATGCTCATCGTGCCGCTGTTGACCATGCGCCTGGTCAGCGAGGAGCGGCGCAGCCGCACCCTCACCCTGCTGTTCAGCGCACCGGTGTCCATGACCGAGATTATCCTCGGCAAGTATCTGGGTATCATGGTGTTCCTGTTGGCGATGATGGGCCTTATGAGCCTCATGCCGCTGTCGCTGCTGATATGGGGCAATCTGGATTTGGGCAAATTCGCCGCCTGCCTGTTGGGGCTGACGCTGCTTCTGGCAAGCTTTGCATCCCTGGGATTATTCATCTCCACCCTCACCGTCCAGCCCACCATCGCCGCCGTAGGCACCTTCGGCGCCTTGCTGCTGCTGTGGGTGCTGGACTGGAAGGGTGACAGCGGCGGCGGGACCGGCAGCGTCCTGGCCTACCTGTCTCTGCTGCATCACTATGTCTCGCTGCTGCAGGGCATGTTCAGCAGCCGCGATGTGATCTATTACCTGTTGTTCAGTGTCACCTTTATCGTGCTGTCCATTCAGCGCCTGGACGGGCAACGCCTGCAGCATTGAAGACCCAACGTACTTTCATCCATGCACCCGCCGCGGACGTTTAACCAAGTATGCGAGTCAATCTGAACACACGCCGCAAGCTGCGCCTGGAGGGCATGGCCTTCGTGGTATTGTTCCTGGCCGTTATCGGGATGTTGGCGTGGCTGAGTACGCGCTTCACGATGGACGTGGACTGGACCGCCGGCAGCCGCAATACCTTGTCCGCGGCCAGTCAGCAGTTGCTGGACAGGATCCAAGGCCCCATCGTGATCACCGCCTACGCCAGCGACAACCCGTCCCTGCGCCAGGGTATCCGCTATATCGTGGGCCGCTATCAGCGCTACCGTCATGACATCCAATTGAAGTGGGTGGATCCGGCGAAGGCGCCCGACCAGGTGCGCAAGGCCAATGTGACCGGCGATGGTGAAATGGTTATCGGTTACCAGGGGCGGCAGGAAAACGTCTCCTTCCCGCCCTCGGAGGAACAGATCACCAACGCCTTGCAACGCGTGGCCCGCGCTGGCGACAAGTGGCTGGTGTTTCTCGAGGGGCACGGTGAACGCAGCCCTCTTGGCCAGGCCAACTTTGATCTTGGGGATTGGGGAAAACAGCTGCGCGCCAAGGGATTGAAGATCAGGTCCCTCAACCTCGCCGACCAAGACGCCCTTCCGGACAACACCGCGGTGGTGGTCATCGCCGGTCCCCAGGTCAAGCTGCTGCCCCGCGAGGTCCAGTTGTTGCAGGCCTATGTGCGTGGCGGGGGCAACCTGCTGTGGCTGGCCGACCCCGGCGAGGCCCGCGGGCTGGAGCCTCTGGCCCGGCAGCTGGGTATCACCTTTCAAGCGGGCACGGTGGTGGATGCCTCGGCGCAGCTTGTGGGGATCAACGACCCCTCGTTCGTGGTGGTGACCCATTACGGGGACCATCCCATCACCCGGGGCTTCAATCTGGTGACGGTGTTTCCCCAGGCCGCACCCATAGAGGTGGGGAAAAAAGACCACTGGCACAGCACGCCGCTACTGAAGACTGGGCCGCGCAGTTGGTCGGAGACCGGTAAGCTGGCGGGGACGATTCAATATGACAAGGGCAGCGATATCATGGGCCCGCTGACCATCGGGGTAGCCTTGACACGGCGCCTGGATGGGGACGGCGGCAAGGCCGCGGGTTCTGGAAGCGGTCGCGAGCAGCGCGTGGTGATCACCGGGGACGGTGACTTTCTGGCCAACAGCTACCTCGGCAACGGCGGCAACCTACAGTTGGGCATGAACATGGTCAACTGGCTTACCAGCAACGATGAATTCATTAACATACCCACCAAGACCGCCCCCGATGTCAGCCTCAGTCTGACCCAGGCACAGGCCAGCGTCCTGGCTATCGCCTTTCTTATCGTACTGCCGGCGGCGTCGTTCGGCAGCGGGATGTGGATATGGTGGCGGCGGCGCCGGCGTTGATGCCCCATGGGCGAAGAGGAATGCGGTGAGGTCACGGGCAATCCTGAACTGGGTGTTACTGGGCGGAGCGGTGATTCTCGCCGCGGTGGTCTATTTTCTGCCGGCGCAAAAAGACAGGCCGCCGCCACCGCCCCTGATCACGGGCATGACGCCGGAGAAGATAGAACATATACACATCAAGCGCACCGGCAAGCCGGACATCGACCTGGTCAGGGACCATCGGCAGTGGCGGCTCACGGCGCCGCTACATGCGGCGGCCAACGGTTTTCGCGCCGATGCCCTGGCCTCCGTGGTGGAGGCAGATAGCGAGCGCCGCTTCAGCGCTGTCGGCGAGGACCTGAGCAAGTTCGGTCTCGACCCGCCGCGGGCCCGCCTGCAACTGGATCACGTGACCGTAAGTTTCGGTGACCGTGATCCTATTGGCGGCCGCCGCTATGTCCAGGTCGGTGATGTGATTCACCTCATCCCGGATTATTTTTATCAAAATATCACCGCTGAAACGCCCGACTTCGTCAGTCTGTCGCCGCTGCCCGAGGGCGCCGAACCCCTCAGCTTCACCCTGCGCGGGTTATCCCTGCGGCGCGACGATAGTGGACACTGGACGCAGGTCACCGGGGCGCGGCACGCCGCTGCCCAGGCGGTGGACGATTTCGTCCACCGCTGGCGCCAGGCTCAGGCCTTGGAGGTCACCCGTTACACACCGTCAGATTCCCATGACACCATCACGGTGGGTCTTGGTCGGGGCCGGCCCGCGCTGGTGTTCGACATTATCGCCAAGCAACCGGAACTGGTACTGGGCCGGCGCGATATCGGTGTGGCTTATCACCTTCCCGCCTCTCAGGTACAGAAGCTCCTGACATTGTCGCCCGCCCCCCAAAAGGCCGGCGACCCGGACCGTTAACACGCATATTGCATGAGGATGCGGATGATCGCCCAGGCCGCAGCGTGAACCGGCGCCTCTGTGAACGCCTTCGTGTAATATGCGGGATTACGTTTGCGCGCCGGCCGCTTAAGGCCGGTATTGTTGCGGAGGAGTGTGGTGCCAGAACTGCCCGAGGTAGAGACTACGCGTCGGGGGATTGCCCCCCACGTCATCGGTCGACGGGTCACCGGGGTCACGGTGCGCAACCCGCGCCTGCGCTATCCGGTCCACCCTAATCTGACGCGTCTGCTCACGGGAAGGGAAGTAGAGGCGGTGGAGCGGCGCGGTAAATACCTGTGGCTGGGTTATGCCAACGGGGCCCTTATCCTTCACCTGGGCATGTCCGGGAGCCTGTGTGTCGTGCCGGCGGCGCGCCCGCCGCGCAAGCACGACCATGTGGACATACTCTTCGACCACGGTCAGTGCCTGCGCCTTCACGACCCGCGCCGCTTCAGTATGATGGTGTGGTCCCGCGGCGATCCGCTGCAGCACCCGCTGCTCAGGGATATCGGCGTCGAGCCGTTGAGTGCGGGACTCAATGGAGAGTATCTTTACCTGCGCTCGCGGCGGCGGCGGGTGATGGTGAAGCAGTTCATCATGGATGGACGTATCGTGGCCGGGGTGGGGAACATCTATGCCAACGAGGCGTTATATGCGGCCGGCATCTCGCCGCTGCGCCCAGCGGGGCGCATCTCCCTGGCGCGCTACCAGCGTCTGGATGAGGCCATCAAGGGCGTGTTGGGCGAGGCCATCTCCCAGGGTGGCACGACCCTGCGGGACTTTTACCACGGTGACGGCCAGCCCGGCTATTTTCAGCAGCGCCTGCGCGTCTACCAACGCCACGGTACGCCGTGCCCGCACTGCGGCCACACCATTCGCATGCAGCGCCTGGGGCAGCGCTCCAGCTTTTACTGCGGTACATGTCAGCGCTAGCGGGATTACGGACGGGAAGTCAGTGTCCGTCCGTAACGTTTCCGATGACACTGCAGGGATATGGATGGAGCGCGGTCGACAGCCCGCTCCATCAACCCGAAACGGGTTTATTTATCCGCCGCCGATCACTTTGCCGGTGTTACAGGCGCAGCCGGTGCATCCGCTGCGGGCACCTCCGCTCCCGGTTGTCGGTGGATCTGTACGATGATGCCGGCGGGGGTGACCGCCACGGTCTCGGCGATGCCGCTCAGCTCGGAGAAGTTGCGCAACAGCGGGCGGTTGGCCGGGTTTTTATGGTCAAATACGAGATAGGAAATGCCGCTGATGTTCTTGAGTAAAGTAGCGCCGTCCTTGGCGGCGGGGGGCAGGGGCAGGACGTAGCACTTGCACGCGATCATGGTTCGTCCCGGCCACTGACTGGCGACGCGAATGGGGCGCTTGGGGTCGGTTTGTTTCCTGGCCAGGGTCTGGATCAACCGGTCCTGGGGGGACAGCATGTGGGTATGGATGACGCGGGCGTAGGTCTTGTCCGCCACCATGAACAGCGTCGCCGCCACGAACAGAAAAATCATGACTATACCCCGCTCAGCGAGGATTCGCGGCCGGGACAGCTTTTCATTGGCCAGGATCAGAAAGTACACATACCGGTAGAGCAGCAGGCTGAGCACCACCAGCGCCCAGGCGTTGTCCGCCGCGGACAGCCCGGCCAGCACCGCCAGCAGCAGCGTGCGCCCAAGCATGTCGTTGAACAGAAACCGGTAGTCCACCGCCAGTAACAGCATTAGCAGAAATGCCGGCAGCAGCCCGATCAGGCGCGGCGCCTGTTCCATGTCCGTGGGCAGGCCGGAGAAGATGCTGCTCAGGGAAGGGAGTGGATCGGTCAGCCACTGTGGGGAGACCCAGCCCACATGGAACAACACTACGAACAACGGCGCCATCACCAGGCCGAGGTACTGGTATTTCTGGTGGCGGCGTTCCAGGGGGTCACGGAACCAGCCCCACGCCAGGGCCAGCGGGTAGGCCAGTCCGGCGGGGTGCAGGGACACGGAAAACGCCACCAACAGCATCTGAGAGAAATACCAGCCGCCGAACAGGCGTTTGCTGGCACGGTAGCGGCGGTCCAGGACGGCGCTCAGGCCGAAGACCAGGAGCAGAAACGGGCCTGCGCCGATGGCGTCGATCTGTTTCAAGGTCAGCGGGGCGATGAGCAACAGGGCGCTGGCGATGAGCGCCGTTTCACGGCCAGCGGTGCGGCTGCTCCAGCGATACAGCAGTGCCACGCCGGCGAAGGTATACAATAGACTGAAGACTTTGGCGGCGATCAGGTTGCCCGGCCAGTAAATGGCGGCCGGGACCAACAGCAGGGTGCGCAGGTCAGGCATGCCGGCAATGGGGATGGGGGTGGCGATATTTTGGATGAACGACCAGGTGAGCAACAACGCCCGGGCACTGCTCTCGTCCAGATGATTGGTGGTGAAACGGACCAGACCCACGCTGAGAATGATCGCGCCCCAAATCACCAGGGCAATAAGCCCCCAATAGCGTTGTAGATACGCTCTCAGTGTGCTGAATATTGCGTCCCGTTGCATCGCTA
>Ga0315540_10001586_pt1 | contig 12949 bp, 9 predicted proteins | sample SalMarSW160110MG_FD_203677 | JGI IMG/M metagenome (GOLD analysis project Ga0315540, IMG submission 203677) | Salt marsh sediment microbial communities from the Plum Island Ecosystem LTER, Massachusetts, United States - Salt Marsh Sediment SW1601-10 ... | reverse complement strand
GCGCGCGCGCTCGGCGGCAAGCTCGTTCACGATGCCCTCCTGGATCCAGATCGCGGGCAGCGCGAGCGCGATGCACTGCTCGACGATCGGCCCGACCTGTTCGGCGGCGCGGAACACGTTCACCAGGTCGATCCTGCCCGGCACGTCGGCCAGGCGCGGGTAGGCCTTCTCGCCCAGCACTTCGCTCACCGCGGGCCGCACCGGGACCACGCGGTAGCCCCAGGACTGCAGGCGCTGCGCAATGCGGTGGCTGGGACGCTCCGGCCTGGGCGAGAGCCCCACCACCGCGATGGTTCGCACCCGCGCCAGCAGGTCGCGGATCTGTTCGTTGGCAGGGTTGCGGAACACGAGCCGCAATTCTATGCGTAAAAGCGCGCTTCGCCCTCGGGGCGCGTCTTGAAGCGCTTGTGCATCCAGAAGTACTGCTCGGGCGCCTCGAGCACCTTGCGCTCGATGTACTGGTTCATGCGCAGCGTGTCGGCCGCCGGGTCCTCGCCGGGGAAGTCGCGCCAGGGCGGCTCGATCGACAGCACGTAGCCTGCGCCGTGCGGCAGCATGTGCGTCACGCACGGCAACACCTTCGCTCCGGTGACGCGCGCGATGCGCGACAGGCCCGGCATGGTCGCCGCCGCCACGCCGAAGAAAGGCACGAACAGCGCTCCGCGCGGGCCGTAGTCCATGTCGGGCAGGTAGTACAGCGGGCAGCCCTCGCGCATGCTGCCGAGCACGGCGCGGATGCCGTCCTGGCGCGAGACCAGCGTCTGCCGCCCGAAGCGCGTGCGCCCCGCGAGCAGGCGCGCGGCCAGGAGGCGGTTCTTCTGCTGGGCATACATGCTCACCATGTCGATTTCGCAGGCCAGGCGCGCGAAGCCCGCATCGAGGCCGACGAAGTGCGGCACGAACAGGATCGCGGGAGCGCCGCCGAGCGCGCGCAGGTGCTCGAGACCCTCGATCCGCACCAGTCGTTCGATGTCCGCGCGCGGCGCCCACCATAGCAGCGCGTGGTCGAGGAAGCTGCGGCACCAGGCGCGGAAATGCCCGCGCGCCAGGCGCTCGCGCTCGGCCGCGGGCATCCAGGGAAAACACTTGGCGAGGTTGATGCGCGTCACGTTGCGCCGCTCGGCGATCAGCCGGAAAGCGAGCGCGCCGAGCGCGTTCCCGGCCGCTGCGAGCGCTCGAGGCGGCAGCAGGCGCAACAGCCACATCGCGGCGAACAGCGCGCGCATCACGCCTGCGCTGCCGGCGGCGGCGGCGCGCCGCGCGGCCGCTTGTAGCGGTTGTAGCCCCACAGGTATTGCTGCGGGCATTCCCGCACCAGCGCCTCGAGCGCGCGGTTGACGCGCCGCGCGTCGGACTCTCCGGGCAGGGCAGCGGGCAGCGGCCGCAGGTGCACCACGTAGCCCCGGCCGCGCGGCAAACGCTCGCCGAAGGCGAGCAGCGTAACGCTGCCTGCCCGGCGCGCGAGCCTGCCGGCGAGCGTCATGGTGTAGGCCGGCCGGCCGAAGAACTCGACCCACTCGCCCTCGCCTTCACTCGGCACCTGGTCGGGCAGCACGCCGACCGCCTCCTTGCGCTTGAGCGCGCCGAGCAGCTCGCGCACGCCGGCATAGTCCGGGGTCGCAAGGCGCAGGTTGGGCCCGGCGCGCCCGGCCTCGATCAGCGCCTGCATGAAGCGCTGCTTTGGCGGCCGGTAGAGCGCGGTGATCGGAAAGCGCTCGGCCGCAACCTTGGCCGCGATCTCGAAGCAGCCCTGGTGCGGAGTGAGAAACACAATGCCCAGACCCTGCGCGCGCGCGGCCTCGATCAGCGCCTCGCCGTCGATGCGCCTGACCCAGCGCAATACATCGGTGCGCGGGCACAGCCAGATCGCGGGCAGCTCGAGCAGACCCTTGCCTGCAGAGGCGATCGCGCCGCGCCGGGTCGCCGCGTCGCGGTACCCCGCCTGGCCCAGGTTCTGGCGCAACTGCCGGCGGTAGGTCGGCGACAGGGCATAGACCGCCCAGCCGAGCAGCGCACCCGTCGCATGCAGCAGCGGCAACGGCAGGGCGGCGAGCAATCGGATCAGCAGCATCGCGTTGCTGCCCGCGTCGCGCCGATTCCGCCGGTTCTATGGGAAGCTGACATTCTTTGGTATCCTTGCGGCCTCTTCGCAACCCCTGCTTGCCGCATGCTCATTGCGGCGGCCCAACACTCGAGGCGCAAAGCACATGAGCGAGTTCCTTTTTACTTCGGAATCGGTGTCCGAGGGTCACCCGGACAAGGTCGCCGACCAAATCTCGGATGCGGTGCTCGACGCGATTCTAGCGAAAGACACCCGCGGGCGCGTCGCGGCGGAAACCCTAGTGACGACCGGCCTGGTAGTGATGGCGGGCGAGATCACCACCTCGGCCTTCGACATCGACTTCCAGCAGGTCGCGCGCGACACGATCAAGAGCATCGGCTACGACAACGCCGAATACGGCATCGACTACAAGGGCTGCGCGGTGATGGTGTGCTACGGCAGGCAGTCGGCCGACATCGCGCAGGGCGTGGACGAAGGCAAGGGAATCGACCTCGACCAGGGCGCCGGCGACCAGGGCCTGATGTTCGGCTACGCCTGCGACGAGACCCCGCAGCTGATGCCGCTGCCGATCCATCTGTCGCACCGGCTGGTCGAGCGCCAGGCCGAACTGCGCCGCGACGGGCGCCTGCCGTGGCTGCGCCCGGACGCGAAGTCGCAAGTGACGGTCCGGTACGCCAACGGCAAGCCGCAGGCGATCGACACGGTGGTGCTGTCGACCCAGCACTCGCCCGACGTGACCCACGAGCAGCTCTCCGAGGGCGTGATCGAGGAGATCATCAAGCCGGTGCTGCCCAAGGAGCTGGTCAAGGGCGAGGTGAAGTACCTGGTCAACCCGACCGGACGCTTCGTGGTCGGCGGGCCGCACGGCGACTGCGGCCTCACCGGGCGCAAAATCATCGTCGACACCTACGGCGGCGCCGCGCCGCACGGCGGCGGTGCGTTCTCGGGTAAGGATCCCTCCAAGGTCGACCGCTCCGCCGCCTACGCGGCGCGCTACGTGGCGAAGAACGTGGTCGCGGCAGGCCTCGCCTCCAAGTGCTTGGTGCAGGTGGCCTACGCGATCGGGGTGGCCAAGCCGGTCTCGGTCATGGTCACCACCTACGGCACGGGCAAGATGTCGGACGACGCGCTGTCCAAGCTGGTCGCGACGACCTTCGACCTGCGGCCCAAGGCGATCATCCAGACGCTCAAGCTGCTGCGTCCGATCTACAGGAAAACAGCGGCCTACGGCCACTTCGGGCGCGAGGAGCCGGAGTTCACCTGGGAAACGACCGACAAGGCGCTGGCCCTGAAGCAGGCCGCCTAGGTATAATTCGCCCTGCTGAGGGGCGCTGCGATCCCCGCCCGGGGACCAGGCTCAGCTAAATGAAACCGCGCTCGCATCGGAAACGATGCGGGCGCTTTGCTTTTCTGGAGACCGTAAATGAACGCACCCAACCCGAAATTTACCGATTACAAGGTCGCCGACCTCAAACTGGCGGACTGGGGCCGCAAGGAGATCGCGATCGCCGAGTCCGAGATGCCGGCGCTGATGGGAATTCGCCGAGAGTACGCCAAGGCGCAGCCGCTCAAGGGCGCGCGCGTCGCCGGCTCGCTGCACATGACGATCCAGACCGCGGTCCTGATCGAGACCTTACGCGCGCTGGGGGCCGAGGTACGTTGGGCCTCGTGCAACATCTTCTCGACCCAGGACCACGCCGCGGCGGCGATCGCCGCCGGCGGCACCCCGGTGTTCGCCTACAAGGGCGAGTCGCTCGACGAGTACTGGGAGTTCACCCACCGAATCTTCGAGTTCGACGGCGGCAAGGGCCCCAACATGATCCTCGACGACGGCGGCGACGCGACGCTGCTCGCGCACCTGGGCAGGCGCGCCGAGAAAGACCCGTCACTGCTCTCCAAGCCCACGAGCGAGGAGGAGACCTCGCTTTTCAACGCGATCAAGAAGCGCCTGGCCGCGCAGCCGGGCTGGTATTCGAAGATCGGCGCGGAGATCAAAGGCGTCACCGAGGAAACCACCACCGGGGTGCACCGGCTGTACCAGATGCACAAGGAAGGGCGGCTGCTGTTCCCGGCGATCAACGTCAACGACTCGGTCACCAAGTCGAAGTTCGACAACATCTACGGCTGCCGCGAGTCGCTGGTCGACGGCATCAAGCGCGCCACCGACGTGATGGTTGCGGGCAAGATCGCCGTAGTCGCCGGCTACGGCGAGGTCGGCAAGGGCTCGGCGCAGGCGCTCAGAGGCCTGCAAGCCCAGGTCTGGGTCACCGAAATCGACCCCATCTGCGCACTGCAGGCAGCGATGGAGGGCTTTCGCGTCGTCACCATGGACTACGCGGCGGACAAGGCCGACATCTTCGTCAGCGCGACCGGCAACTTCCACGTCATCACCCACGCTCACATGAAGGCGATGAAAAACAACGCCATCGTGTGCAACATCGGCCACTTCGACAACGAGATCGAGGTGGCGGCGCTCAAGGACTACAAGTGGGAGAACATCAAGCCGCAGGTCGACCACGTGATCTTCCCCGACGGCAAGCGCATCATCCTGCTGGCCGAAGGGCGGCTGGTGAACCTGGGTTGCGCAACCGGACATCCTTCGTACGTGATGAGCTCGTCGTTCGCCAACCAGGTTCTGGCGCAGCTCGAGTTGTTCACCAGGACGAAGGACTACCCGGTGGGCGTGTACATCCTGCCCAAGGCGCTCGACGAAAAGGTCGCGCGGCTGCAGCTCTCGACGCTCAGCGCGCAGCTGAGCGAGCTGAGCGACGAGCAGGCGGCCTACATCGGCGTGCCGAAGGCCGGGCCATACAAGCCGGAGCACTACCGCTACTAGATGCTTAGAATCCTGCTCGTCTGGCTGATCAACGCGCTGGCGCTGCTCGCGGTCGCCTACGTGATGCCGTCGATCGGGGTCGACAGCATCGGCACGGCGCTCGTGGCGGCCGTGGTCCTGGGGCTCGTGAACGCGGTCATCCGGCCGATTCTTATCGTGCTCACGCTGCCGGCGACGATCCTCAGCCTCGGGCTTTTCATCTTCGTCATCAACGGGCTGCTGTTCTGGCTGGTCGGCTCGACCCTGCGGGGCTTCACCGTGGCGGGCTTTTGGTCGGGGCTGTTCGGCGCGATCGTCTACAGCATCGTGTCCTGGGCGCTGTCCGCGGTCCTGCTCCCTGCTCGGCGCGTGGATATCCAGGTGGAAAGGATCGACAGATCATGAAAATCGCGGTGATGGGCGCAGGCGGCGTCGGCGGCTATTTCGGCGGCCGGCTTGCGCAGGCGGGACACGAGGTTTCGTTCGTCGCGCGGGGAAAGCACCTCGAGGCACTCAAGGCGAAGGGCCTCAGTCTGAAGAGCCCGCTCGGCGACGCGACGATCAAGGTGAAAGCCTCCGCCAATCCCGCCGAGCTCGGCGACGCGGAAGTCGTCCTGTTCGCCGTGAAGCTCTGGGACACCGAGAGCGCCGCCGAGGCGATCCGTCCACTGGTGGCAAAGGGCGGCGTCGTGATCCCGTTCCAGAATGGCGTGGAATCGATCGCGCGCATCGGCAAGGTGCTTGGGCCCGAGCGGGTATTGGGCGGCGCCGCCATCATCTCGGGCCGAATTGCGGAGCCGGGGGTCATCGTGCAGGTAGGAAAAATGGCGCGGCTGCGCTTCGGCCCGACGCTTCCGGCCCAGCAGAAGGTGGCGGAGCAATTCCGCGACGCCTGCCAGCAGTCGAAGATCGACGTCGAGCTCACGAACGACATCGAGCGCGTGCTGTGGGAGAAATTCGTGGCTCTCGTCGCTCTCTCGGCGACCACCACGGTGGCGCGCCAGCCGATCGGCGTCGTGCGCGCCGATCCGGACCTGCGCTGGCTGCTCGAGACGGTGATGCGCGAGACCTGGGCGCTGGGCCGAAAGAGAGGCGTGAAGCTCGCCGACGACTTTGTCGCGCAGATGATGAAATTCGCCGACGGCCTGCCCGCGGAGATGCGCGCCTCGATGGCCGCCGACCTCGAAGCCGGCGGCAAGCTGGAGGTGCCCTGGCTCTCGGGCACGGTGGCGCGCATGGCGCGCGAGGCGGGGCTCGAGGCTCCGGCCAACCGCGCCGCGTTCGCCGCGCTCAAGCCCTACATCGACGGTAAGGCCTGATGGCGGCCGCGCGCGAACTCTCGTTCGAGTTCTTTCCGCCGCGCACTCCGGAAGGAAAGGTGAAGCTGCGCGCCGCCTGGCAGCAACTGGCGCAGCTCAAACCGCGCTTCTTCTCGTGCACCTACGGCGCCGGCGGCTCGACGCGCGAGGGCACGCTCGACACCGTGCTCGAGATCCGCGCCGCGGGGCACGAAGCCGCGCCGCACATCTCCTGCGTCGCCTCGACCCGGGCCGACGTGGCGGGGCAGCTCGAGCTGTACCGCAAGCACGGCATCCGCCACATCGTCGCGCTGCGCGGCGATCTGCCCTCGGGAATCGCCGCCTCGGGCGAATTCCGCTACGCAAGCGAGCTGGTGGCGTTCATTCGCGAGACCGCCGGCGACTGGTTCCAGATCGAGGTCGCCTGCTACCCCGAGTACCATCCGCAGACGCGCAACGCGGCCGACGAGATCCGCAACTTCAAGAAGAAGGTCGACGCGGGCGCCAACGGTGCGATCACCCAGTACTTCTACAACTCCGACGCCTACTTCAGGTTCGTCGACGACTGCCGCGACGCCGGCATCGCGCTGCCGATCGTGCCGGGCGTGATGCCGATCGGCAACTTTTCCCAGCTCGCCCGGTTTTCGGATGCCTGCGGCGCCGAGATCCCGCGCTGGATGCGCTTCAAGCTTGAGAGCTTTCGCGACGACAACGCCTCGATCCGCGCCTTCGGCCTGGATGTCGTGACCGAGCTGTGCGACCGGCTGCTCACCGGCGGCGCGCCGGGGCTGCACTTCTACACCCTCAACCAGGCAGGCCCGACAAGCACCATCTGGCAGCGCCTCGGTCTTTGACGCACCGCAACAAATACCCATGGCCAGAAGACGGCCTCCCGTTCGGCAGGCTCGCCGCATCTGGAATGGGACTATAGTTCCCGGGGGCAGGGGAGTCGCGAGACCGGAGGCATGCATCGCATGTACGCTTCTGCACCTGCCGCACGCTCCAAAACCCGCGCACGCGGCGCCGTTGCGACGAGCGTGCTGGTCGTCCTTGTGTTCGCCCTCCTGGTCGCGGTACTGGCCTACTTCGCCAACCGCACATCCGAGAAAGAGGCGGTACGCCAGTACCGCTACAGGCTGGTCCAGACCGCCGAGCTGCGCGGCAAGGCAATCGAGTACTGGCTCTCGGAACGCTGGGGCGATGCCGCCACCTTGCAAGGTGCTTTGTCGCTTGCGGGGGAATCCCTGCAGACCAAGCGGCTGCTGGCTGAGCTCGCCTACCTGGAGCGGATGCGTGTAGCGCTCGGCTACTCCGGGATCTCGGTGACAGCGGGCGACGGGCTCGAGATTGCCACTGCGGGCGAGACTTTTCCCGACTCCGAAGCGGTGCGCGAAGCCGTGCGGCAGGCCGCGCAAGGCGAACGGCGGGTGATGCTCGGGCCGCAGCGCTTCGGCGCGGGCACAGGCCTGCGCCTGGCATTCGTGGTGCCGAGCCGCGAGCTCGAAGCAGCGGCGCGCGTTAGCGAGGACGTCATCGTCTTGTACTGGGACCCGCGCCACGTGCTGTACTCGCTGCTGGAGGATCCGCTGTCCAGCTTCAGCTCCAGCGAAAGCGTGCTCATCCGCACCCAGGGCAACACCGTGGTGCACCTCAGCCCGCTCAGGCGCGGCACGGAGGGCGCGTCGCCACCGGTCGCGCTGCATAGGCGCGACCTTCCCGCCATGTTGGCACTCAAGGGCCGGCACGGCGTAGCCGAAGGCGTCGATCGCCGCGGCGTGCCGGTGCTTTATGCCTACGCACCGATCAGCGGGACCGACTGGCGTATTCTGGTGAAGATCGATCGCGCCGAGGCGCTCGCGCCGCTGACGCGGAGCACACAGATCATCGCCGCGTGGGCGGTGCTGCTGATCACGCTCGCCGCCCTGGCGGTGTTCTGGCTCGAGCGCCGTCGGCAGTTCGCGGACGTGCTGTTCCAGCAAAAGGCTGCGCTCGAGCGCGCCGCGCTCGAGGAACACTTCCGACAGCTGGCGCCCTACGCGCGCGACCCGACCTTTCTGTACGACGCCGACGGGCGGATCCTCGAAGCGAACGAGCGGGCCGTATCAATATACGGGTACCCGCACTCAGCGCTGCTCGGCAAGCGCATTGCGGAGCTGCGGGCTCCCGACTCGCTCGAATCACTGGCACGTGACAAGCGCGAAATCGAGAAGCGCGGCGAGCTGATGTTCGAGTCTGTCCACCAGCGGGCGGACGGCTCGACCTTTCCGGTCGAGATCAGCGCGCGCTACTTCGAAGTCGACGGGCGCGGCTTTTTTCACGCTGTCGCTCACGATATCTCGGCGCGCAAGAGCACGGAAGCGCGCATTCAATCGCTCAATCGCCTGTATCAGACCCTGTGGCAAACCAACGAAGCACTGGTGCGTTCGAACTCGCTGGACGAAGTGATGCGTGAGACCTGCCGCGTCGCGGTCGACGAAGGCGGTCTGGTTGGCGCCTGGATCAGCATGGTCGAGAAGGGGAGCGGCAAAGTCCGGCCGGTCGCCATGTCACGCGGGCTCGAGACCTATCTGGCGAACGCCGACATCAGCACCGACGCCAATGACCCGCGCGGCCGTGGCCCGATCGGGACAGCGATCCGCGAGGGCCGCACAGTCATCATTGAAGACTTCATGCATGATCCCGCCCTCGAACCATGGCGCGCGGCCGCGAGGGAATTGCGCGTCGCGACGTCGGCGGCCTTTCCTTTGCGGGTCGAGGACGAGATTGTCGGCACCCTGAGCTACAACTCGGCGATTCCCGGCTTCTTCGACGCCGAAATCGTGCAGCTGTTCGAGCAGACGGCGCGCGACGTGGGCTTTGCCATGGGGCGCTTCGCCGAAAACGACCGCCGGCTCGAGGCCGAGCGCAAACTGCTCGACAGCGAAGAGCAGTTCAAGCAGGCGTTCGAAAGCGCCAGCATCGGCATCGTCCTCATTGGGACCGACGGGCGCACCGTTAAAGTCAATCGCTCGATCTGCGCCATCACGGGATACCCTGCAGCCGAGCTGGTCGGCGAGCCGTTCCAGAAGTTCCTTGCGCCGAAAAGTGTCGAGCCGCTGCTGAAGCTGTTCGCGCAGATGCTCAGTGGTGAGCGCGAGGCCGTGCGCACCGAGGGACAGATCGTGCGCAAGGACGGACGGACGGTCTGGATCAGGGCCAACGCCGCGCGCGTCTGCGATTCGCTGGGCAAGCTGCGCCACCTGGTGGTCCAGGTAGAAGACATCTCCGAGTACAAGACTTCGGGCAATCGCGTGCGAGAGTACATGGCGCAGCTCGAGGAAACCATGACCGGCACCATCAGGGCGGTGTCGACGATGGTCGAGATCCGCGACCCCTACACGGCGGGCCACGAACTCCGGGTCGGCAAGCTCGCGGCGGCGATCGCCGACGAGATGGGGCTGGACGCCGAGCGCTGCCGCGGACTGGACATCGCCGGCAGCCTGCACGACATCGGCAAGATCTCGGTGCCGGCCGAAATCCTGTCCAAGCCGACGCGCCTTCAGCCGGCGGAGTACGAGATCGTCAAGATGCACGCGCAGTCCGGATACGACATCCTGAAGGACATCCGCTTCCCCTGGCCGATCGCCGAAGTGGCGCGGCAGCACCACGAGCGCCTCGACGGCAGCGGCTACCCGCAGGGCCTCAAGGGCGAGCAGATCATCCTCGAGGCGCGCATCCTTGCGGTTGCCGACGTCGTCGAGTCGATGGGCTCGCACCGTCCTTACCGTCCGGCGCGCGGCCTGGACGCCGCGCTGGAAGAGATCGCCAACGGACGCGGCCAGCTCTTCGATGCGGACGCCGTGGACGCCTGCCTGCGGCTGTTCGGCGACAAGGGCTACCAGCTTCCGGCTTGACGCCCGCGCCGCCGCGCGGGCACTCTGCAGCACTACCGTTCGCGCAGATCACGTTGAACCGACCCCTATTCCTCGGCGCGCTCGCAGCGGCGGAAATATTCTGGCTGCATCTCTCCGCCCCGCTCGAGAACCGCCTGGTCGACTTGTTCGTGCGGCTGCACGCCGTGCGGCTCGCGCCGGACCCGGACATCGTCATGATCGACATCGACGAAAAGAGCCTGGCGAAGATGCGGCGAAGGCGTTTGCGCGCAGGGGCAAGCTCGAATCGCAGTCCGTCGATTACCCCACGGGGCCCTGAACGTGCGCGCCGCCCTCTGCGCCTTGCTACTCGCCGCAGCCGCGCCTCCCGCCCAGGCGCAGTTCTCACTCGACCTCAACAGGCTGGTCGGCACGGTCAAGAAGATCCAGCAGGCGAGCAGCGAGGTCGACGAGCCGCAGGAGATCTCGATCGGGCGCGCCGTGGCGGCGCGTCTGCTCGGCGCCGCTGGTACCGGACGAGCGCCTGCAGCGCTACGTCAACAGCGTCGGGCGCTGGCTCGCGCTGCATACCGAGCGCCCCGGCCTGCCGTGGCATTTCGGCGTGCTCGATACCGACACCGTGAACGCTTTCGCCACACCGGGCGGCAACGTGTTCATCACCCGCGGCCTGTACGCGCGCCTGCGCAGCGAAGCCGAGCTGGCCGGCGTGCTGGCGCACGAGATCTCGCACGTGCTGCGCAAGCATCACCTGGCGGCGATGCAGAAGAACGCGAGGACCGGCCTCGCCGCGGACGCCCTCTCGCTCGCGCTCGCCAACCGCGGCAACAGCGAGGCGCGCAACAAGCTGATCTCCGCCGGCACCGAGCTTTACGCGCGCGGGCTCGACAAGTCCGACGAGCTCGAGGCCGACCGCCTCGGCGTGGTGATCGCGGCCCGCGCCGGCTACGACGCCTACGGCCTGCCCGCGGTACTGCAGACGCTCGAGGCGATCAATCCCGCGGACTCAAGCCTCGCGCTGATGTTCAAGACCCACCCTGCGCCCGCCGAACGGCTCGATGCGCTCGCGCAGACGATGCAGCCTACCCTCGAGCGCTACGGCTCCCAGCCCGATCTCGCCGGGCGCTTTACGGCTGCAGCTTCGGCGAAGAACTAGCATAGGCCGCGCGCTTCTTCCGCTGCGCGTCGCTGGCGTGCATGCTGGCGTAGGCGCCGTGCGCCGCGGCGTGGCGAGCGCCCACAGCCGCAGCGGCGCGTTCCTGAGCTGCGGCTATCGGATGGCCAACGCGCGCCAGGGTGCCGGCATGTGCACGTTCTCCGACGGCGCGAAGTATCTGGTGCATCTGGGCAGCTGAGCCGTCTGGTGGGTATGATCGATGCCGGGCGGGCCGCGGGCCCGTGCAGCGTGAGGCGATGGAACGTCAAGGGAGGGGGCCGCGTGGTTAAGGCTGGGCAGCGCACCGTCGCTTTCGCCAAGACCACGCGCCCGGCGATCGGCTCCATCGTTCCGAGGCAGCGCCTGTTCGCGCGCCTCGACGGGGCTGCGGGGCGCACGGTGGCCTGGATTTCCGGGCCGCCGGGCGCGGGCAAGACCACCCTTGCCGCGAGCTACGTCGAAGCGCGCGGTTACCGCTGCCTGTGGTACCAGGTCGATCCCGACGATGCGGACGTGGCAACCTTCTTCCACTATCTTGGGCACGCCGCGCGCAGGCTCGAGCGCGGCCAGGGTCGCGAGTTTCCCGCGTTCACGCCGCAGTACCGCTCGGATGTCGCATCGTTCGCGCGCCTGTTCTTCCGCCAGCTGTTCGCGCGCGCCAAGCCACCCTTTGCGCTGGTGCTCGACAGCCTGCACGAGGTGCCGCCCGAGAGCACGCTGCACGCGGTGCTCGAGGCCGCATTCGCGCAGATACCCAAGCATTGCACGGTGATCGTGACCAGCCGTAGCGAGCCGCCGGGGGCCCTGGCGCGCATGCGCGTGGCGGGCGAGATGGTGTGCGTCGGCTGGGAAGAGCTGCGTATCGCGCCGGAGGAACTGAGCGCGATCGCCCAGTTGCGCGGACAGAAGCTGTCGGCGGAGGCCGCCTCGCAGCTGCACGAGCGCACGCAGGGTTGGGCGGCCGGCCTGGTGCTGATGCTCGAACACACCAAGCTCTCCGGCCAGGTGGCGGAACTGCCCGAGGACGCGGCGCCCCAGGTAATCTTCGATTACCTCGCCGGCGAGATCTACGACCGCTTCGAGCCCGACACGAAGCGCTTTCTGGCGCGCGTCGCATGCCTGCCGCGCATGACCGCGGAAGTGGCGCAGGCGCTCGCCAAGGAGCCGAAGGCGGAGCGGCTGCTGCTCAACCTGGCGCGCAACGACTATTTCGTGAGCGAGGTGCTGTCCGAGGAAGGCCGCATCTACCAGCTGCATCCGCTGCTGCGCGAGTTCCTGCGCAGCAGGGCCGCGCTCGAGCAGCCCGAAGCGCTGGGGACCGAGCAGCTGCAGCGCGCGGCGGCGCTGCTGCGTGAAGCCGGGCAGACCGAGGACGCGGTGTCGCTGCTCGTAGAGTGCCGCGACTGGGCGCAGGTCGCCCGTATCGCCGCCGCCGAGGCGCAGCTCATGCTCGATCAGGGGCGCAGCGAGACGCTCGGCGGATGGCTGGAGCTGCTGCCGCCGGCGCTGTTGCACGCCGATGCGGAGCTGCTGTACGCCTCCGGCGCCTGCCGCCTGCACGCGAGCCCCAGGGCGGCGCGGCGCTACCTCGAGCAAGCATACGGGAGGTTTCGCGACGCCACCGACCGTCGCGGGATGATGCGCAGCTGTTGCGGGCTGATCAAGGCCACGATCCTGGAGTTCGACGACCTCGCGCAGCTCGATCACTGGACCGGCGTGCTCGCGGGCCTGCTGCGCGAGGGCGGCAGC
>Ga0315540_10001585_pt1 | contig 12952 bp, 16 predicted proteins | sample SalMarSW160110MG_FD_203677 | JGI IMG/M metagenome (GOLD analysis project Ga0315540, IMG submission 203677) | Salt marsh sediment microbial communities from the Plum Island Ecosystem LTER, Massachusetts, United States - Salt Marsh Sediment SW1601-10 ... | reverse complement strand
AAAACGCCGTCCGGCGTCAAAAAACCGCGCAAAAACTCGTCCGCGTCCGCTCAAAGACGCTACAATCTAACGGCACGGAGAAAATTTGCCGGGATGCGACGGGTCAGAGGTTGAGTATGCGTAGTTTCATACGTCATCCGTCGGATATACCCATTGAATATCAGGCGGATAACAATAATCGCAACATGCGCCAGGAACGCTTGAGCAATGTCAGTGCCGGCGGTCTTTCGTTTTCCTCCACTCGGGAAATGTCCCCGGGGACCATGCTCACAGTCCGGATTTCCACCGTTGCACCGGGATTTGAGGGCCGGGCGCAGGTTGTCTGGTGCCGGCCCGAAGGTGGCGGCTTCGTCGTCGGCGTGACATTTACCGAATCCGATGACTTGTTTCGGGTGCGGATGGTGGAACAACTCTGTCATATCGAGCAGTACAAGGCGCAGGTGCTGGCCGACGAGGGCAGGGTGCTGGATGGGGAAGAGGCGGCCGAGGAATGGATCGATAAATATGCTCACGGTTTTCCGGAGCTGGGAGACTGAATTCACCGGTTGGCGCAGGTTCGTGGGCTGCCAGAATAAGGCCAACCGCAATGCAACATTTACAGGGGGCGAGCATGATGAAAAATAAACTGAACAACGAGTATTGGTTGCCGGCCTTGGCAGCGGTCCTGGCGGTGGCATTCACAGCGCCCGCATTGGCGGCATCGCTGCAGCCGAACTGGCTTGAAGTGCGCGTGCTCGGCAGTCAGGCAGGTGCGCCGCTCGCCGATGCCGCTGTGTGCCTGGGAACCAGTGCCCGGCCCGACCAGTTTGGTGCCAGGCGCAGCGACAGCCAGGGGGTGGTGCGTTTCGATGAGGTCAGGTCATACCCGCTGGTATTGACGGTTTCGGGACAGGGTTACCAGGGTCGTCAAGAGGTCCTTGAACCGATGCAGCAGAGTCGCGTGGTGGTGGTTAAACTGGTGACCGGCGGCGGTGGCCCGCTGTGCGACGCGCCGCAGGGCGCTTCGTCGGCCGCCGATGCCGGGTCGGGCCTGAGTCTGGGCGCCGTGAGGGTGCGTGCGGATGTCAATGCGCGAAGCGGCACCGGTGTGCTGGTATCGGCGCGTGCGTCCGGGCCTGTGAATCAGATCCGTATCAGTGAACAGGCGGATTTCACGGACACCGATTGGCGGCCATACAAGCCGGAAGTTCCGGTTATCCTGAGCGCGGGAACAGGCGTGAAGCAGCTGTATGTACAGGTGCGGCGTGCCGCCCAGGTGCAGGGGGCCAGCATCGAGGTGGTGTCCCCGGTGAAGACCGTATCGTACCGGGTCAACTGATCAGGCGTCGATATCCGGGATCAGCCGGCTTTCGATAAGCTGGATCGTATCCTTTAAGCGCAACTTGCGTTTTTTCAGGCGTTTGAGCTGTAGCTGGTCTGGGTAGGCGGAGTGATTCAGATGGTGGATGACGTCGTCCAGATCCCTGTGTTCCAGGCGTAATTCGTCCAGCTGCTGGCGCAGTGTCTGGATTTCGTCGCTTGTCAGCTGGTTGTTGATAGCCGGGGCTCCTGCAGTCGCCCCGGCTGACGTGCCGCTGCGACTAGTTGGCGTTTACTGCCTGTTGTTCGTTCGGCTCTTCCGCGGTTTCGCCCACTGCGGCGGTTTCGAACGGCCAGTCGCAGATACCGCCTTCCAGACTGACGACGTCAAACTGGTTCTGGCTCAGAAGCAGTGTGGCGACAGCGGCACGGCCACCCGCGTGGCAGTAGACAATATACCGTTGATTCCTGTCCAGTTCATCCATGCGGTTGCGCAGCTCATACAGGGGCATGAGGATGGCGCCCGGAATATGGTGGTCGTCGAATTCTTCGGCATAGCGGACGTCCAGCAGACGGTACCCGGTTTCTGTCATGGTCCGGGCGACATTCGGGTGTACGGTCTTGATTAGCGGATTCTTTATCAGGTCCTCGAAGGTTTTCTGATTGAGAACCAGCAGGGTGCAATCGCTGGTTGCCCGTACCGTTTCGCACCGCTTGTTGCCCGAGATAAGGGCTTCACAGCCGAAGGCGTCGCCTTCGGCGAGATCCGCGACTTTGGTTGGTTCGTCGTCGTAGAGACCCAGCTGGTAAGTCTCGGCGCTTCCCTGGCTGATAATGTAAAAGGCGTCGCCGTCTTCTCCCATGCGAATGATATCTTCGCCGGCCTCGACGGTTTTGCCCCCCATGCTCTTGAAAGCGGCTTCGACCACCTCCAGCGGCAGACGACGGAACACCAGCGAATTGCGCACCAGCTCCAGCCGGTCGTGCAGTTCAGTGTCGCTCTCTTCGCTGAGATGCACCATTTCATCCCAGGCGATGAGATTGTCCAGCATGGCGCGATCGGCGTGGCAGATGATGGAGTCCTGCCTGGCGACGATGGTCGCGGTTGCCGGCGCACTGGGCAGGATGAAGGGGCGGTTGCGCGTGTCTTCGGGTCCGGCAAAGGAGCGGATGGAACCGCGCTGAATCACTTCCAGGTGACCCTCGACGACATACAGGTAGTCATTGGCTTCGCTGCCGCGCAGCTGGATGATTTCGCCTTCACGCAGCTCCATGAAGCGAACAATGTTCACCACTTCGGAAAGTCGCTCGTTGGACAACAGGGTAAAGGGCAGATAGTGGGTGGACAGGTTGTCCAGCACACGCTGCAGTTTGATGCTCTTCATGGGTAAAGATTCTCTGTACACGAGGCTGAGTGAACTGCGCGGCCTAGAGGTAATTCAGCGGCACCTTCAGGTACGCTACCTCGTTGTTCTCGGGCTCGGGTAACACGCCGGCGTTGATATTCACCTGCAGGCTTGGGAACAACAGTCGCGGTGCCGGCAGGGCACTGTCGCGCTTGTGGATCCTGGCGACGAACTCCTGTTCACCGACACCGTTGGGCAGGTCGCAATTGAACGCCTTGCTCTGTCCGATGGTGGTCTGGTACTGGAAGCCGCGGTTGTTCGGGTAGTCATGACCGACAAATACCCGGGTGCTGTTCGGAAACTCGTAGAGGCGCTGCTTGATCGACCGGTAAAGCTCTTCGGGGCTGCCGTTGGGAAAGTCGCAGCGAGCCACGCCGACGTCGGGCATGAACAGAACGTCTCCCGTGAACAGCGCATCCCCGATGTGATAGGTGCAGCAGGCCGGTGTGTGTCCCGGCGTATGCAGCACATTGAGTTTCAGACTGCCCGCCTCGACAACGTCGCCGTCGTTCAACAGGCGGTCGAACTGGCTGCCATTGGTCGGGAAGCCGTCGCCGAGGTTAAAGGCCTTCTTGAAGACTTCCTGTACGTCACAGATCCTGGCGCCAATCGCCACGGGTGCGTGCAGGCGCTTCTTGAGTTCGCCGGCGCCGGTAATGTGGTCGGCGTGCACGTGGGTATCCAGAACCCAGTGGACCTTCAGTTGGTGTTCTTTTATGAACGCAACGACCTGATTTACCGAATCAATGGATGTCCGCCACGGCGTGGTATCGAGGTCGAGGACGGGATCGATGACCACGGCATCTCCACTGCTCGCATCGTAAACTACGTAGGTGACCGTCCAGGTTCGACCCTCATCGGCAAACGCCTGAATTTCCGAGAAATGTTCTGCCTTGCAGCCGTTGGCTACGTTAATTGCGGGAAACGTTCAGGCGTATGTCGGAAAACGACAGACAGTCTTTAGCCGGTTGGGTGGCCGGGTGGATGGGCAACAGGCGGGGGGAGGCTGCTCGGGCTGCCGCCCGGGTTATCAGCGTCTCGAACGGGGACGCCGGCGTCCTTCGAATGCGACGATCGATTTGACGATTTCGCGATAGGGGAATTTTTCCAGTGAGCCGAAAGTCCGTTCGCCGAGCGTGGCAAGCCCGGAGACATCGATGACATTCTCGGCAGTGAGATCAGGGCGCAACAGGTGCTGCAGGCCGAGAAGGCCGCCGTTCTGCACCTTGATTTCCTTGGCGTGCGGTAGTTCGCCCTCGATGGCGGTGACTTTCAGCGCGAACTTGGCATTCTCGCGCAGCAGGCGGATCAGGTGGCCGCAACGATTGTGCGCCGAGGAGGCGTCACAGGCGATGCCTTCCCGGTCGGCGAGATAAAATCGCGTCGCACACATGCAGTCACAACGCCGGCTGAGAATGGCTTTCTCGAATACGCAGCGGCGCTCATTGACGTTCCGGTAGGTGTTCCGGTACTGATCTTCTTCAACCATAACAACGTGTTATTTTTCCCACTCACGCAGAATCGGCTGTTCGCGCTTTTCCATCAGTTTCTCTTCGGCATCGAGCTCGTTGTCGGCAAACATGACCTTTATGATGAAGGCGTCGCTGTCGCCCATGGCGGCACGCATGCCGCGCGCGCGCAGCTTGGCCTCCTTGAAGGAATCATGTTGTTCCAGCTTCTCCAGCGATTTGGTGAGATCGGTCGGGCCGGGCGTTATCTTGTAAATATAGTAGGGCATTTTATTGTCTGTAATGGTTTGTAAGAGGCCCGCAAAGTATAGCAAGCCGCAAGCGGTTACTCACAACCCCACCTGTTCAACATGCTTTCCGCGAGTGATGATGAAACCGGTCCGGCGGTCGTCGCCGGCGCTGCTGTAGGTGAACTGGAAGGTGCGCCTGAGCCGCAGGCGACCCGCCGAACGCCGCAGCGCCACGCGTTGCAGGGTCACAGTCGCGTCGAGCAACTGGAGCTGTTGGCTGCGGCAGATATCGTGCGCAGCACCCAGGGCGAGTTCGCGCACCCGCAGAGTGTCCTGCCAGAACCAGACCAGCAGACCCAGTAGGACGAGTAATATCAGTGCCGAGCTGCCCATGGAGCGAGGTCCTTTGTGTCAACAGCGGCAGCGGCAATGTCTGTCACGGTCCAAACCCCCTAAAATCATGTACCGATTGAAAAAGACTGACGTGTTTTCGGTGGTCGCGTGACCCGGATGGATGCGCTGCAATGGCCCTACCCGGCAGCATGATAGCCCGGCCGCCCCCAATTTCCATAAGGGATGCGCCGGGATGGGGTCCCGATCGACGTGTTACACTTTGGGAAGAATCTTGTGAGGACGGCACGATGAATGCAATGAGCGAAGAAGAACGCCTGGAATTGACCCGGGGTATCCTGAATATGCTCGATGAGTGGGATATCGAGGCACGCGACCAGTTGCTGTTGCTCGGCATGGAAAATGTTCCGGCACGCGAAGTGAAGCGCTTGCGCGACGGCCGGCCGCTGCCGGATGAGCCGGAGATCATGCAGCGGGTCGAGCACCTGATTTGTATTGCCGACGCACTGCGTACCACCTACCCCTTCAGTAAACGCATGGGACGGTTGTGGATGCACAAACCGAACCGCAAGTTCCGTCAGCGCACGCCCATCGCCACCATGGTCGAAGACGGTATTGTCGGCCTGGTGTCGGTCCGCTCCTACCTGGATTGCTCCTACTCCTGGGATATTTCCGGCTCCAAGGGCTGACCGCCGCGCGGTTTCGCCCTGTGCCATCGTTACTGCTGCACCCGTCGGACCCTTGCTGGATCCCCGGCGCCGGGGATCGATTCTCCGATCTGCTGGAGAAACTCGGACTGATTGACACCACCCTGAAGGCCGGTCGCAGCGGCGATTTTCAGGCCGGAGAGCAGTTTATCAACCTCATCATGTTCCTTGGCTGTTCGCCGCGGGTAGCCCTCGAACCCGGCGAGGCCGACGAAGGCCAGACGGCTTGCCACCTGCAGTATCACCTGTACCCCGAGGTGACTTTTCTGTCAGCGGCGAAGCGCCCGCAGGTTCGCTGCCCGGGTTGCCGGGCGCCGGCGGGCGAGGTTGACACAAGCAGCCACGTGCAGTCGGTCACCTGTGCGCGCTGTGGTCAAACCGTACAGGTCCATGCGCTGGATTGGCGACGGGCCGCGGGATTCGGCCGGTTTTTCCTGGAGATCGGCGGCGTTTATCCTCACGAGGCGGTGCCATCGGAGAAGCTGCTCGATAGCTTGCGGGAGCACTCCGGGGGCGCCTGGCAATACTTCTATACCGGTTGACTCGCTCAGTCGCGGCGCAGGCGGTCTGAAACCGCGATGGGCGTGGGGTAGCGCAGCACTATGTAATAGGATGACACGATGAACGTCATCAGGGTGGCCAGCTGGATCAGGTAGGATGCCCGCATGCTGATGACAGCGGTCTGCGTCGCCAGCACCGCAACCAGCAAAGAAAACTCACTGATCTGCCCCAGGCGGGCGCCCACTTCGCGAGCCAGCGCTGGCCGCTCGCCTTGATAAACCCAGAGCTGTTTGAACACCAGGGGTTTCACCAGCAGGCTGATTGCCGCAAGCGCCGCTGCGGGAAGCAGGACCTCGTCCATGACCGACAGGTCGAAGGCTGCACCCAGGCTGAAGAAGAAAACCACCAGGAAGAAATCGCGCAGGGGCTTGAGGCTTTCGGCGATGAAACGCGATATAGGCTCGGTCGCAACAGCGATTCCAGCGATGAAAGCGCCGATTTCAGGTGACAGTCGCAGGGCTTCGGACAGCTCCGCCATGCCAAGGCACCAGCCGATCGCCAGCAGGAAGATGTATTCCTGAATGGTGTCGAAGCGCGCCAGCAGGCGCGTTAACACGTAGCGGGAGAAACCGAAAGCAAACAGCATGAAGCCTGGCAGTGTCAGCGTGAGCAGGGTGATCCCCTGCCAACCCGATTGGCCATCCCCGAGGCCATGCAGTATCAGCAAAATCGCGATGGCGATCAGGTCCTGCAGCAGCAACACGCTGATGATGATTTCGCCGGTGTGCTGGTGGTGCAGGACGGTGGTCGGTAGCAGCTTGAGGCCGATGATGGTGCTGGAGAACATCATGGTTGCACCGATGACTGATGCTTCAACCAGGCTGTAACCGAAACCGAGCGCGCAGACGGCCCCCAGGCCGGCGAACAGCGCGGAACTCACCAGCGTCACCAGCGTCGCCTTGCGAAACATATGCCAGAGGTCCTGCGGATGCAGGTTGAGGCCAAGCAGAAACAGCAGAAATACGATGCCTACGTGGGACAGTTCCTGTAACAGGCCGACATTTTTCACCAGCCCGAGGGCTGACGGTCCGATTGCCATGCCGAGCACGATATAGGCGACCAGCATGGACTGGCGCGCATACAGCGCCATGGTGGCAAGTACCGCGGCACCAGTGAAAATAAGGAATACGGAAAAGACAATCGAATGATCCAACTGATGCTCACCTGCCCGGGCTGTTGCCGAGAGACTAGCACAGTTCGTATGCGCTGGCGCCGCGACGGTCGGCGTGGCCGCGCACCGCGGCCAACGGGGTTCGGCATCACTACGGAGCGGTGATACTATGCTGCTATGAACTGGAAAGAACAGGCGAAAACATCGACCTGGAAACTCGCCGAGTGGCTGAAGGGCCGTGTATGGCGGCTTCGCGAACTTTACCACCCTGACAGTCTCAGGCAGAAGGGCTTGTTCGGTTCGCTATTGCTGCTGCTGGTCACCGCGCTGGTCATCGCGGTGTTCGTTGGCTGGTACTGGAGCCGCGAACCGGAACCGTTCGATGTCCGGCAGGTTGCCCTGAAACAGGTGGGCGGCGATGAGGCCCGCCTGGTGGTGGGCGTGACGTACACCGCCACGCTGGTCCGGATTGGCGAGACGCTGCTGGGTAAACCCGGAGGGTATCTGTCCAACGACGTCATGCCGCCCGGCGTCTGGCTGGACAATATGCCGAACTGGGAGTTTGGCGCGCTGGTGATGTTGCGAGACGCTGCTGCGGCGCTGCGTAACCATTTTGCCCGCTCCCAGTCCCAGTCCGTGGAAGATCCGGACCTCGCGCAGGCCGAGCCGATTTTCAACTTCAGCAACGACTCCTGGATGTTCCCGGCTACGGAACGAGAATACCGGAAAGGCTTGCGTGCGCTCGGCGACTATGAACGGCGCCTGGGTGATCAGCAGGCGCGTCAGGCGCAGTTCTTCGCCCGCGCTGACAACCTGCGACAGTACCTGGAGATTGTGGAGAAGCGTCTGGGTAGTCTTTCGCAGCGACTCAGTGCCAGTGTCGGACAGCTGCGCATCAACACCGACCTGGCCGGCGACAGCCTCGCGAGAAAGTCTACGGCGACACCCGCGGCGGTAGAGGTAAAAACCCCGTGGTTGCAGTTGGACGATGTCTTCTACGAGGCGCGCGGCGCGACCTGGGCGCTGCGGGCTATCCTGCAGGCCGTGGAATACGACTTCGAGGATATCCTGAAAAAGAAAAACGCGCTGATTTCACTGCGGCAGATTATCCGCGAGCTGGACGAAAGCCAGCAGCCTACGCTGAGCCCGGTCATACTAAACGGCAGCGGCTTCGGGCTGTTCGCCAACTATTCTCTGACCATGGCGAATTACATTGCACGTGCCAACGCCGCTGTTATTGATTTGCGGGATCTGCTGCAGCGAGGCTGAACGGCATGATCAAGGTCTACGACGCGAGCGACATTACCGAGGCGCATATTGTGCGGGGCATGCTGGAAGCTCACGGAATAGACGCGCATGTCGGCGGACACTACCTGCAGGGGGGTATCGGCGAACTGGCTGTTCAGGGTTTCGCCTGCGTGCTCGTTGCCGAGCGCCAGGCGGCATCCGCGAGGCAGCTGATCGATGCCTACGAACGCGCGGGTGGCGAACCATGAGAAAGATGTTGGCGCCATGGACGTAGACTGGAACCAGGTGTACGCGGCGGTGTGGCGTTCGCGCCGGGCACTGCTCAGGCCGGTGACGGCAATCGATCCTGTGCGGGTCGATGAACTGGTTGGAATAGATCCGCAGAAGACCGAACTATTGCGCAATACCGAACGCTTCCTGGCCGGCCAGCCGGCCAACAATGCCCTGCTGTGGGGCGCGCGCGGCACGGGCAAGTCGTCGCTGGTCAAGGCCATGTTGAATGAATTCCGCGGCCGCGGGCTGCGCCTGATCGAAGTGTTCAAAGACGAGTTGCGCGATCTTCCCGACATTGTCGATTACATCCGCGACAGCGGCTATCGTTTCATTTTCTATTGCGACGATTTCTCGTTCGAGGGTGAAGACGCTTCCTATGTGGGGCTGAAGAGCGTCCTGGAGGGATCGATCGAGCGCCCGCCGGATAACCTGCTGTTCTATGTTACCTCGAACCGCAGGCACCTGTTGCCCGAGTATATGCAGGACAACCAGGCCACGGTGGTCGCTGACGGGGAGTTGCATTACTCGGACGCGGTGGAAGAGCGTATATCCCTGTCTGACAGGTTCGGTCTGTGGCTGTCCTTTTACCCGTCGGATATGCAGGGCTACCTTGCCATTGTCGACAGCTATTTCCCGGACTTCCAGGGTGACAGGGAAGCACTCCACCGGGCGGCGAAAATGTTCGCCATGGCGCGCGCCTCGCGCAGCGGGCGCACGGCGAAACAGTTCTACAATGCGTTTTCCGGGTCCGATCCGGACAAAACTTGAATCGAATTGATATCGCGCGCGAACGCGGCCTGGCCGCAACGCCTAGTCCTTGTCTTTTTTCAAACCCTGCTTCATGGCGGCGACGTCGAGCGATACCACGACCTCGGACTTGGGTTCGTCGGTGAAGCGCGGCCTGGCGCTGGTATTGCGCTGATATTTATTTGCCAGTTCCTGTTCGCGCACCGTGATGAGCATCAGGCACTCGCGGATTTCATTGATGGTCTGTTTGGATAGCGGGTGTTTCAGGCCGGGTTCAGTCGCGGTATCCCTGGCAACGCTGGTCAGCACGCTTTTCATGACCCGCAGTACGCGCTCTTCTGTTGTAAGTTCCGGTTCGCTCATGTTTCCTGATCCTCAGCTTTCACTGCTATTGTGCCACAGGCTGCGTGGACGACTGCAATATACCCGGTCTTTGCGCGGATTTTGCCGGTGTGGAGATCAGGACTGCCGCAACTGTTCAAGCGCTTCCCAGCGCTGGTATGCGGCTTGCAGGTCGGTCTCGGCGCTCTGCAGCTGATCCTTCTCGGCGGCGATCGCGTCCCCGGGGAGTTGATAGAAGGCCGGATCGGCCATGCGTTCATGGATGGCTTCGATCGTGCTTTCCAGTGCCTCGATCCTGCGCGGCAGCTGGTCGAGTTCCCGCTGGTCCTTGTAGCTCAGCCGGGTTGCCTGCGGCCGCGACTTTTGCGGTGCCTTGCGAGGCTGATCGACAGCCGGAGGTGCGTCGGCGGCCCGGGAGTCGCGCTGGCGCAGCCAGTCGCTGTAGCCGCCGACGTATTCATTGACCCGTCCATTGCCTTCGAATACCAGCGAGCTGGTAACCACCCGGTCGAGAAAGGCGCGGTCGTGGCTGACCAGCAGAACGGTGCCCTGGTACTCCGCGAGACGCTCTTCCAGCAGGTCCAGCGTCTCGATATCCAGATCGTTGGTCGGTTCGTCGAGTACCAGAAGATTGCTCGGCTTGCTGAACAGCTTGGCGAGCAGCAGGCGGTTGCGTTCACCGCCGGACAGGGCGCTCAGCGGCGTGTGGCAGCGCTCCGGTGCGAACAGGAAATCCTGCAGGTAGCTGATGACATGGCGTTGCCGTCCGGCAATTTCGACGAACTGGCGACCGTCTGCAAGGTTGTCGATGACTGACTGCTGCTCGTCGAGTTGCGCACGCCGCTGGTCAAAGTAGGCGGTTTCCAGCCTGGTGCCGTGACGGATGGTACCGCTGTCGGGGGGCAGCTCACCGAGCAGCAGGCGCAGCAGGGTCGTTTTGCCCACGCCGTTGGGCCCGATAATGCCGATTCTGTCTCCCCTTAGAACCAGTGTGTTCAGCCCCGCGATCAACGCCCGCCCCTCAATGGAATAACTGGCATCGATGCACTCGACCACCAGTTTGCCCGACTGGTCGGCACCCTCCAGGCGAATGGTGGCTTTGCCGGCGAGGTGGCGTCTTTGGCGGCGCTGTTCGCGCATGTTCTCCAGGGCGCGTACTCGACCTTCGTTGCGCGTGCGCCGGGCCTTGATGCCCTGGCGGATCCAGCGCTCTTCCTCGGCCAGTTTTTTGTCGAAAGCTGCCTGGTGGGTGGCTTCGGTTTCCAGCCAGGCCTGCTTGCGTTTCAGGTAGGTCGGGTAATCGCCGGGCCAGTCGGTCAGGATGCCTCGGTCGAGGTCGATGATGCGCGTCGCCAGGCGAGTCAGGAAGCTCCGGTCGTGGGTGATAAACAGCAAGGTGCCCCTGAAATCCAGCAGAAAGTTCTCCAGCCACTCGATGGATTCAATATCCAGATGGTTGGTCGGTTCGTCGAGCAGCAACAGGTCCGGGTTGGAGACCAGCGCGCGCGCGAGCAGCACCCGGCGCTGGACGCCGCCCGACAGGTTTTCAACCCGGGCCTCCGGGTCCAGGGCGAGGCGTGACAGCACGCTTTCAACCTGTTGTTCCAAGGTCCAGCCGCCCAGTGCCTCCAGCCGGTGCTGGGTTGCATCGAGTTGTTCGAGGAGTGCATCTTCCGATCGCTGCGCGAGCTGCTCGCTGAGATGGTGATAACGGCGGATCAATTCGCCCAGCTCGCCAATGCCGGCGGCGACGCAGTCGAACACGCTGCCGGATACCCCCTTGGGCAGTGCCTGCTCCAGGCTGGCAATCGTCAGCCCCTGGCGGCGTTCGACGCTGCCGTCCTCCGGCGCGATGTTCCCTTCCAGGACCTTCAAAAACGTGGATTTTCCGCAGCCGTTGCGGCCCACGAGACAGACCCGCTCGCCGGCTTCAATAGAAAAATCAACGGCTTCCAGCAGGGGGCGGTGGCCGAAACTCAGGTGTAGATGACGAGTACGCAGTAATGACATGGGCGCAGAACACAGACTGGCAAAGCCCGCAGCTCAATTGGCCCGGGCAGCGGACGATAACACAGAAGCAGGAGAAGGGAATCGCCGGATCTGTGAAACGGTTCACACCGGGACGGCAGTGGTCCGGGCACACTTTATCACCGGGACAGAATCCAGGGTACGTAGCGATGCGCGAACACGAATTTTATGCCGATCCAACGCTGTTCGACCAGTGGCAGCGCAGTGCCTCGGACTGGCTCTGCGAAAAAGGCGACGAATGTTGCCCGTATGGCTGGTCTCTCGGTTTTGCCCTGCTGGGTACGGCTCTTGTCCTGGTGTCGCTAACGGCGCTAGGTTTTTCCCTGCACAGTGCTGCTACCCAGCTGGCGCCGGCCTGGAATGACTCCCTGGCAAGGGGCATCACGGCGGTGACGGCGTTGGCCGCGGCCCAGGCGCTGTTCCGGCAGGCGCTGGACGCCTGGCCGCAAAACACCCGGATTCCGGCGCAGGTGCTCAAGGCCGGGCGTTATGTCGGCTGGCGGCCGATGCGCCCTGTGCGGGCTGCGAATGTCGCTGTGACTAAACCTGTGGAAAAGTGCTCACAGTCCAGTCCGGACGGGGAAGCGCTACAGCGGTTTTTCGCCGGCGTGCGTGCCGCGGGCGTCAATGTGGCGATCGCCAAGGCGCTGTTTGCCGCGGGAATCCGATCCCCACAGCAACTGATGGCTGCCAGTGACCGGCGGCTGGTTGCTATCCGCGGCGTCGGTCCGGCCACGGTGCGCAAACTGCGCGCGCAGTTCAGCTAGATAGGCTCAGCTGCCTGACTTTTCCACGTCAACTTCGCGGTAGCGGTCAGGGCTGAACCGCGGCGAGCAAATCGCATAGAAGATCAGATCGCCGTCCCCGTCGTTGCTGATGCGCTGCGGAACACCCGGCGGAATCAGCACCAGGTCGCCCGCACCGACAGCTGTCGGTGCGAGATCGCCGATCTCGACTGTGCCGCTGCCCTCGATAACCAGATAGCGCTCGACAATTCCCTCCAGTCGGTGCCAGCATGTGCATACGCCGGGCGCCACGCGCGCCCGCGCGATGGAAACGTCGGGGTCGTCGGGCGTGTTGCCGATCTCCTGTATGTGACAACCTTCCTCGAACCAGTACTCTGCAACCGACTGGCTTTGGGTGACCCTGGCAGACATGGCTTTCACGGTTCTGATGGGGG
>Ga0315540_10001584_pt1 | contig 12953 bp, 12 predicted proteins | sample SalMarSW160110MG_FD_203677 | JGI IMG/M metagenome (GOLD analysis project Ga0315540, IMG submission 203677) | Salt marsh sediment microbial communities from the Plum Island Ecosystem LTER, Massachusetts, United States - Salt Marsh Sediment SW1601-10 ... | reverse complement strand
TGATCGCGTTTACATCCATATTCTTTCAATTAATCCTGATTCTTGAATTATTTTGTATATTATTATTTTATTTATCTTTTTCAATTTCATTTAATCGTCGAACCAGACTGTCCAGCTGCTTGATTCGTACCGCATTGCGACGCCACTGGCGATTTTCCATCAGTGGCGTACCCGCGGAATAACTTCCGGCCCGCGAGATCGAATGCGTGACCATGGACATGCCGGTAATGTGCACATGGTCGGCGATCTCGAGATGACCGACAACGCCGACGCCCCCAGCCAGCGTACAGTGTCGACCGATACGCGTGCTGCCGGAAATACCGACACAGCCCGCTATCGCCGAGTGTGCGCCGATGAAGACATTATGCGCGACCTGAACCTGATTATCGATTTTTACCCCCGACTCGATGACGGTCGCCCCCAGAGCGCCACGGTCTACGGTGGTGTTGGCGCCGATCTCGACGTCGTCACCGATGCGCACGGTTCCGATCTGCGGCACCTTCTCCCAGTGATGGTCGACGCTCGCCATGCCGAAACCGTCGCTGCCGATAACCACGCCCGGATGCAAAACACTGCGTCTGCCGATTTGCGCAGCGGCAATCACGGTAACCCGCGCGATCAACCGGCTGCCTTCCCCGATACTGACACCCGCGCCGATAATGCAACCAGGCCCCAGCTGGGCACCGGCCTCGATGCACGCGTCGGTCTCGATGACACAGCCGGCGTCGACCCAGGCGCTCGGGTCGATACACGCGCCAGGCGCAATGACGGCCGCCGGATGCACGCCATGCCGCGGCCCAGGTTCCGGATAAAGCAACCTGACCGCCCGCGCGTAGGTGGCGTACGGGTTGTCACTGACCAGCACGGCCGTGGCGGCATTACCGGCTTCCGCCTCCGCGAGGACAACCGCCGAGGCCCGCGTATCGGCAAGCCAGCGCCGGTATTTGGGGTTGGCGAGAAAGCTGATTTCCCCAGCGCGGGCTTCGTTTAGTGGCGCAACACCGAACACCGTCAGGCTCCCATCGCCCCTGAGTTCAACGCCCAGCTGGTGTGCCAGCTGCGCGAGTGTCATCGCCATGGTGAGCGGGCGCGTTACTTGCCTGACTTGGCCTGGGCTTTGAGTTTCTGCAGCACCTCGTCTGTGATGTTGACGCTCTTGCTGGAATAGACCACACCCTGGCCCAGAATCACATCGTAGCCCTTCTCCTTGGCAAGCCCGACGGTCGCCTCATACATCTGGCGCTGCAGTTTCGACAGGACTTCGTTCTTGCGAATATTGAGGTCGTCCCGGAACTCGTCCTGGGTGCGCTTCAGTTCACGTCGCTTGGAGAGGATGTCACGTTCCAGCTTGCTGCTTTGCTTTTCGCTCATCACCGCACCGTCACGCGCGGCCTTGTCTTCCAGCTCACGGATTTTTTTCTGCAGGGATACCAGTTCCTGTTCCCGGGGTGCAAACTCGGTCTCGATATTCGCCTGTGCCGCCTTCGCCTGCGGCGCTTCTTCCATCAGACGCACTGTGTCGACAACGCCAACCTTGGTCTCGGCCAGCGCCGGCGCTGAGAATGCCGCCACGGCGGCCAGAGTAATGAACAGCTTCTGTACTTTTTCCAAAATGCTTCTCCTCAAACAGTAAAAGGACACGCCGATCGATTTCCGAAGGACTCAGAACCCGGCGCCCAGGGTGAATTGAAACTGCTGGATCTTGTCTCCCGACTGGTCGTTGAACGGCTGGGCGATACTGACGGCCAGCGGACCGACCGGAGACAGCCAGGTGGCCCCAAGACCCACAGACATGCGCAGATCACTCGCCGACCAGTCCTCGGCTCCCGCAAACACATTACCGACATCGTAGAACAGGCTCAACCGGACCGCGTTGTTATCGGTGAGAAACGGCGGCGGGAACACGATCTGGCCAGTCGCAGTGGTCTTGAAACTGCCGCCAATAGCGTCGTTCTGGCTGTCCCTGGGACCCAGCGAGTTGTCTTCGTAGCCGCGCACCGAGCGCACGCCACCGGCAAAGAAGTTCTCGAAAAACGGCAACTGGCTGAAGTCACCATAACCGTCCCCGTAGCCGATATCCGCTTTCGCCTGAAAAACAAACAGCTTGGTAAGCGGCACGAACTGTTCCAGCGCCAGGTTCAGTTTGTAGAACTCGAGCTGAGAACCGGGCACCTTGGCTTCGGCGCTGATCTGTCGCAGACCGCCCTCGCTGGGGAAGATGCGGCGGTTACGCGTATCGTGGGCAAAACTCGTGGACAGGCCCAGGCTCTTGAAACTGTCGCCGTACTCGTCAATGAAGTCGGTGACTTGGCTCGACGAGAAATCCGTACCTTTCAGTTTCACGCTGTCTGCGAGGACGCTGAAGTGGACCGAATTGAATTCGCTGATGGGGAAGCCATAGTTGATATTCCCGCCATACGTATCGGTCGAGTAATTGGAGATGTTGGCCTGGTCGGCGTTGGTGCTGCGGTAGAACGCCCCGAAACCGCGACTGATTCCGTCAACCGTGTAGTAGGGATTGTTATAGGAAAAGCTGTACACAGTGGTCACATCGCTGTTATTCACCGACGCACTCACCCGCCGACCGGTGCCCAGGAAATTGTCCTGGGTGACACTGCCATTAAGAATAATGCCCGATGTCTGGGAGAAGCCGACCCCCACGGAGATGCTGCCGGAAGGCTGCTCGACCACGGAGTAGTCCACGTCGACCTGGTCTGTGGATCCCGGCACCGCCGGCGTTTCGACATTGACCTTCTCGAAGAAACCCAGTCGCTGCAGGCGGGTGCGCGACCGCTCGACCTTGTCCGCCGAGAACCAGCCACCTTCCATCTGGCGCAGTTCCTGGCGCAGAACCACGTCGCGGGTCTTGCTGTTGCCGGCAAAGTTAATGCGGCGCACATAGACCCGCTTGCCCGGATCGACAAAAAAGGTCAGGTCAACCTCGCGGGTTTCTTCATTCACGTCGGGCACGGTATTGACGTTGGCGAAAGCGTAGCCCTCGTTGCCCAGGAGACCGGAAATGCGGGTGACCGTATCGGTGACGCGCTTGCGGGAAAACACGTCGCCGGCATTGACCTGGAATGCGGGGTAGAGCTTCTCCGGGGGCACCACCAGTTCACCGGAAAGACGGACTTCGCGCAGTTTGTACTGCTCTCCCTCGGTGACATTGATGGTGATGTAGATATCCTTTTTGTCCGGTGTAATCGACACCTGGGTGGAATCGATATTGAACTTGATATAGCCGCGGTCCTGGTAATAGGAGCGCAGGGTCTCCAGGTCGGCTGCAAGCTCCTGCTTGGAGTACTGATCGTCCTTTGTGTAGAAAGACAGCCAGTTCGGCGTACTCTGGTTGAACTTCGACAGCAGTGTTTTGTCATCGAACACCGTGTTGCCGACGATGTTGATCTGCCGGATCTTGGCCACCGCCCCTTCGGAAACATCGATGAGGATATCCACGCGGTTGCGTTCCAGCGGCGTCACGGTGGTCTCTATTTTCACACCGTACTTGCCGCGGCTGTAATACTGGCGTTCCAGCTCGAGCTGAACCTTGTCGAGCAGCGACCGGTCGAACACCCGCCCCTTGGCCAGACCGACATCCTTGAGCGAATCCAGCAGCGGTTCGGTTTCCAGGTCTTCGTTGCCCTGGATCTTGATATCGGCAATAGCGGGCCGTTCGGTTACCACCACCACCAGCACATCCCCATCGCGTTCCAGTTTTACGTTCTTGAAGTAGCCGGACTTGAACAACGCCCGTATGGTGCGTTCCGATTCGTATGGCGTGAATTGATCGCCGACCTGTACCGGCAGGAAATTGAACACGGTACCGGGGGAAATCCTCTGCAGTCCCTCGACACGGATATCGCTCACCTTGAAGGCATCGAATGCCCGGGCTGGTTGCGACAGCAGCGCAGCGGCGCAAAGCAATACAAGGACGACGGCACGCAATGACACTTCCAAAATACTCAGGCTCCGAACAAACGGGTTAGATCGTTATAGAACGCAATACTCATAAGGGCCAGCAAAAACAGAATGCCGACCTGTTGTCCGACCTGCTGTGCGGACTCGGACAGGGGTTTCCCCCGCAACCATTCGATGAGGTTATACAGCAAATGGCCACCATCCAGAACCGGTATGGGCAACAGGTTGAGCACACCCAGGCTGATGCTGACAATGGCAAGAAACTTGAGAAAGCTCGCCAGCCCGATGCGTGCGGAGTACCCGGCATACTGGGCTATGCTGATCGGCCCGCTGATGTTCTCCACCGAGGCCTTGCCCGAGAGCATACCCCACAGGGTGCGCACCGTGAGCGTGGTCATTTCCCAGGTCTTTTCGAATGCCTTGCCGACGGACTGGGCCGGGCCATAGCGCACCTCGGCGCGCGGCATGGCCTGTTCATCCGGCGCACGCACGTAGGCGCCGATCTGACCGATGGTTTCACCGTCCTGTTCGACTTCCCGTGGTGTCAGCGGCAAGCGGATCCGGTCACCCGCGCGCTCGAGTTCCACGGATAGCGGCCGGCTCGGGTGGGCGCGCACGTAATCAACCCACGCGTTCCAGTCAGGTATCGGCTGACCGTCCACGGCCACCACCCGGTCACCCGGCTGCAGACCGGCCAGCTGCGCGGCCCCACCCTCTACCAGGCGATCGATGATCGCAGGTACGCGCGGGCGCCATACCGACATGCCCAGATTGTGCAGCAACCCGCCCTTTTCCAGAGCGTTGTCCACGCGGGAGAAGTCGATATGCAACACCCGCTGCTGTCCGTCCGGCTGGCGCACTACGACGTCCACCTTCGCGGCAGCCAGCGCCGCATCCAGCAATTCCAGGGTGGCGGCATCCCAGGTCGGCGTCGCCGTGCCGGCGACGCTCAGCAATTCATCATTGGCGCCAAAACCGGCGCTGGCGGCGGTCGTTTGCGGCGTTACCTCGCCGACGATCGGCTTCAGGCCGGGGATACCCGTGACGAACATCAGCCAGTAGGCGACGATGGCAAACAGAAAGTTGAACAGCGGCCCGGCCAGAATCACCGCGGAGCGGGTTTGCAGGGTCTGGCGGTTGAACGCGCGCTCCGCCTCCTCCGGTACGACCGGTGCTTCGCGCTCGTCGAGCATTTTAACGTAACCGCCGAGCGGCAGCGCCGCTACCGCGAACTCCGTTCGGTCGGCCCCGAAACGGCGCAGCCAGACCGGCTTGCCGAAACCGATCGAAAAGCGCAGCACCTTGATGCCCAGCCGACGGGCCACCCAGAAGTGACCAAATTCGTGCACCGCCACCAACACGCTGATGGCGACGAGGAAAGCCAGCAATGAGGAGGCAAACCCGCTCATAAATACATACGGCGTCCGGGTTGCCCCGCAACCAGCGCCGCAGCGCAGGCACGCGCACGGGCATCGTCTTCCAGGATGCGCTGGATTGAGCCCGCATCCCCGGGTGTCAGCTTTTCCAGCGTGTTTTCGATGATCCCCGGGATGTCGCTGTAGGCCAGCTCGCCGTCAAGAAAAGCCTGTACCGCCACCTCGTTGGCGGCGTTCAGAATTGCCGCAGCCGTACCGCCCTGTCGCCAGGCGTCCTGGGCGAGCCGCAGGCAGGGAAAGCGCTGCAAATCCGGCGGTTCAAAATCCAGGCGTCCCACAGCGAACATATCCAGCGCCCCGACACCGGCATCGATACGCTCGGGCCAGCCGAGGCAGTGCGCAATCGGCGTGCGCATGTCCGGTTTTCCCAACTGCGCCAGCACCGAACCGTCCTGGTACTGCACCATGGAGTGCACCACGCTCTGTGGATGGACAATGACCTGCACGTCGTGCGCCGGCATGGCGTATAGCCAGCATGCCTCGATGACCTCCAGTCCCTTGTTCATCATGGTGGCCGAATCCACGGAAATCTTGCGTCCCATCGTCCAGTTGGGGTGGGCGCAGGCCTGTTCCGGCGTGACGTTGGACAGCTTGCCGAGCGGGATGGTTCTGAACGGGCCGCCGGACGCGGTCAACATAACCTTCGTGACACCTTCCGGGCGACCCCAGCCCGGCACATAGGCCGCCGGCATTGCCTGGAACAGTGCATTGTGCTCGCTGTCCACCGGCAGCAGCGTCGCGCCGCCGCGTTGCACCTGCTGGATGAACAGCGCCCCCGCCATCACCATCGCCTCCTTGTTGGCGAGCAGGATACGCTTGCCGGCGCGCGCGGCTTCCAGTGTCGGCAACAGCCCGGCCGCCCCGACAATCGCGGCCATTACCGTGTCGACCTCCGGCATGGCGGCCACTTCACACAGAGCTTCCGCCCCTCCCAGCACCCGGGTTTCGGGGACGTCCCGACGCAGGCGTTCCTCCAGGCGGGCCGCTGCCGCCGGGTCGGCCATGACCGCATAGTCTGGCCGGTGCTCACAGCACAGCTGCGCCAGGCGATCCACGTCGCGGTGAGCGGTCAGGGCAACCACGCGGTAACGGTCGCTGTTGCGCCGGACAACGTCCAGGGTGCTGGTCCCGATAGAACCGGTGGCCCCCAGTATAGTGATAGCCCGCGCCGTGCTCACAGCCCGATCCATCGCATGCCGAACACAAACACGGGGGCCGCGGCCAACAGGCTGTCGATACGGTCCAGCACGCCGCCGTGCCCCGGAATCAGTCTGCCCGAATCCTTCACGCCCCGCTGGCGTTTGAGCAGGCTCTCCAACAGATCGCCGGCCACTGAAAACAGCACGGTGACCAGGCTCACCAGGATAAAGCTGCTGAACAGCGGCGGCTGCAGATCGAGAAAATGGGCATAGCCGAAGGCAAACAGCGCGCTGGCGCCCAGGGCGCCCATTACGCCCTCCCAGGTCTTGCCGGGGCTGACGAGCGGCGCCAGTTTGTTGCGGCCGAACGCCTTACCCACGAAAAAGGCGCCGCTGTCAGCGATCCAGACCAGCACCAGGATGTACAACACCCAGTGCGGCCCCTGGTCGGGGCGACTGTGGAGCACCACCAGTGCCAGCCAGGCGCAAACCAGCAGGGCGAGTCCGAGTACCGACTTGGCCGTGGTATGCCGGCTGGTGATTTCACTGCCCAGTGCCGGGCGGGTGATCCAGAAAAGCGCGAACAGCCACCAGGCCATCGTCACCCACAACAGGCTGTTGACGAAAACTTCCGAGCGGGCGAAATACCAGGCGATGGCGGTTGCCGCGACCAGCACCAGCAGATAGGTCACACGTGCAGGCACAGCATACAAAGGGACGAGCGCGCTCCATTCCCAGGCCGCGGCCAGCATCGCCAGCATCACCAGCATTGCGAACCCCGAGGGCGTGAGATACAGCACCGACAGGACCACCAGCGGCACCATGATCAGCGCGCTGAACAGCCGCTTGCTAAGCACGTCTGGACTGCTCAATCTGGTCACCTGTACGGCCGAAACGCCGTTGGCGCCCGGCAAACGACTGCAGCGCCTCGTCGAGCGCGGCGTCATCGAAATCGGGCCACAACAGCTCGGTGAAATACAGTTCTGTATAGGCCAGTTGCCAGAGCAGATAGTTGCTGATGCGCTGTTCGCCGCCAGTGCGGATAAACAGGTCGGGCTCGGGCAGGTCGGCACCTGACAACTCCTGCCCTAGCCTGTCGCTGTCTATATCCTCGGCGCGAATCTCCCCGGCCACCGCTTTGGCCGCCAGGCGCCTGGCTGCCTCGGCGATGTCCCAGCGACCGCCATAGTTGACGGCAATCACCAGACTCAGCTGTTTGTTGTCGGCCGTCTGCCGCTCGGCGGATTCCATCAGCGCGCGCATGTGCGGTTCGAAAACGCTGCGATCGCCGATAAAGCACATACGCACCCCGTTGCGGTGCAGGTGCTCGACTTCCTTTTTTATGGTGTGCACGAACAGGTCCATCAGCAGGCTGACTTCGGTCTTGGGACGCCGCCAGTTTTCACTGGAGAAGGCAAACAGCGTCAGGGCCTCGATGCCCCGCTGGCGACAGGCCTCCACTACCCGCCGAACGGCCTTGACGCCCTCGCGGTGGCCCATGGGACGTGGCAGGCTTCTGCTCTTGGCCCAGCGCCCGTTACCGTCCATGATGATGGCGACATGACGCGGCAACTGCTGAACGCCAGGCTGCGCTGGTTGAACCGGTTTCTGAGGCATGCCGCTGTCTAGATCTCCATCAACTCCGTTTCTTTCCCGGCCAGCAGCTTGTCAGCTTCCTGAACGAAGTGGTCGGTGAGCTTCTGGATCTCTTCCTGGGCGCGGCGCTCATCGTCCTCGGAGATCTCCTTTTCCTTCAGCAGATCCTTGAAGTCATTGTTGGCGTCGCGGCGGATATTGCGGATGGCGACACGGGCGCTCTCGGCTTCCGCGCGTACAATACGCACCATGTCCTTGCGGCGTTCCTCGGTCAATTGCGGCATGGGAATGCGGATGGCGGTCCCCGCGGTGTTCGGGTTGAGACCCAGGTCGGAGGTGATAATGGCCTTTTCGATGGGCTGCACCATCGACTTTTCCCAGGGCGCCACCAACAGGGTACGCGAGTCCTCGACGGAGACGTTGGCCGCCTGCGCCAGCGGTACCTCTGAGCCGTAGTAGTCGACCTTTATGTGATCCAGCAGGCTCGGATGGGCTCGGCCGGTGCGAATCTTACTGAGTTCGGCCTTGAACGCCTCTATGCTTTTACCCATGCGCGTGCGCGCGTCTGCGATAATCTCGTCTATCATTTCCAGTCACTCCACCAGAGTACCGACGTCGTCTCCGGCAACCACCCGTCGCAGATTGCCCGGGGTATGCAAATCAAACACCCTCACAGGCATCCCCTGGTCCCGGCACAGCACCAGTGCGGTCGCATCCATGACGCCCAGTTTGCGGGCAATGGCGTCGTCGTAACTCAGCTTTTTGTAGCGTTCGGCGTTGGGGTTCTTCACCGGATCCTCACTGTATACGCCGTCTACCTTGGTCGCCTTGAGCATAATGTCCGCGCCGATCTCGATGGCGCGGAGACTCGCCGCCGAATCAGTGGTAAAGAAGGGATTGCCCGTGCCCGCCGCGAAGATCGCCACGCGTCCCTTTTCCAGGTGGCGAACCGCCCGCCGGCGGATGTAATCCTCGCACACCTGGTTGATTTTAAGCGCTGACATCACCCGGCAACGACTGCCGAGCTTCTCCAGGGCGTCCTGCATGGCCAGCGAGTTGATCACCGTGGCCAGCATACCCATGTGGTCACCGGTCACCCGGTCCATGCCCGCCTGCGCCAGACCGGCGCCGCGGAAAATGTTGCCACCCCCAAGGACCAGCCCCATTTCCACACCGGCTTCGGACAGCTGGTGGATCTCTTCGGCGGTACGCTTGATGGTGGCGGGTTCAATCCCGTAGTCCCCTTCCCCCATCAGGGCTTCACCACTCAGTTTCAGCAGGACTCGGCGGTAGGCAAATTCGCTCTGTTGCATGATTTGGTCTTTGTCCAGTCGCAAAATGGGGCCGCAGCGCGACCCCATGAATCATACCGGGAAGCAGCCTGCGCGTCCTCCCGGTCGGTCAGGCACCGGATCAGTTGCCCTGAACCTGCGCCATCACCTCTTCGGCAAAGTTTTCGGTCTTTTTCTCGACCCCCTCACCCAGTTCCAGGCGGTCGAACCCGGCAACCGTGGCACCCGCGGCTTTCAGCAGCTTGCCCACGGTCTGGTCAGGCTCCTTGACGAATGGCTGCCCCATGAGGGTAATTTCCCCGAGAAACTTGCGGATACGACCGCCAACCATTTTTTCGATGATATCCGCCGGTTTGCCGCTGGCCTCGGCCTGCGCCGAGAAAATTTCCCGTTCCTTGTCGAGCATTTCCTGCGGGACGCCGGATTCATCAAGACACACCGGCTTGCTGGCGGCGATATGCATGGCGACATCCCTGGCCAGGTCGTCGTTGCCGCCCGCCATCTCTACCAGGACGCCGATACGGTTACCGTGCAGATAGCTTGAAATGTAACCGCTCGTGGCCTGGCGCAGGTGGAAACGCCGCACGGTGATATTTTCGCCAATGCTGGCGACCAGGCCCCGACGGGCCTCTTCGACAGTTCCGCCGCCATCGTTCAGGGGCAGGGCCACCAGCGTCTCGAGGTCAGCCGGCTGATCCTTCATGATACGCGCGGCGACGGCGCGGGCGAAATCCTGGAACTCATCTTTCTTGGCCACGAAATCGGTTTCGGAATTGACTTCCACAACCACCCCGGTCTTGCGGTCGCCGCTGACATCCACCATGATAATGCCCTCGGCCGCCACGCGACCGGCTTTCTTGTCAGCTTTCGCCAGGCCCGACTTGCGCAGTTCTTCTGCCGCCGTATCCATATTCCCGTCGGCTTCCACCAGGGCTTTCTTGCACTCCATCATGCCGCAGCCGGTGCGCTGGCGCAGTTCTTTGACCTGCGCTGCAGTAATTGCCATGCCATTTACCTCTTTGAAATCTGTTCTGAATGCGTTTCGTCGCGAGCGGCCGGTTATTCGGCCGCTGCGCCGGCGCCGCCGGCTACTTCGACGAACTCGTCTTCACTGGTTCCGCCCACCTGGGCCATGGCCGTGCGGCCTTCGCCCACCGCATCGGCGACACCCTGCACGTATAACTGGATGGCGCGAATCGAGTCGTCATTACCCGGAATGACGTAGTCGATGTTGTCGGGCGAATTGTTCGAATCGACAATGCCCACCACCGGGACACCCAGTTTTTTTGCCTCGGCGACGGCGATCTTTTCGTGACCGACATCGACGATGAACATGGCATCCGGCAGGCGGTTCATGTCCTTGATGCCACCCAGACTGCGATCGAGCTTGTCTTTCTCGCGACGCAGCATCAGGGCTTCTTTCTTGCTCATCTTTTCGAAAGTGCCGTCCTGCTCCATGGCCTCCAGATCTTTCAGGCGCTTGATAGACTGCCGAACGGTCTTGAAGTTGGTCATCATACCGCCCAGCCAGCGATGGTCGACGTAGGGCATCTTGCAGCGCTGGGCCTCGTTGCGAATGGTATCGCGGGCGGAGCGCTTGGTGCCGACAAACAGCACGGTTCCCTTGTTGCCAACCAGTTTGCCGATAAAATTCAGCGCTTCGTTGTACAACGGCAGGGTTTTTTCCAGATTAATGATGTGGATTTTACTGCGTTCGCCGAAAATGAAAGGCGCCATTTTCGGGTTCCAGAAACGCGCCTGGTGACCAAAGTGCACACCAGCCTCAAGCATCTGGCGCATGCTTACTGTAGACATAATACGAACCTCATTATCAGGGTTAGGCCTCCATACGCCCCGCGCAGCAACCCGGCAACCCGGGCACCCAACCGCACGTGTCGGCGTATGTGTGGATTTAATCTGGCCGCTTAATCACACGGAACCAGTTGTTAACAAGCCGCGCTTTATACCATACACTACCCCTAACAGCAATCATTCCGGCAACTTAGCCGGTCCTCACTGGTCGAACATCAAACTTACACCCGCATGACGGGGCGGGTACGGGATCTTAATGGCAGCCACCATCAAAACCAGCGAAGAAATCGAGAAAATGCGCGTTGCGGGACGGCTCGCCGCCGACGTCCTGGAAATGATCGAGGAGTCCGTGCGGCCGGGCGTCAGCACCGACGAACTGGACCGGATCTGTCACGATTATATCGTCAACGTCCAGAACGCCGTGCCGGCACCGTTGAACTACCGCGGCTTTCCCAAATCCATCTGCACCAGCCTCAACCACCAGGTCTGCCACGGCATCCCCGGTGACCGCCGCCTCAAGGCCGGCGACATGCTGAACATCGATGTCACGGTGATCAAGGACGGCTTTCACGGCGACACCAGCAAAATCTTTTTCATCGGCGAGCCACCGGTCATAGCCAGGCGGCTCGCGGCCATCACCTACGAGTGCATGTGCCGCGGTATCCAGATGGTCAGACCCGGGGTACAGCTGGGCGACATCGGGCACGCCATCCAGCGCCACGCGGAATCCCACCACTACTCGGTGGTCCGGGAGTACTGCGGCCACGGTATCGGCCGCGAATTCCACGAGGATCCCCAGGTGCTGCACTACGGCCGACCGGGCACCGGCATCGCGCTGGCGCCGGGCATGACCTTCACAATCGAACCGATGATCAATGTCGGCAAGCGCCACACCAAGGTTCTCAAGGACGGCTGGACGGTGGTCACCAAAGACCATAGCCTGTCGGCGCAGTGGGAGCACACCGTGCTCGTCACGCCCGGCGGCTACGAGGTACTGACCCTGCGCAACGGCGAGGCGATCTGATGAGCGCTGACTCCGGTCACGCCGCCACAGCGCCTTGCGAGGACCGCACTGAACCGGCCTACGAAGAGTGGTTCGATCTTGCTGTTCTCGAGCAGGCCGGCCCGGCCGACAGACCGCCCGGCGCCTGCCGGCAGTTTCTGCGTCAGGTGCGCGAGGTGCTGGCCGAGCGGTTCGCCGCCGGTGCGAATATTATCGACCTGATTCACGCCCGCAGCTGGGCCGTCGACCGGGTGCTGATCCGCTCATGGACACGTTCGCTTGACGGCGTCGACGCCGCACTGGTCGCCGTTGGGGGTTATGGGCGCAACGAACTGATGCCGGGCTCCGACGTGGACATCATGCTATTGCTCTCCCGGACCGAAGACGAGACCAGCGGCGCACAACTGGAAGCCTTCCTGACCAATCTCTGGGATATCGGTCTCGAAGTGGGACACAGCGTGCGCACCCTCCAGGAGTGTCACGACCAGGCCCGCGACGATATTACGGTTGCCACCAACCTCATGGAAGCGCGGCTGCTGTGTGGCTCGGCAGCGTTGTTCGAGCAAATGCGAGCCTGTACCGGTCCCGACCGGATCTGGCCCAGCCCGACTTTTTTCGCCGCCAAGCTGGAGGAACAGGAGGCGCGCTACGCACGTTTCGACGATGCGGTTTACAACCTCGAACCCAACGTCAAGGACGGGCCCGGAGGCCTGCGCGACGGCCAGATGATAGCCTGGGTATTCAAACGCCATTTCGG
>Ga0315540_10001583_pt1 | contig 12956 bp, 26 predicted proteins | sample SalMarSW160110MG_FD_203677 | JGI IMG/M metagenome (GOLD analysis project Ga0315540, IMG submission 203677) | Salt marsh sediment microbial communities from the Plum Island Ecosystem LTER, Massachusetts, United States - Salt Marsh Sediment SW1601-10 ... | reverse complement strand
TTAATGATCCAGATAGCTTTGGTTTTAATATGATAATTCAGTCCGGAATGGTAGCCGAAAATTTGGGGCTTAACCAGGAATGTTTGGATGCCACTTTAGCCATAATAACGATAAATAAAGGAATGGCGATTTGCGATATTTGGGGTGATGGGGAAATAATAATAGGCAGAAGAAACGGTTCTGTTGAAAATATCAAAATTGAATATACTCCAGAAATGCCTTATTATCTTTCTTATTCAGCAGATAAAAAAAGAGATAATGAATATCTTGAATTCATAAAGAATGGCATATTAAAAAAATCCGTAATAGAAAATGATAGGATTATTCAATATTCTCCAATGTCAAAAACAAATAGAGCATTCGATATAGAGTTATTGGATTATATCCTTATTTCAACGGATGGTATCGGCACATTCCCACAAAAACAGCATAATGAAGTAGTAAAAGAAATTACTTCCTTTAAACGACTAAATGGAGAATTCTTGGGAAGAAGAATGAATCGTATGATGAGAGACAATGCCAAAAATAAAATAAGCCATTATGACGATTTCACAATTGCAGGAATATCATTTATCAGAGAATAACAAATGTCAACATCCAAGCAACAGATAGAAGCATGGCTTAAAAAAGGCAATACAGGCGAAAACAGTCATATGATCGTCATGTGCGATACATTTAATTGGGAGGATTATCCCGTCTATATTTCAAAGAAAGAAAGCGCGTCTGATAAATTGGAATATTGTCGAACATCGTCAATGCAAAAAGTGGTTGAGGTTTATTCCTATTCCATCGACCTCGAACAACAACTAGAACAACCAAGAGCTTTTAATTTATGAAAATAGAAGACCAAGTGTGTCCGTTTCAACAAGCAAACGAATTAGCCGGCCATATAAAATTAGACACGCTTTGGAGTTGGGTAATTCTTGACGGCGATGACGAAGATAGTGCCAGGTTGATACTAACTGAAAAAGCGGATCAGGAAGATGAAGAAATATTGATAATCGCTGCTCCTACAGTGGCTGAGTTTGGAATTATCATTCCATGTGAAATAGTTACCGGAAATTCTGTTATTTATACTGCTATTTCAAGAAATGGTAGAAAGTTCAGAAGAACCCATCAAATATTCGGTCCTCCAGATAAAATAATCGAAATTGATTACGGCAATGAAGCAGAAGCAAGGGCTAATGCTTTAGAATGGTTAATCGATAATAATTATCTAATAGCAAAGGAGCTAAAACTATGAGTGAATTCTATAAGATGGAACCCTGCTTTGAGTCCTGCGGGGATAACGATAAACCATATGTTAAGGGGTTATATAATGATGATCTTATGCTCACGAAAAAGATAGCGATCGAACATCATCATTATCCGAGCTTCGAGGCTGCATTTTCTGATCAATGGCAGATCAAAAGAGCTGATCCGGTTGTTTTGAGCGCTGAGGAAATTGTAATCGGTGCAATTTTAAACTGTAGCCATCACATTGAAGGCGATAGAACAACGCTTCCAAGCAATCAATTAAGATTTATTGCTGAAAAATGTATTGAAAACGGCCAGATCCTGGAATGGCAGAGAAATGAACAGGTTGAGTTTCGACATAGAGTGAAAGATCTACTTATTCATTATCCTAATGACTATTATGATCTCAAAAGAGCACTCAAAAACCTAAAACCTCCCTATGAGAAAGAAGATGAATGAAGTTTTATCAAGAAACATGACTCGGAAAGAGCTTCGTGAAAGGCAAAGGTATCTCGAAAAAGCCAATAGCAAATATACAGACCGAATGGTTGTTATCCCAAAGGATCAATGGCCTCTTGATATTTCAAATAATCTTGTGGAAAGAATAAGAGTGCTGAGAAATAACAAATTCTTGGTACAAATATTCAGCGAAAAGACGTCAATCCGAATCTCAGTCAGTAGGACGGAACTCGGGAAAGACGGCAAATGGTCTGAAAACATTTCATGGGATGATTTGCAGCTGATTAAACACAAAATTGGTTTTGGTGACCGCATGGCTGTTGAAATCTATCCAATGGATATTGATGTAGTCAATGTCGCCAATATGCGTCATCTTTGGATATTAAACGATGATCTTGATATTGGTTGGAAATGCTTTCACGGGTAAAACACTAAGCAACAAGGGAATCTATGGATTTAAATGCCTATCATAATGCCATTAATAATGGATTTTCAGAGCGCGAAGCCGAAAAAATTGGAGAGGATGCATGGGAAGAAAACGAATATCAACGAATGAAGTACGAAAATAGTCAGCAACAAATACCTCATACGAGAAAGGTAATGACTGAAATTGAAATCGTTACAAAGACGAAGATTTTTGATGATCCGGAATATTGCAATGAAAATGATGATAACCGGTGCAGCCAATTGAAGAATCAAGAATATAATCCCTCCAAACCATTCTGTCCAAAATTCTTTAAATATCTCAGAGATAAAATAACAGACAAATTTGATGAATGGGATTATCGCATCGTAAAATTGATAAAATGCGATGAATGCAAAGAGGCATGGAATCAAGTTGATTCTCTAAGAAGAGCTGGAGACCTAATTACCAAACAAAAAGATTTAGAACCAGAAATATCGAAGATAGTTGATGAAAATTTCTACGATTTATTGGAAAATCCTTAATTGGAGTCATTCTTGGAAACACGTTTATAAAGGAATTAGACGATGGCTGAAATTGAAATCGATATTAAAACAAATATTTTTGATGACCCGGAATATTGCACATCACACAGATCCATAGATGATCAGCCCCCAGATGATACAATAAGATGCCCCAAACTTGGCGATTATGATAAAGAAGGTTGGTGTTATGCCTTCGATGAGTGGGTTGATAGCGAACGCCCTTTGAGAAAGACAAACAAATGCAAAGAAGCATGGAAGAAAGCGAAGGATTCTGAGACTGTTTCCGATCGTCTTAATAATATCGGTGTTTATGGCAGGTTCTAAACTTGATTAGGGGATAATATATTAATTTGGAGCATGTATGAGAATAAATTTCGAAGAGATATCTATTTTTGGAGAAAAGTCTGGAATATGTACCCAATGCGGTAAAAAAGCAAGCCGCAAAAGAAAATTCTGGCAAACTATAAACCCCTTCAATAAAAATAAAGACGGGTCCCAGAAATCAAAGGAAGATATTCTGAAGGAATGTATAAATGCAAGAGACAATTGGTTAAGAGAACCGGTTTTCCATGTTAAATGCAAGTAACCTTTCTTGGAGATAAAAATGAGTAAAAAGAAATGGTATGAATTGAGAGAAAATTGCCCCTGGAAACATCAGGATAAAGGCGGGCAACCAACTTGTATAGCCAGATCTTCCAGAGGAATAATCTCAGGATGCAAGATTGAAAATTGTGCTATTTATTATTTTATAAGTCATATTCCGAAGGACGACCTATGAAAATGATATTTTATATTTATGGATGGATATTCGTAAGACCGAGACGGTGGCTATTTAATGAAATGCATTGGGCGAGTGTCGGTTTGAACTGGAAGATCATACCCAATTATTATTATCGGGGCAATTGGTTTTCCAGGATAAAATGGCCGAACCCACATTGGTATTTCTTGTATAAAACCGTCTATACCTTTTTCCGTTGGTTAAGCTGGGATGCTTGGACCCCGATAGCAAGATGGGAGAACCGCAAATTTGGGCGGAGATTATTTTTATCTAAGATAATTAAGAGAATTGGAGAAACTACAGCACGCTATCAGGTATATACCGAATGTTACCATTGTGCATGGCCAGATGGTAACCCAACCGAACTATCTGATCAGGACGGGAAATTTGGAGGAGATTATTTCAAATTGGAAAAAACATGGGAAGTATTCACAGGGGAATATACAGATTATCGATTTAGAGGGATAACAACTTGTCCGCGTTGTGGATATCAACAAGAATATGAGGACGGGTCGGCTTAAATAAAACGTTGCCATAGATAAAGTATTAAGTTATATTGGCAACATCGATGGAGAAAATCATGAATAAAAAATGCATATGGAAAAATAAAGAAGAATACTGGCAGACCAGTTGCGACAACGAGCATGTATTCTTTGTCGATGGGCCAAAATAAAATGAGTATGTTTATTGTCCGTATTGTGGATTTGAAATTAAAGTGAAGGTTGAAGCGGATGAAAATGGAGTGAATAAAAGATGAACCAGATCCAGTAGTCTTGGATTATAGCAATCTTATTAATGGATCACCAACCAGATGAACACAATCGAATTAATAAAACAAATTAAAGATTTAAAAAATAAACTTGAACTTGAATATCAGAAAAAGTCGGGTATTCTCGGTGATTCCGCCAAGAGACTGAGACTCGAGAAAGATATGACGCAAGCAGAGGTGGCGGAAATTATAGGCATCTCAAGGGCACAGTTAACGAACATAGAACTAGGAAATTCAGAGACAAGTTTAAAGACCCTTATCAAATTGTGTGATGTTTTTGAGTCCACACCAAACGACCTGCTAGGTTATTAATGGAAGCACTACGAGATGAGAAACAAGTTAATTTTATGGATTAGTGAGGACCACTACAAAGAGTCAAGAGGAAATAAAATATGCGGAAAGCTGTCGTGGTCTGATATTATCAAAAGCAATGAAAATAATTTTTCGTCATGCTCAACAATAAAAATATTAAAATACTGGATAAAATATCATTGGAGCGCTACGAGATGAAAACAGCATTAAAACTGATAGAAGATGAAAGGAAGAGGCAAATTGAAAAGGAAGGTTGGACGGCCGAACATGATGATTCACATCGTTGTGGACAATTGGCGAAAGCTGCTGCTATGTATGCATGGCCTGATAAAACCTTAAAAGAGATTTCGATTAGTCCAAGAAATCTTGATGTTACAATGTTTGACCCTTGGCCATGGTCCCAAAAGTGGGATAAACGAGACAAGCATGGTCGTATAAGATGCTTGCAAATTGCAGGCGCTTTGATTGTTGCAGAAATTTAAAGATTGCAAAGGCTAGAGAAAAAACCATGAACTAATGGGGGTAAATGAACTTTAAAGGGCATTTAGCATTATCTTCAATTTGTGCCGCTGGAGCCATGATCTGCGCCCCTAAAGTAGGTATTGATATCACATTTCAAGAAATGGATTATATCGTTCCGGCAATTATAATGGGAAGCTGGTTTCCAGATTGTGACACGCATAGCACTTCCTCAAAAATCTATGCTGCAATATTGTTTGTTCTTTTAATAATTTTTTCGTTAAAAAGGCAACCATGGTATGGGATAGCGCTAATTTCTCCTTTTATAGCCGCTAAGTTATCAAAACATCGGGGATGGATGCACAAGTATTATTTACCTACCGGATTGCTGGTAGCTGCTTATTTTTTACCAAAGTTTCTTACCTTCGAACCAATCTCTTCTATTCTTATCGATTATTTCTTTCTTGTTCCTGCCTTCTGTTTTGGTATCGTCACTCATTATTTCGGTGATCAGATATGGCCATGGCAGTTTAAGAACTGGAGGTTTTGATGAAGTTGAGCAAAAAGAGAAAAATATTGGTTAAAGAGGCGATACAAAATGCTTTTCAAAGTATTTTCAATAATGATGAATTATTTGACCGGAATGAAGTAGATTGCAATCCCGAAACATGGCAAAAAGATACTCAAGAAAAATTTGATATGCTCACCGAAATGCAAAGAGAAGTTGAATTTAATATTCTAGAGATTTTAGAAAAATAATGAATGGATCCAATTTCAGTAGACTAATCAAAAAGAATTCCGAAATACAATCGCTCGATCGATCTGGAATAACAAGAATATCCTATGGGTGGTGGGTAAGACTTGGGTTTCATAATCATAAACCAGCCTTTCAGGTAACTGTCAAAGATAGTGATTTTGACGGTAATTCGGCACAGTCCTTCCTCAGAGCATATCAGATTGTCCAGGAAAATAAGCCCAAATATCCAGTAACCTGGACCCCGGAAACTAATCTGGTTAAAGGATTAACCCTGACAAAAGCGACCAATCATTCCGGGAAAACCCACTATTACACATGGGGATTTTCATACCGAGAAGACGGCAAGTCCAAAAACAGAAAGTTTGGATTCTGGAGATCTGGCAATATATATGAACAATATTTCAAAGCGGTTGGATTTGGAATAAGTAAGGGGAATAAGAAAGAGACTTCACTTCAGTTGAGATTATATTTCTTCAATTATATTGCAAAAATGATGTCGGATGATGTTTTTTTGAGCCTTGTCGAACGATCTGATTTCAAGCAAATTGATTTTTTAAAGCACAATACTCAAATTTTATATAGCCGGTATATCAAACGTTATGAAAACGACCAAAATAAAAGCATCTTTAATGTATCCAAGAACGTTCAAGACTCCCCTGTTAGTTCAAGATGTAAAAATAACAAAAGAAGATATTGAACTAGGTGCAGATCACATAATAACAAAAGCTCAAATACAAATCATTAATGATCTGGTTGTAGAGATAGATAAAGATGAATTTGAAAGGGCTGTATTGTCTCTCAAAAGAGAATTGCGTTGTGGTGCATGAAAAATAAATTAAAGGTCGAAGTTGATGAAGAACCCATTCAGCGATATACCTTCTCGATGAGAAAATAGAGGATGAGGTCATTTATCAAAAAAATATTCGGATCCGGAAGATTAAAAATAGCTAAATCTCCCCATGAAATATTTCCAGAAATAATGCATTGGGAGGAATGGGACGAATTAGTAATTGGGTTACAGACTTATAGCTATAGATCCATAGGGAATGACGGTAATTTATATATTAGTCGTTTCGGCGGTGTAGTAGAAAAGATAAACATCAAACAAGCTCATAACATTTGTAATATATCATTGCGGAACAGAAGGTTGCATAAAGAAATTGATGAAACTGAAGAATATATGCAACTCATAAGGGATTTTCAATCCGCATATAAGGAAATATCAAAATGAAGATCTATCATGCGACAACTGAGAAGAAAGCTAAATCATATCGGGATACCGGATTCATTAAAAAACCGGTAAGAGGATTCACAACTTTAATGGCTGCTATGGCTTGGGCTATTAAAGCTCAACGTAAAGTCATCTATGAAGTCGAAAGCGACAAGTGCTATAAATTACCTGATCATCATAACAAATTCGGGGAAGCCTGGTGGATAGATGAAGATATCCATCAATTTAACTGTGTTTTTTCAGCCAATGGGGATGCATGAAAAATAGAACAAAGGGAATAATGTTGATAATATGCGTATTTATCGGCATGATCGTGGCTCTAATATATTCTATTTATTATCCAAATAATAATATGGAAATATCATTACAAAACTTTTTATTCATGTTTATTATATCATTGGCGCTAGTATTATTAGTGACAATAGGAGCTTATTTAATAGAGAAAGGAGATTAATCATGAAGGCTATAAGTATCCAACAGCCATGGGCATGGTTAATTGTCCAGGGATTTAAAGACGTCGAAAACCGGACCAGAAAGACAAATTTTCGTGGAGAAATACTTGTTCATGCTTCAAAGCATAAACCAACTTATGTTCAATGGAAGATTTTTAAAGAAGCATTTAGGATGGAATGGTATGGGAAGATAAAATTACCTGATTTTGAACAAATGTATTTTGGAGGCATAATTGGTAAAACAGAAATTATTGATTGTGTTTCCAATAGTAATAGTCAATGGTTCGAAGGTCCGTATGGGTATATATTATCTAACTCGAAACCTCTTCCTTTTATCCCTTGCAAGGGGCAGGTAACAATTCCTTTTATAATAGATATTAATTTGGATGGAGAATAACATGGCGACAATAAAAACAAGAATCGAATCAGAAATATTTGATGACTCCGAATACTGCGAAACCGGAAGCGATGACAGAGAAGATACATGCGATTTTCTTCAATATCATGATGGAGACGACAACCATCGGTGTTATCAATTTCCGATTGATCATGAGCCAAGAATATTAGAAATGAACTGGCAGACAATGCAATTTAAGAAATGTCCTGAATGCAAGAAGGCATGGAATGAAGCCAAAGAATTAGAGAAACTTTCACTTGATAGGGAAAAGATAACCAAATTGTGCCCAAAATGTGGCCACAAGCTCAATCATCTCGACGGTTGTGATAACGATGATTGCTTTTATCCTCCAAGATTATGAACAGGCAAGAAACGATTGAAAGATTAATAAAGGAAAGAGAACAAATAGAACTGGAAGATATCGAAGTCCATAAGTTCCTCCACGGCATGCTCGAAGATCAGGAAAGAGGAATAAAAATCGATAGACGAAATTTCGCGGATCTCAAAGGTCAACTCCGAAAAAATAAGACAAGAATATGTGAAATAGGCAGAGAGGTAAAGCAACTTCAAAAAGAAGAGACTCAAGAAAAGCACGAACAGAGAATAGCTGATTATGTCAGCATTAAATTAAAACGGAAAATGCTAAAGGAGGAAGAAATAACAAGGCGTAATTCAACGCATGATAAGCTTTTCATTCAATCGCTGAGACAAATTATCATAAACGAGTTTGGGAAGGAAAAGCAATATCAACTTTTTCAACAGGCAAATCGGGAGCTAGAAGATGAGAACAATAAAATTTAGGGGCAGGAAGATAATTGATGGTGAATGGGTATCGGGGGACCTTATTGCTTATCCAAATAAAACAACTTGGATAAGACCTGGATGGTCCTCTCCATATGCTGATAACGGGGAATGTCCAGGAGAATTCACGTTAATTGAAGTGGATCCGGAAACGATCGGGGAATATTCCGGGATGGACGACTCAGACGATAATGAAATCTATGAAGGGCATGATGTCTTCCTCGAATCCGGGGGAAAACAAATCAAAGGTAAAGTCATTTTTGAATATGGCTGTTTCTGCATCAAATTCTATCCCATCCGATCTGAACGAAATCCTGAACTTAAATACTACATTGATATGGATTTCTGTAGAATTAATATCATCCCCGATAAAAAAGAGATATTGTGCAGAGCATGTTCCGAAGTCGGAGGCGCAAATCTCCCAATTTATCATTTAGAACCGGAATGTTCTCCGATAAAAGAGGATCCTAATGACAAATAAAATGCGTAGAATTATAGAAATGATCCATAATGCCAAAATTGAAAATGATGGGTATGTTCTAATAATGTCCTCGGCATTGACGGATGATGAAAAACAGAAATTAAATGACTATCTCACAGCATGGAAACAAGTTTCTGAAACAAATGCTACATTCGCATTATATGAGAAGTCTCCTGGAGAAGAGAGTCATATCATAACTATGTCAAAAATAACTGTTATGAACATATTGAAGGCCGTTGATAAAGAATTATTAGTTAATGAATTATCGATAAGAAAATGAACGACTATATCTACTATTACCCATGGGGAAACAACGAGAAGCGCAAGACGATGCAAGGGAGACGGTTTAAGATCCTTTTCCGAACCAAAGTTCTTAATTCCGTCCTCATAGAATTCGAAAATGGACAAAGAGAAGTTATCAGCCGGAATGCCATAAGGAGAATAAAAAATGGCTAATATTTTAATTAAAACAAGAAACGTTATCCAGGCATGTAAAGCGATCAAAACAAGATGTGAGGAAAGAAGACATAAGCTTGATGAAGCTAACAAAAAGAGAACGGTTTCTGTCGGATATGGAGGTAGATTTGGAAATGGGGATGTCTATATTTTTGCAAATATATCAGGAATAGAAAAAAAAGCAGATCTATTACAAAAACTTGCTCAATTTTCAGAAGATTGTGGTATATCTAAAATTAGTATTAATCAACAAGATTTTGAACTAATTGGGGGATATCTTAATATCGAAAAAGGAGAAAACAATGAACGAACTGATTAACGATGACCGTTTAACAACAGATATGAAAGTAACGAGAGCAGGATCAACGATGTTATTCCGGAGAGATTATGGCGATCGGCATTTCACCAGTGTGGAAAATGCCGATGTTATCATCGAGGCTCCAAGGCGAGAATTGTTCGCAAAGCTTATCGATGGTAATTGGTATTGGGTAAATGATTGTCCTGAATGCAATGGTAAAGAACCACGATGGGCTTATATCAAATGCGAAGAACATGACCGATGCGTTGATTGCCGGATAAAGAAAAGTGAAATCGAAGGCAATATAGTTTGGGGACATGAAAGAGGTTTCAGATGCAACTCATGTCAAGAATATCTAAACAAAAAGACCCGGAGAGAAGCACTAGAAAAAGTAGCAAAAGAAGAATATGACCCCTATGATTACAGGAGCAATGACGATATAGTATGCCCTCATTGCAAAACGGTCCATCATCATGAATTATGCGATGGATTACCAGGCCCTGAAATGAAATGTGAAGTATGCGGAGGGGAGTTCGAAGTTGAAACTGAATATACAGTCACTTATTCAACCTCTGTCATCGGTGAAAGAGTTACCCTTGATAAAGAAAACGAAGAATGGGAACAGAAGTATATCGCCCGGTTAATCGAGTTAGGATTCGAACCAGACTTCGCGAAAAAAACAATGGAAGCTGGTAAGGATGACTTTGATTATCTCGAAGATCCTGCCGATTGCGCCGATGAAGATTTAAGCAGATGGGATGATTAATGAATTAGGAATTTGATAAAATGTGGAGCGGTGAAAGAGACTCTATAAATTAGACATGCTGACGTATTCGTCTGTCAGAAAAAGCTGGCGATAGATCAGTATAAACATGCATATTAGAACAAACTCCAAACCGCTCCATGGCTGGAAATAAAACAAGGAAGAGAAAACCGACGACGGAGTAAAAATAATCTTCGAACAGAAATATCGGAAACTTTATTAAACAGGAAAAAATGAATTCTCAAGAAAAAGAAAAAGTAGTTAAATTCCTCTTGGCGAATGGTTGGGAATTATCTAATTATGATCCCAAAGATGGATACCAAACTTATATCAAAGAGGGGTTGGTAGCCGTCGATTTATCGGATGAAGAAATGGTATTCATTGGAAGTTGTGGGGCATTCCTCAATGAGAAGGTAAATCTCCATACATTGATTGGTGTCTTCATGCAATATAGGCAATTACCATTTAATTATAAGCAAATATCCTGACATATAATAGGGGTTGTCAATAGGACTAATAATCAAGATGGTATTGGACCATAAATAGAAACAACCAATTCAAACTAGACCATGAAAGACCATTCAATAATCATCTCAGATGCAGATCTCTTAGAATCAAGAAAGATCAGAGAAAAGATAGTTAATAAAGCAATCATGGAATATGCGAGATTGAATAACCTATCAATTAGCCAAGTAGAAAAAAAGAAGCGGATGGAGGAAAGGAAAGGGATTCTTTATTTTTATTATGATAAAGAACTTGTCGTTAGTATCTCTCTATACTGCTATTATCAATGGCCATCCTTTAGAATCAAGTATTCCCTGCATGATATCCTACCAGTTCTTTCCGTTTGAGTCATAACGTTAAAAACGATAATCTGATAACGTTATCAGTAAAAAAGATTTTCCAGTCCTAATTGTAGCGATCGGAATGTCTAAGCAAAACAAATAACGTTATTAGGAATAAAAAATGGCTCGCCCCTGTAAAATCTGCAAATTAAAGGGATCTAATCCCAAAGCTTATCAACAATTAACCAACCAAATAAATAAGAATGAAAAGCGGACCATGGCTCCCTTTCTTGATATATTCAACAAGGAATTCAAGCTGAACATTATCCCCATGAATGTAACCAGGCATAAAACACATATGGAGGGGAACGTTCATGAATTGCCAGCAAAAGATAAAAAGCAAAACGATGGTGAAATGCGGGTATATTCTCCCGATGGAGAATTGGTATTCACAAACATAAAGGAATTACTGAAGACAATGGGAAAACGGCATCGGCTATTCTGTGAATCATTCGTAAACACCTATAATCATAATGCAACTGCATCATATCAATATGCTTTTGAATGTGAAAATTATGGTTCTGCCGCTTCCCAAGCAAGCGATTTACTTAAGAACCTCAATGTAATACTTTATATCAATTATTTAATAGAAGAGCGTTCAAAAAGGTTAAAGATCTCCTCATCGTTTGTATTGACAGGATTGCTCGAAAATTATGCTCGGTGTATGCAGGCAGTCGAAATATTAGATAGGGAAGGAATCCCAACCGGGAAATATATCTATAATGCAAAAGAAGCTAACCACGCATTGGATTTGATTGGAAAGCATATAGGAATGTGGGACCAAAAGAAGCCTGAAAATCCTGAATTGTTTTCTAAAATTATGGAGAAATTGCTTGGAAATGAAATAAATCCTATTATGGCCGGATTGGAATTAGGAAAAGCAAATATTGGAGTCCCGGAAGCTCTGAAAATTGCCATGCAAAAATCGGATGCCAGTTCACTTGATAAGCCTAAAATGTATGAATCAAATAATATGAAGGATTATACCGATGAGGAACTGGTTAGAATTGCAGAAGGGGAAAAAGCTTGATTACTGCAGATTTGGCACGGAAAGAATTACAGAAAAGAGAAGCCAGGCGGGAATTGGCAAGGAGAAGTGTCTTTCATTTTCTTAAATATACTTTTAGAAAATATCGATGGGAAAATTGGCATCATAAAGTAGTCGCGGATTTTTATAAATCATTAATTGAGCGGAAAATAACCAGGGGAATTGTAATGCTCCCTCCCCGTCATTCGAAAACAGAAGGATGTGAACGGGCAATAGCTTGGGCATATGGTAAAACACATTATGATGAAGATGGAAACTTAATAAGAAGGGGATCTGATGAGAAGGTAATACATTGCTCGGCAACCATGACCAGGGCAAGAAAAACCTCAATGAACGTGAAAAGAATTGTAAAGGATAATCTTTTTACTGAAGTTTTTCCGAATTTCATGATTGATGGTATTAGTCGTACCTTGTTGTTAAAGGGAAGGAAGGACATAAAAGAAGATCAAAGCACTTATTGGGAATT
>Ga0315540_10001580_pt1 | contig 12961 bp, 13 predicted proteins | sample SalMarSW160110MG_FD_203677 | JGI IMG/M metagenome (GOLD analysis project Ga0315540, IMG submission 203677) | Salt marsh sediment microbial communities from the Plum Island Ecosystem LTER, Massachusetts, United States - Salt Marsh Sediment SW1601-10 ... | reverse complement strand
GCCCGGGACAGGTCCAGCCCATCCCGCAAGGGTCCATTCCCGGCCACGTGCGAGACGAATTCGGTCAGGTTCTGCAAACGTTCCTTGAGCAGGCGTTTGACCCGCCGGGCGATCTCAGGTTCGGTTTTAGCCGCCAGGCGCATGATCTCCAAGACAGGCGCGGCACGTCCCAGGATGTCGGCCATATCATGCGAAAAACCGTCCAGCTGCTGGCGCTGATCGCTTTGTTCCAGGACAGCCTGAGGGTCGGGACGGTCGAGCAGGCGCACGGGTTGGTCGTCCCCTCCCAACGAAATATCCAGCAAAAATGCCAGCAGCCGGTGCTTGTTCTTGAAAGTCGCGTAGATGGTCTCAGGTGCTACGCCAGCCTCCTGGGCGATCGCCTCGATCGTCGCCCCGGCATACCCGCGCTCCAAGAACAGCTTGCGGGCCGCCTCGGCAATCTGCAAGCGAGTCTGGCGCGCCTGCTCTTTGCGGCGCGCGGAGTCATATTTGCGTTTCAGGGGAGCTTTCCTCGGCATTGCCTCTTGACTTTTTTGAGTATTGGTTATAATATTACTGTATTCAATATATCATAAGTTTTATTAATATGTCAAGGAGACAAGATGAAAATATTGGTTTTGACCCTGCGTTTGGTACATATTTTGAGCGGCGTCTTCTGGGTCGGCAGTTCGGTATTCCTCGGTTTCTTCGTCACCCCCACCGTGGCGGCCATTTCCGAGGCAGGCCAAAAATTCATGGCCCACCTGGTGACCCGGGCACGCATCACCGGCGCCATCACCATCTCAGCCATCCTGACCGTCCTGGCCGGCTCCTGGCTCTACTGGATCGACTCGAACGGTTTCACCTCCAAGTGGACCAGCGCCGGTCCCGGTTGGGGCTTTGGCATCGGCGGTTTGTTGGGATTTATCGGCCTGGCTTTCGGCTTCCTCGTCGGCAAGAACGTCGGCATCCTGGGAAATCTGGCCGCCCAGATCCAGGGGCCGCCAAACCCGGAACAACTGGGAAAAATCCAGGCGGCGCAAAAGCAGCTAAAAGTAGTGGCCCCCATCAGCACATTTGCACTGATCCTGGCCCTGATCTGCATGGCAACCGCGCGCTACTGGGGGCTCTAAAACCGGCTCCACACGGTTACAAAGACCGCTGGCCTGCCCGTCAGACCTGCGCAGCCACTCGATACCCGAACCAGAACCTTCCGCGCCAGTTAAAACGGACGGTTCTGGTTTTCATCCAGGGGGGAAATGGCCGTTTCAGCAAATATTCTCATCTAGGATTAACTTGTCCACCTTGACGTTGCCAATTTAGCAATGATAAGATGAATTTATGTACTTACGAGGCAACAAGTGGAGCATGACCCGCAAACGCCGGCGCATCAACTGGTTCTGGTTGATCTTGCTGGCCATGTTGATTCTGACAGGCGCCTATGTTGACCGCTTTGTGATCCCGGCCAACCCCAATCCGTTCGTCCCCACGCCAACTGCCACGCGCGAGCCGGAGTCATTTATCAGCGAGGCCGAGGCGCTTTTCGCCCAGGGTAAGCTGAACCAATCGATCGATGCGTACAAGCAAGCCATCCAGATCAAACCCAACGATCCGTCCTACTTCGTCGCCCTGGCCCGTGTGCAGGTTTTTAACGGACAATACAAAGAGGCCCAGACCAGCGCCGAGGATGCTTTGCTGCTCAACCCGAACAACTCCACAGCCTTTGCCGTCCGCGCCTGGGCGCTGGATTTTCAAGGGGATTACCTGGCCGCCGAGACAGCCATCAAGCGCGCATTGGAACTCGACCCCAACAACGCTGCGGCGCACGCCTATTATGCGGAAATCCTGGCTGATTCTTATATCGGCGGCACCGGACCTTTTGATGCCGTCAATCAGGCCATTGAAGAGTCGAAGACCGCTCAGAGCCTGGCTCCAAACACCCTGGAAACCCATCGCGCTCGCGGTTACATATTGGAAGTAACCGGCAACTACGAGGACGCCATCCGCGAATACCAGGCTGCCCTGGCAATCAACAATAACATTGCTGACTTGCATTTGGCGCTGGGACGCAACTATTACGTCCTGCAAGTCAACGATAAGGCAGTGGAAGAATTCACGCGCGCGAACACGCTCAATCCCACCGACCCGACCCCGGAATACCTGATCTCCCGCACTTACGGCCGCATCGGTGAATACGCCAAAGCTGCCCAGTATGCAGAACAAGCCGTCAAGGACAATCCCAGCGACCCGGCTCTGCATGGCAACCTGGGTGTGTGGCTCTATCGCAATTTCCAGTGGCCCGAAGCTGCAGCCGAACTTAAATTGGCCACGATTGGCGGCCCGACCGCTGACGGACAACAGGTCAAGCCCCTGACGCTGACCAACGATGCCCGCATCGCTGAATATTTCTATACCTATGCCTTGGTGCTGGCACGCACGTTTCACTGCGGCGAAGCGCTCCCGGTGTCTCAGTCCATCCTGGCCAAACTGCCCGGCGATGAAGTCTCTGTATTCAACGCCAATGAAGCCATCCGCCTGTGCCAGGAGAACATCAATGTCACTCCCACGGCTACCCTGGTCCCTGAAGGTACGAGCACCCCAGAGTCAACCGGAACACCAACTGCAGGCCCATGAAAACCATCAAGAGGCGTAACCTCTTCTACCGACACCCGCAAAACAACTTGTATCGCCTGTTCCTGTGGATTGTCTTGATCCTGATCGGAGTCTGGCTGATCCGCCAGGTTAATCAAGGCGACGTCCAACCGCTTTTCCTGCCGACACCGACGCCGACGCGCACGGCTGACTCTTATGCTCTGGAGGGCGACGCGCAGTTCACCGCTGGCAAACTGGATGCAGCCATCACGGCTTACCGTCAGGCTGTTACCGTGGACCCCAACAACGCTGAAGTGTGGGCCAAGCTGGCCCGCATCCAGACCTATTCATCTGCGCTATTGACCACCGATGCAGAGCAAAAGCAACGTCTGCAAGATGCGCTCGATTCGATCAACCAGGCTGTCAAAATCAACCCTGACGACAGCACCGTGCATGCCATCCGCGCCTTTGTGCTGGACTGGAACGCCAATCCAACCCTGGTGGACGACAAACAAGTCCAATCCTACCTGGCCGAGGCTTCACAGGAAGCCCTCCAGGCACTGCAGCAGGATTCCACCAATACGCTGGCGTTGGTTTTCTATGCCGAGATATTGGTTGACCAGCAAAAATGGTCTGAAGCCGAACAATACATCCAGCAAGCACTGGCGCGCGACCCCTCTCTGATGGATGTGCACCGAGTCAATGCCTATGTGCTTGAAACGTTAGGGCAGTACAACCAGGCCATTCAAGAGTACGATACGGCAATCACCATCGCACCCAACCTGACTTTCCTGTACCTGCGGGCGGGCGCCAATTACCGCACTCTGGGATTCAAAGCCACGAACCCTGAGTCTCAAACGGAACTCTACAACCAGGCACTCGTTTACTTTGCCAAGGCAGCCCGCATCAACGAACAGTTGCAGATCCAGGACCCAATTCCATATCTTTCGATTGCCAAGACCTATTCGCAGATGGGCGAATTTTTCATCGCTGCGCGTAATGTACAAAAAGCACTGTCCTTCAGCCCGGCCAACGCCGACATTTATGGACAACTTGGCGTGATCTACTTCAAATCTCGCAATTACGAAGGTTCGATTCCAACCCTGAAATGTGCCGTGCGCGGCTGCACCGCAGACGAGTCCTGCTTGGGCCGCGGGTTGGAACAATGCACCACAACTGATCCGGGCGTTGCGGTCACCGGACTGCCCCTCTCCCCGAACACCGTCGTGTATTACTACACCTACGGTTCAGTGCTGGCAGCCTTGAGCCGCCCCGACCGGAATTATTGTCCGGATGCAGTTCAGGTGCTGGGTGAGGTGAAATCCGCCTTTGGCGGCGACCCGACGATCATGAGCATCGTGCAGGCGGGCGAGGAAATCTGCCAGTCGCTGGCTTCCTCGAATACCCCGTAAACCTGCCCAACAGGGAACCGGAACAAATTCTCAGAGTTTTGTTAATATCCCCCAAGCACTCTTGACTTGCACCTCAAAGACAAGTATCATAAGTATAAATTAGCACTCGAGCGTGTTGAGTGCTAAATTCATGTGTCAACACTTTTTTTCAGGAGGCGCAAATGGCTCTATCCCTCAAACCCCTCGGCAATCGCATTGTCGTCGAACCCGTCGAGCAGGAAGACATCACTGCTGGCGGCATCGTACTGCCCGAAACCGCTAAAGAAAAACCCCAACAGGGCCTCGTCCTGGCCGCTGGTCCTGGTGACCGCAACGAAAAAGGCGATCGCGTCCCCATGGACGTCAAAGTCGGTGACAAGGTGCTCTTCGCCAAATACTCCGGGACGGAGTTCAAGCAGGACGGCAAGAAATTGCTCATCCTGCGCGAAAGCGACCTGCTCGCTATTGTCGAAGGCTAATTAATTTAAAACTGGAGGAATTGCTAATATGGCAGCCAAACAACTCGTATTTTCTGAAGATGCCCGCCGTCTACTAAAGAACGGCATCGACGTCGTCGCGTCAGCCGTCGCGACCACCCTGGGCCCCAAGGGGCGCAACGTGGCCCTGGACCGCAAGTTCGGCTCCCCCACCGTTACGCACGACGGCGTAACAGTGGCCAAAGAGATCGAACTGGAAGATCCTTTTGAGAACATGGGCGCGCAGCTTCTCAAGGAAGCCGCAACCAAAACCAATGATATTGCCGGTGACGGCACGACCACATCCACCGTCTTGGCGCACGCCATCGTCAGCGAAGGCCTGAAAAGCCTGGCCGCCGGTTCGAACGCCATGCTGCTCAAGCGCGGCATCGAAATGGCCGCCAAAGCAGTTGCCACCAAAATCAGCGAACTGGCGATTGACGTGGACTCCAAGGGTGATATCGCCAACGTTGCCTCGATTTCTGCGCAGGATCGTGAGATCGGTGAACTGATCGCCGATGTGATGGACAAAGTCGGCAAAGACGGTGTCATCACCGTGGAAGAATCCAAGGGTCTGCAGTTCGAGACCGATTACGTCGAAGGTATGCAGTTCGACCGCGGTTACATCTCGCCTTATTTTATTACCGAAGGCGAGCACATGGAATCCGTGATCGAAGAACCATACATCCTGATCCACGACAAGAAAATCTCAGCCGCCCAGGACATTGTGCCCATTCTGGAGAAACTGGTCCAGGTTGGCAAGCGTGAGCTGGTCATCATCGCCGAAGACATCGACGGTGAGGCACTGGCCACACTGGTTCTGAACAAGTTGCGCGGTATGTTGAACGTATTGGCCGTCAAGGCTCCGGGTTTCGGCGACCGCCGTAAGGCCATGCTGCAGGACATCTCTGTGCTGACAGGTGGCACGGTCATCTCGGAAGAGACCGGGCGCAAGCTCGAGACCGTCACCATCCAGGATCTGGGCCAAGCCTCCAAGGTCGTCTCCGACAAAGAGAACACGACCATCGTCAGCGGTAAGGGTGAAGATGCCGCCATCAAGCAGCGCATCGCCGAGATCCGCGTCGAAATCGACAAGAGCACCAGCGACTACGACCGTGAGAAATTACAGGAACGCCTGGCCAAGCTGTCCGGCGGTGTCGCCATCATCCGTGTTGGCGCTGCGACCGAGACCGAGCTCAAAGAAAAGAAGCACCGCGTCGAGGATGCCCTGTCCGCCACCCGCGCGGCTGTCGAAGAAGGCATCGTTCCCGGCGGCGGCGTGGCGCTGATCAACGCCATGTCAGCTCTGGATGACCTGAAGGGCAAGAACGAGGACGAGAACACCGGTATCAATATCGTCCGCAAAGCGCTTGTAGTCCCGATGCACAAGATCTCTGAGAACGCTGGCAAGGACGGCGCAGTCATCATCGAAAACGTGCGCCGCAAGCAGGCCGAGAAGAAAGACCTGAACATTGGCTACAACGTGCTCAATGAAACTTACGTCAATATGATCAAGGACGGCGTGATCGACCCGGCCAAGGTCACACGTGGCGCGCTGGAGAATGCGGCTTCCATCGCCGCCATGATCCTGACCACTGAGGCATTGATCACCGACATCCCCGAAAAGGATAAACCGGCTCCGCCTCCGATGCCTGAGTATTAAAAATCAAATCAAACTGCCCCGGGAACCCGGGGCAGTTTTGCTTCCAGTGGGGAAATCGAGCAATCTACTTGATTTACTCTCGACCCGAATTTCGACTTTTTTCATTGGTATAATCGGAAGAATGCTTTCCCGTAAACTGCTTATTCCAATCATCCTGCTCACAACTTTGAGCCTGACTGCCTGCGGATTGGCATCCCCCACAGCCAGCCCGACGCCCGAAGCGCCGACTCCTACCATCGCACCCCCGACCGCCACACCGGAACCGGCAGCGGCGACTGTTAACGGCGAGGAAATCCCTGTCGCTGAACTGAACGCGGAAGTTGAACGCTACCTGGCCTCGCAGTCCGCTCTGGGCAAAACCGCCTCACCCGAGGATGCCAAGACCCGCGTACTGGACGACTTGATCGATCAGGTACTGCTCGCACAGCAAGCGCGCCAGGCCGGCTTCCAGGTCGATGACGCCAGCCTCGCCTCCCGCCTGAGTACCCTGGCGCAAAAAGCCGGGGGACAGGAAGCGCTCAATACCTGGATCGCGTCTCACAGCTATACGGACGAGAGCTTCAAGATCGCCTTACGCCGCTCGATTGAAGCTGCCTGGATGCGCGATAAAATCATTAACGGCATTCCCGGTACTGCCGATCAAGTACACGTTCAGCAAATTCTGCTCTATAATCAAGATACAGCACAACAAGTGCTAGACCAGTTGAAGGCCGGCGCCGATTTCGACCAATTGGCAGCCCGCAACGATCCGGCTACGCGCGGCGAATTGGGTTGGTTCCCCCGCGGCTACCTGCTGGACACAAAAATAGAGGACGCGGCTTTTGCCCTACAGCCTGGCCAGTACAGCGATATCATCAGCACCGAGGTAGGCTTCGACATCATCAAAGTGCTGGAACGCGATCCGCAACATCCGCTCACACCTGACGCTTATTTGGCCATGCAGGAGAAAGCGCTTACAGATTGGTTGCAACAACAACGGCAGAATAGCAAGATCGTCATACAGCCGTAGGAGAGGATAAATGGACAATTACGACTTCACCGATCAGCCCTATGACGCCGATACTCCTCGGCGCGGCATATCCTTTTGGGACATCCTAACTATCGGCGTTCTGGTGGTTACGCTGTGCATGGCTGGTTATTTCTTGCTGATCTTTGTCAATCCCCACAGTCCGATCAACCCACTGGCGCCACCTGCCGGGGTAATGGTAAACAGTCTGGCAACAGCCACGATCACCCCCATCCAACTTGAGCCAACCTGGACCGCCACACCCACATTCGCACCAACCGCCTCACGCACCCTGGCCCCTACCTGGACACCATTCTGGACCGAGTCACCCGCCTCCCTTTACACCCCGACCAAGACGCCCGCTCCCTCCAAAACCTCCAAACCGAGTTTTCCTTTCACGGCCTCGGTGATCCCGATCGACAGCACGATCATTCATCCCGAAGCGGCTTGTAACTGGCTGGGCGTAGGCGGACAGGTGCTGGACAAGGACAACAGCCCGATTAATGCCATTACGGTTCATTTGAGCGGGAAGCTGGGGGATCAAAACGAAGATTACCTGACCGTCAGCGGGACATCCCCCCAATACGGGCCGGCTGGTTTTGAATTCCAGCTAGGGACGGTGCCGATCGAGTCTAAAAACACCCTATGGATCCAGGTGCTCGACCAGAGCGGGCTGCCACTTTCGGACAAGATCTACTTCAACACCTATACTGCGTGTGACAAGAATCTGACCCTGATCCGTTTCAAGAAAGTCAAATAGCGACAAACACAACCAACTAAAAATATGAGCGCGGCAGGAGCCGCGCTCATATTTGTTGAACCTATACTGCCACATTCCAGTCAGCGTATTTTGGATTCTTACCGTGCAAGATATCCGCGAACAGCTCGCGTATCCTGCTGGAGATCGGCCCCATCTCGCCAGTGCCAATCGTGCGGTAATCCACCCTGGTCGCAACCGTGATCTGCGCCGCTGTGCCGGTCATAAAGAGCTCATCACAAATGAACACCTCGGTGCGGTCGATCGAACGTTCCACAACCGTCAGACCCAGTTCATTTTTCGCCAGTTCGATGATCGAACGGCGCGTGATGCCTTCCAGGATATTGTCGGTCACCGGCGGGGTGATCAAGACGCCATCGCGGACCATGAAGACGTTCATGGCGCTGCCTTCAGAGATATGCCCGACCTGGTCGAGAACCAGGGCTTCGTCAAAGCCGGCGCGGGCAGCATCCGTTTTGATCAGGGCCGAGTTGGCATACGCCCCGCTGACCTTCCCGCGTGCCGGGATCATGTTATCGTCGATCCGCCGCCAGGATGAAATCGTCACGTGGGCGCTGGTATCGTTCTTGACATATTTGTCAAACGGCAGGGCAAAAATGGTGATCGCATCGCGCAGATCGTGCAGCCGCACCCCGATCCCTTCAGTGGCTTTATAAATCAGGGGGCGAACGTAGACATCGCGCTGGTAAGCGTCAGCCCGCAGCAAGTCCAGCGTCACCTGGATCAAACTCTGCTCATCGTGTCCGATCTCCATGCACATCATGTGGGCTGAGTGCAGCAAGCGTCGATAGTGGTCAAAGGGACGAAAAACGAAGAGCTTTTGCTTCTCTTCGTTCCAGTAACCGCGGATACCGCCAAATACACCAGTACCATAATTGAGAGCGTGTGTCGCCACACCGACCTTCGCCTCAGAATAAGGGACGATCTTTCCCTCGAAATATGCATGAATGGGAAGCTCCACTGAGCACCTCCTTTGGAATGAGAGACAAGCTTGGCGGGCACAATTATACTCTAACGCGCTTATCTTACTCCGAGCCCTGTCTGAGGGAGGTTATCCACGAATTACCCTTGACATGCCGGGGGATGTGTATATAATCTAATTCGATAAATATCGAATTAGATTAGGATATATAAAAATGAATACAGAGAACCAACCCTCGCAGGAGATGGTCGATTTCGTCAAGGCAATCTCCGATTCCGATCGCTTGCGAATCATTGGCGTATTGGTCCAGACCCCGGCGCCGGCCAAACAGGTAGCCGAGCAGCTCAGTCTCCCCTTTCGAGACGCCTTTAACCACCTGGTCTTTCTTTCCCAGGTCGGTATCCTGCGCGAGCAGGACGGCGTTTACGAACTGGACACCCTTGGCATGGAAAAGCTGGCCCGCAACCAGCTCTTGAACCGGCGCGAAAGTTACACACCCGCGCCAGACCTGGACCAGAAGACGCGCAAGGTGCTGGCTACCTACCTCAACCCGGACGGCACGATCCGCCAGATCCCGCAGCAACCGGCCAAGCTGAAAGTGATCCTGGATTACCTGATCACCGCCTTTACACCCGGCGCGAACTACACCGAGAAGGAGGTCAACACCCTGATCCGCCGCTTCCACCTGGACGTTTCGGGGCTGCGCCGCGACCTGGTTGATGCCGGCTTTTTGGCGCGCGAGCGCGACGGCTCGCGCTACTGGCGACCGGAAAAACCAGATGCCGAAGAAGGCCCCCGATGACCGGCACCCCCAACACCGAATTGGTGGCCTTCTTCAAAGCGCTGGCCGACTCGAATCGCTTGAAAATCGTCGGCCTGCTGGCCCAACAGCCTTACAGCGTGGAAGAACTGGCTGCCCTGCTGGAACTCAAGCCGCCGACCGTCTCGCATCATTTATCGAAACTGGCTGAGGTCGGCCTGGTCAGCGCCCGGGCAGAGGGCTATTACAGCGTCTATCAGTTGGAGGAAGCCGCCCTGCTCAAGACCCGCCTGCTGTTTTCACGCGACGACCTGACCAGCGTTGCCGAGGATATCGACCTGGACGCCTACGACCGCAAAGTCGTGAATGACTACTCCCGGACCGACGGCAGCCTGAAAACTCTGCCTGCCCAGCGCAAAAAGCTGGAGGCCGTCCTGCGCTACGTGGTCAAGTCCTTCAAGCCGGGCCAGCATTACAGCGAGAAACAAGTCAATCAAATCCTGGCCCGCTTCCACGCGGACACCGCCAGCCTGCGCCGCGAACTGGTCGGTTACGGCTTGATGCAGCGCGAGGGCGGAGGCGGGGATTACTGGCGAGTCGAGAATAAGCGCTAGAATATTCGAGCTTTAGAAAAGCAGCGGGATCACTCCTGCTGCTTTCTGTATCCCAGGTGGAAACTTTCCATGCCTCCGAGCGCTTTCTTCAGGCTTTGCGCTTCCAGCGCCATGACCCGGCTGTTGGCAAAATAACCAAAATCGAACGCGGTTGGGTCACCGACCTGCTTGCCAGGAATGGGCATCAGGCGCGCGGTCAGGGGTTTATCCAGCCGCAAGGCCAGCGCGGACAGGTCCAACAGCAGTGCCGCAATTTGAGCGGGTCTGGTATCGCCCGGCAATGGAATGGTGTCCAGTCCTGTGCCGCAGACCGCCGAATACATCAACAAATCCTTGACCGTCAGCGTCCCCTCGGCGGCGCGCCGGGCCAGCACGGCGTCTTCGAGCACTGGCTGCATGAAACCACTGAAGCCCACATGCGGGAAGTCGGCTCGCTCGACCGCCTCGGTCAGGATGGCGGCCGCGGCCAGCGAACCATGCAGTCCAACCTCGGGCACACCCAGACGCTCAACCGCCGCTCCAAGTGAGGTTGATTCGTCCGGGAAGGGCGCCAGGGAAAAATCGATCCCACCAAAGCGAGTGGTAAACCTGAATTTCAAAAAATCCGCCACGTCGCACATGCGCCGGGCCTGTCCCTCCAGGGCGGAAACCAGGCTCTCGCTGCCCGCGGCCACGCTTTTGGCTCGCGCAAAGGCCTCCACCGCCAGGTCAGCGGCTTCGGTGGCAATTGCAAAGGCCGGTTCATGTCCCTCGTGGTAGGCCGCCGGGAAGAACGGCGCACCGGGCGGCACATTGGCCAGGGCCGCGAAACGCAGATTGGCGAAGCCGTCCGGCGTGATGGGGGCGCAGCGTGTGATCACCTCGGCGCAGGCCCGGACAGCCGCCAGCGAAAGACCTTTCACCGGTTCCGCCATCACGCCGGAAAAGAAAACGTTCTGGGTCGCCGCTATGGCATCCGGGATGAGGGTATAGCTTTCTGGCAGGTCCGGCAGGGCCGGGCCGAGGGCTGCATAATCGATGCCGGCCTGCAGGGCGGCGGCTTCGATGGCTTGCGCCAGCTCCGGCAAACGATCGATTTCCTTCCCCTCCAGCAGCAGCGGGAAAGGCGTGCACGCCAGCCGCGTGGTCTGTACTTCAAAACCTGCAGCTTCGAAGCTGTTCCTGGCTTCGGCCAGGAAGACCCCCGCCGCCTTCAGCTTCTTCGCCTCCAACGGCCAGCCGGGATTGCAAAAATAAGTAATCGAGCGAATTTTCATTGTCTCTGTCTCACCACTTCGAACATCAGGATCGCTCCCGCCACCCCCGCGTTAAGCGATTCGGCTTGGCCTGGCATTGGGATATGGATGGACCCATCCGCCAGTTGCCGCGCGGATCGGCTGGCGCCTTCGGCTTCCCCGCCCACGATCAGCGCCAGCGGGTAACGGAATTCAGCCTGCCAGCAGGCTTGATCGCCCGCCGCATCTGCCAGATAGACTTGCAGCCCGGACAGGCGCGTGCGGATCTCGTCCCAGCCCAGGGTGAGCACCGGCAAACGGAAGTGCGCTCCCATCCCGGCCCGCACCACCTTCGGCGCGAACGCGTCGGCCGTTTCGGGCGGGATGAAAACCGCTTCCACGCCCGCCGCCAGCGCCGTGCGCAGCAGGGTACCCAGGTTGCCGGGATCGCGGATTTCATCGGGGATCAGCACAAAGGTTATCTTAGCAGGGACAGGCAGCGGCTTGAGGGTCAGCGCCGCCAGGATGCCCTGCGGCGTCTCGGTCTCGCTGGTGGCTTTCATCAGGTGGGCTGCGACCTGCTCCACATCGACCCCCTGCGCCTGGAGGCTTTGGAGCAGTTCCCGGCCACGCTCGCTGAGCGTCTCGTCATACAGCACAAAGCGGAAGCCCCAGTCCGCCGCCTGGGCCTCTTCCAACAGGCGTACGCCTTCAGCCAGGAAAGCTCCGGCTTCACGGCGTTCCTTTGGGCGGCCCTGCAAGGCGCGCACCAGCTTGAGTTTGGCGTTCTGAGATGAAGTGATCACCCGCCCCTGCCCTGCTCTCGCCAGACTTTCTGGAACGCATCCAGGGTGGGCTGGTCGAACAACACCAGCCGTACCGACTTGATCCCGGAAGCAGGTTGCTCGACAAAATACCCCTCGATGGCCGTGAACATCAGGCCGGCCGCACGCTCTTTGGGGAAGCCGAAGATGCCGGTTGAGATGGCCGGCAGGGAAATCGAGGCCAGCTTGAGCCGGTCGGCCAGGCGCAGCGAACCGTCGACGGCAGCCGCCAGGTTGGCATCACTCCGACTCCGCTCACCACGGGCCTCGTCGCCGCCGCTCCAGACGGGACCCACAGCGTGGATCACGTACCTGGCGGGCAGTGAGCCGCCCGAAGTCCAGGCTGGCGCCGCGTGCGAGACCGGGCCGTGGGTTTGCACCCACTCATCCGATTCGCGTTGGATGGCCGCTCCGCCGCGCTGCGCGATGACGCCTGCCACCCCGCCGCCGTGCTGCAAATGGCTGTTGGCCGCGTTGACGATGGCATCCACTGCTTCTGCGGTGATATCGCCCTGCACGATTTGCAGTATCTGCCCGGAGGGGAAAGTCTGTTCACTCAACACGCTATTCATGAATTTATTTTATCCCATTAAACATAACCGGGGCACAGCGACGCTGTGCCCCGGAAGGGTGATCAATGATCAAGTTGTTATTTGAAGGCCTGGGCCACCACTGCGGCGAAAGCCTGCGGGTCGCGCACGGCCAGGTCAGCTAATATCTTTCGGTTGAGACCGATATT
>Ga0315540_10001579_pt1 | contig 12965 bp, 13 predicted proteins | sample SalMarSW160110MG_FD_203677 | JGI IMG/M metagenome (GOLD analysis project Ga0315540, IMG submission 203677) | Salt marsh sediment microbial communities from the Plum Island Ecosystem LTER, Massachusetts, United States - Salt Marsh Sediment SW1601-10 ... | reverse complement strand
GCCACCTGTAAAGGCCAGCGCATCGATGCCGCCGAGCGAAGCCGCCATGGCTCCCACAAATTTCCGCAACCAGTGAATAAACGTATCAAAAGCCAGGCTGGCGCGGGCGTTTCCGCTTTCGACGGCGGAGAGGATTTGCCGCATGTCGTCAGACACACCCGACACTCCCAGCAGGCCGGACTCGCGGTTCAGGAGTTCCTCCAGCCGGTCAGCGGAATACTTTTCTTCCCGCAGCAGATGAATGAGAATTCCGGGGTCGATGCTGCCGCTGCGGCTGCCCATCATCAGTCCTTCGAGGGGCGTGAAACCCATCGTCGTATCCACGCTGTGCCCATTCCGCACCGCAGCCAGCGAACAACCGTGACCCAGGTGACAGGTGACAATCCGCAACGATTCGAGATCCTTGCCCAGAATCCGGGCCGTGCGCCTGGCGCAGTACTGGTGGCTGATGCCGTGAAAACCGTAGCGGCGAATGCCCCGCTCGTACCAGGCGTAAGGGCCGGGGTAGATCAAGGCGTGCTTCGGGAGGGTCCGGTGAAACGCCGTGTCAAAAACAGCCACCTGAGGCCGCGACTTGAAAATCTGCTCGGCCGTGTCAATGCCGCTGACCTCGGCAGGATTGTGCTCCGGAGCAAACGCCGCGAGGCGGCTGATCTCCTGCTTCACCTCAGCCGTCACCCGCGTGGGCGCTGAATATTTCTCGCCCCCATGAACAACGCGATGGCCCACCATATCCACCTCTTCCGGATGGGCAAGAACACGCGCCGGACCTTCCCAGAGAGTCTGCAACAATTGGCCGGCGGCCGCACTTTCCGAATCAATTCCGGGCTGCTCGTCCATCACCGGACGGCCCTCGCGCCTGACCCTTAGCCGCACATTCCCGAACGGCTCTTCCCATTCCACGTGCCCTTCCCATAACGGGACAGGCGGCGTTTGGGGCAGGGATTCCGCCAGCTCGTAGAGGCAACTCTTCAGGCTGCTTGAGCCCGCGTTGAGCACCAGGACTTTCATGCGACCTTAGGATGCTCCATCTGGCACCTGTTCGCGCCTTCCCTTCGAAAGCGGTTGGCTACCTCGCGCAACCCTTCAGACAGGCATTGAGTGAGAGATTTACACCGCAGAATACCACCGGCCGCCGGCGTCCGCAACCCGGCACTCAGATGATGAAGCGGCGGCCGACCCACTATTGAGAAGGTTCCGTGGCCCCACCCAAACCCAGGTCCGTCAGGATCTTCGGGTTGGCTTCACCCATGGAAAGCAGGTTGTGGCAGACGTTGCAGTCTTGCGGGACCATCTTGCTGGAGTCAGAGGCCTCATGCAATGCTCCATGGCAGCGGAAACATCCAGGGAAGTTCATGTGTCCGAGGTTGTCAGGGTAGGTTCCCCAGTTCACCTTCATCTTGGGGAAAACATTCTGCTGGTAGATAGCAACCAGGCCCTTGACGGCCTTGGAAATCTCCGCACGGTTCTGAGAAAAGACCTGGGGGTATTTCTCGCTGTAGTACTTGACCAGGCCGGAAGAGATCTTTTGTGCAGCTTCCTTCTGGCTGTCGTACTTGCCCTGTAAGAGCGACAGCCCTTCCTTCTTTACAAAGGGGAGGGATGTTGGGACGGCCCCATTGGCCATGGCTTGGTCTATCGCGTCACCGGGCAGATGGAAAACGTGGGTAGGCTGGTTGTGGCAATCGATGCAATCCATCACCCGGCCGCTTCCGGGGTTGACGGTTTTGGGATCCGTCTTCTCACCGACAAAGAGCGTTTTCCTGCCCGTCTGCGCATTGCTGTACTCAGCCCAGTTCACCTTCTGCCGGCTCGAGTCTGACCCGTAGCGGATGGTGATTCCGGGTCCGACGTGGGCGCCATGGATTCCGCCCTGGCCGTATCCTCCACCGATGTGCATGAGCAGGACCGTCTTGGAGAGAGTGTTGGTTTCATCGTCAGCGTAATGCGGAATGACCACCAGGCGGTTGCCTTCAAACCTGGCCGGCCAGTGGCACTGCTCACAGGTCTGCCGCGCCGGCCGCAGGTTGGTGACCGGAACCGGAATCGGACGAGGGTAGGCACTAAAGATGGTTGCAAAAACCTGATAGGTGCCCGACAACTTGCTCCGCACAAACCATGAAGCGCCCGGACCGATATGGCACTCGACACAGGCCACGCGCGCGTGGGGCGAGTGTTCATAGGCAACATATTCCGGCTGCATGACCGTGTGACAGGTCTTTCCGCAGAAGGTCACGCTATCCATATAATTGACGCCGGAGTAAAGAAGCTGGGCGCCGATAATCACATTGACGACGGTGGTAACACCCACGAAAAACAGGAGCCGACGCAGTTCTATATTCTTAAAATCCAGAGGGGGAAAATCGGAAGGATAGATGCCCCTGTGCCGCTCACGCCGGGCCCGAAGAACAATGCCTAACGGGATGAGGATGAGTCCGCCGAAGAAGACCGCGGGCAGACCCATAAAGGTCAGGATCCCGGCGTAGGGATTGTCGGTGAATCCGCGAAAGATGACCGGCAACAGCGAAAGCCACAGGACAGCGCCGGTGGTGACCAGCACAACTCCGATCCGGCTGAGCCAATTCCCTGAAAGGTAAATGTATGGAGAAAGCCATGCCTTTAATCCATTGCCTTGATTAACCATCCGTGCCTTCATCCTCCTCAGGCTGCCTTGAATTGCCGGCCCAACCCCGCCGCCGCTCTATTGGAGCTTCCCCTTACCCTCAACGGGTGCGGACTCTTCTCCTTTGTCTCATCCGCGGACGCCGCAGATTGCCTCAAGCCTTCTATCCTATCAGCATCAGGAACAAACCCGGCAGGTTGCCCCCCGTTGAAATCGTCGTTTAGAAACTGCCTTGGCCGTCGCAACTGATGAATACGACAAACGAGTTTTCCCAATACGCTATGCCCGCAACCAGACCGCGCTTACCGCCGGAAAGAAAACAGCGTGAGCAGAAGCAGAATAAAGCCGGTGGCGATGGCGGCAAAGCCCACAACCATTCCGAACGTCACGAACCATCGTTGGGGTTCCCCTGCACGGAAGCTCTCAAGTTTTCCCTGCTCCACGAGCCGTTCGTACTCCTCGGGATGCTTTTCGGCCAATTCTGTTTCCGTCTGGCGCCCGGTGAAAATCACTTTATCCATCGGGAAGCTGCCGGGGCGCAAGTGAGTATTGAAAAAGTGAATCGTGAAAATGAACCACACCGCCAGCAGCGCCTCGTCGCCATGAAGAAGCAGCGCAACGTTAAACCACGAGCCCGGCACAAATCTGGCCACAAAGGGGGCAAACCACATGCTATAGCCGGAGAGCCCAATGACACCCATGCCCCAGAAGACAGCCCAATAATCGAACTTCTCCCAGTAGGCAAAGCGATCGAATTTCGGTTTGGGACCCAGTCCAAAGAACCAGCGAAAATGCGCTCCCATTTGAGCAAGGTCCTTGGGCTGCGGCACAAGGGATTCGGGCCCCCAAAGCATCCCAAACTTTCTTTTGACAAAAACCTGGCGGAAAATGTTCCCCACATGAAAAAGAAATGCCGCCGTCAGCAAGACACCAAAGGCTTTGTGGAAAAAGAGAATGGCGCCAAACCCTCCCACCGCGTGCGCAAAGCCGGACGCCCAGGCGGCATAACTGAAGCGAAGCGTCAGGCCGGTCAGCGCCAGGCCCAGAAAAGTGGAGAACAGGGTCGCGTGAAGCAACCGCTTGCCTGGGGAAAACCGATAGTAATAGCGGACCTGCTCCCCTTGATTCAATACTTCACCTCAGCGGCGTTAATCAGACGCGGTTTCCTCACCCTTGCCTCCACTCTTGCGACGCTCCACCATGGAGCGGATAAACCACAGAATTGTATGCAACCCGAAAAAGGTAAAGACCGCCAGCATCAGGAAATTCATAAAGCGCGCCGTGTAATAAAGTCCCGGGTAGTGCGTCCTGTCGCGGTGATTGGCATGCGGGTCATAAGAGGTGAAACTCCTCGTAACCTCCCCGTGACAGTTGCCGCAGGTCTTCGCCAGGTTTGCAGGCGCAATGGAAGATCTAGGGTCGGAGGCAGGAAGAATTTCGTGAGCTTCGTGGCAGCTCCAGCAACGGGCTGTCACCACAAACCCCAGCGTCGTCACCTGGCCGTGGAACGTGTCGTGGTAGGTCTCCGCCCGGCCGGCGTGGCAGCTTCCGCATTTGGCCGTCGTCTTCAATTGCCAGGCCGCCGTCCTGACACTCTCGATGGAATGCGCTGTATGGCAACTGGTGCAGACGGGTGCTTCAGAGGCGCCGGCCTTGAGAGCTTTGCCGTGAGCACCCATCAGATACTTTGCCTCGATCCCGGCGTGGCATGAACCGCACGTCGCGGGAACATTCATTCGAAACACCTTGCTGTTCGGATCTTTGGGGCCCAAAATCTTGTGCGCTCCATGGCAACTGGTGCAGGTTGCCGCAACCAGCAGGCCATCGCGCGTGAGGGCAAACCCATGAATGGAATCGATGTAGAGCGCGTAGACGTTCGGCAGACCGTACTTTTTTGCCAGTTCGGGATTTCCGTGGCAGGTTCCGCAGGTCCGCGGCAGATTCAGCGCATAAACCGGCGACCTCGAATCGTGAACGGAGACAATGGAATGCGGGTTTCCGTGGCACTTCAGGCAGGCCGGCGATGAAGCACTTTTCATCACGGCCTCGTGGACGCTGTCATTGACGTCCGAACTCTCAGTGGAGTGGCAGGCGCCACAGGCCACTTTCTTGACCGGCAACTTGTGAGGGAATTCCGTGACGTCGGAATGACACGTCTGGCAGCCTAGCGCCCCGTGAATGGAAGAACTGAATTCCTTCGGATCAACCCGGAGACTGTGGCCCTGCTCATCCACAAAACCGGACTGGCCGTGGCAGCCCAGGCAGGCACTGTCCTGCAGGGAGCCGGAACCCTGAGCCCAGCATACAGATGTGAGCAGAAACACTACTACCGACACCCCAACACACCGCTGCCAAGCGTTCATTTTGAGCCGTCATTTCCAGGGAATCAAGGCTCATCCCGGTAATTTGGCGCCTTGCTGCCACACGTAATACAGGTACATGACTCCAATCAACAGACCGTAAGCCACCACGAGGGCCGTCAGGATCTTGCCCCACCGCTCGATGACTTCCAGTTTATGGCTGAGCTTAACCTGGGCGGCAACTTGTGGCGCGTCACCGTCCAGCACATGAATCGATTCGTCTTCGTGGCTGGCCATCATATTCCGGTAGATGGCCAACACACCAACCACCACCACAAGAGGTATCCATGTTGCAAGATAAAACGTGAGGTTCATACCAACCTCCAGTCGCAATTACTGCGGGTTCCAGGCCCGGGAAAATTCCGGGAGCTACTTCTTGCCTTCCTTGGCCGCAGATTCACAAGCCTTCAGATTCTTCTTCTTTGCATAGCACTTGCCCACATCGTTCAGTTCTTTCTGGCCCATTTTCACATGGCATGTATTGCACGAGACCTTCTCCTTCTTGGCAATCTTCATGTTGCCAAAGGAAGTGAGAGAAGACATCGCGAGAGCCACGCCCAAGGTGATACCGAATACTATAAGTTTCCTGATGGTGCTCATCATTACGACCTCCGGACTCAACGAACAGGTGATGGCGTCTTTCCTGAATCGGGTTCTATTTCTTCTTACCTAGCTGGCGAATGTATGCTACCAGGCCGTTAATTTCATCCTTCGAGAACTGGCTGCCGTAGGCCGGCATGACTCCTTTGCCCTTGGCGATGATATTGTGAAGATCGGCGTCTGATTTCGACTGCACAGCCTTCGAGCGCAGGTCGGGAACCTTCATGCTTTTCCCCATGGGACTGTTCCCGCTGCCGTCCTTGGCATGGCACATCACGCACTTGGCATCAAACGTGGGCTGGCCGCTCTTGGCCTGCACCTGATAGGCAGGCGTCAGAAGCCATGCGCCGGCCATCAGCGCTGAGAAGACCGCAAGTGCTGCGGTGTTAACGACCTTATTCATTATCACTTCCTCCTTCGTGGCATCCCTTATTAAGAAACACGTGCCTCTATATCATCTCTTGTTTCAGGTCAGATTTCAACCGGCCATGCTTTCGCTAGAACTCACGCGTAAAGCGAACCGTCAGCATGTTGGCTCCGAAGTTGTTGGCGGTGATGATTTCCTGGATGTAATAGGTGCGCTGCAGATCCACAGAAAGCCGGCCGGTCTTGGGGATATTGAAATAAACCGTGCCCGTACCGAGCGGCCAGGTCAGCGGTCCGTAAACCGGACTGGTCCCAGCTTCTTCACCGAGCCCTGTGGTGCGCACAAAGTTTCCGGTAAAGCGGATGCCAAAGTACTTGACCGGTTCAGCAGCAAGCCCTGCCTGCCAGATGCGGTTGAGGGCCTGGTCCCGGAGGGCGTAAGCCGTCCCGGGCGTCGGAACTCCTCGCTGCCAGGCGATGATGCCCGTAGCCAGTTCGTTGTCGTAAGTGAGCCCGCCGAAAAGAGAGTATTTCGGGTTAATCGTGTAATTCAGCATCACGGAATTCGAATGGACCTTGGCGCGGTAATCCGTGGCGAGGAGTTTTTGATCGACCATATAAAGCTCGTCGCTCAGAGTGAGCTTGTCCGTCAGGTGGAGGTTCCCCACCACGCGTCCGGTGGTATTGGTGTGCGCAGTCAGCGCAGTGTAGGAGGCGCCGTTATTGTAAGTCCGCAACTCACCGCGAATGTCGAACCGCTTGAAAGGCCGGTAGAAGGCGCTGATGGAAGGAGATACGGCGTGATTCTTAAGTGAGCGAGCATCATCAATTACGCCATCTTCCCTCATCTCGACGTCAGACTTGTAAAGCTGAACACCCGGGCTGAGCACCAAGTTGTGGACCGGCGTGAAGACCATCTTCACATCGCCCTCATGCAGGGTGAACTTCCAGTCATTGGCAAACTCCCCGTTCGTAGGATCCGTTCCATTAAACAAAGCGGTGAAGATACCCTCGGTCGTGGTGCTAAACCTGCTGTACCGGTAATCGAAATCGATGTCCCACCAGGGGGTGACGTGATAGGCGAACCCCTGTCGAAAAATATGGTTGGGCTCGCTGACGGTTGACCGTCCGGTTTCAGACACGGCGTAGGGGTCCGGGTTGTCGCCGTTGAATGACCGGTCGAGCCGGGCCGGGCCACTGTAGCGGTAAAAGATGTAACTACCACGCATGTCGAGACGGGAAGAGGGTTTCCCTGAATAGGAAAATTCACTGACCGGCGTCGACAACCTACGGTAGTCCGTCCAGGAAGCCTGCGTCAGGGGCTGGAGAAGATTGCTGGCGGTCGTCGTGTCAATCGCAAGTTGGGGTGAAGTAACGTTGTTGAAACCCGTGTCGGATGTAAAAGTCTGGAAGCCAACGTTGTAATGCAAGCTCCATTCATGCCAGGTGTAGTCAATGCCGCCCGTAAAGCGGTTGGTGTTGTCAAACGTGGGCGCATACAGGTAGTAAGCGTTCGCCCTGGCAAAGCCGCCTAAACTACCCGGCTGGTCAAAGAAGTAAGGCGAGAAGGTCGTGAAAGTCGCGCCGCTGAAAGAAGTCTTGTAATACTGGAAGTGGAAGCGCAGGTTGTCTGTGGCGTGCAGGGTAAAGTCGACGGAACCGACTTTCCTCACATTCGCCCAGTCGTGGTTGTCAGTAAGCCCCGTGGTGTTCCGTGTTGGTAGAATCACCCCGTCATTCTGGTTCCAGTAAAAGTACGACTGGCGCCAGTTGACTCGCAGATCATAGAGCTTGGGCTTGGAGATGGTGAACTGCGCACTCGGATAAGGATCTCCGCCCATACCGCTCGTGGTCAGCGAAAAGTTGTTCGCAAACGGGTTGGTCCCGTCGTTGTGGCCGAAGAGGCTGAAGTCCATAAGCCTCGGCCCACTCTTCAGATTGTAAAGCTCCTCGAACATCGGCTGATAGCCTTTGACGTCCGTGAAGCGGTATCCCATGCTGGCGGAGCCTTGGACCCCGAAACCTCCCCACTGAAGCGGAGGTTCGCTTTGGCCCTGCGCCCTGAGCACAGGCAAACTCACCAGAAAGGCTAACATCAGGAAAAACAGACCGCGTGTGATTCTCAAGCGACACCTCCTCCTTATTTCAGCAGGAACTCATCAAAGTTCGATCCATGGACCGCCACGTGGCAGCGTGTGCAGGGTCCAGAACCCTGGTAGCCACCCCGGCCGTGTGGTACGTTCGCCTGGCCGTGGAAGCCCGACGTGCCATGAATGGCGGAGTGGCACTGCAGGCACAGCAGCCGCTGCTCACGGCGCTTCAGCAGGAAGTTGTTCACGCTTCCGTGCGGAGAGTGGCAAGCCGTGCAGCCTTCAACTCTCACGACCGCATGCTCATAGACAAACGGCCCGCGCTTTTCCACGTGGCATTTGACGCAGCTCTCCCAATTCGCTTGCGTAAGCTGGTGGTGATTCATGGTGCCGTGCGGGTTATGGCAATCCGTACACTTCATGAAGCCCTCGGGAACCCGGTGATGCTCCGGCAATGCGAATTGCGCTTGCACAGTCCGGTGGCACCCGAAGCAAAGCTCAGGTTGCGGCTTCTTCAACAGGCCGTCATTCAGCCAGGCATTTTCCTCTTTCAGCCTTGGCACAGAGAAAAACGATGCCTGCGCGGGCTGGAGCGCGGGCTTCCCGGCATCCGCCACCTCAACCGGATGGATGCTATGGCAGTCCATACAACTGACTCCTGCCGTCGCATGAACCGAGTGCTGGAAAGCATCCTGCGGTGTCCCTGTCTGGTGGCACTGCATGCACCGCGCGGAGTTGTCCTTGGGGTTGGCGTCAAACTTGAAGATGAGCTTCATGCCCGCTTCCATCTTGGCAACATCGCCAGCCGCATTCTGCTCAGCATGCGCGTGAGCGGCGCCCGGCCCGTGGCAGATCTCGCATCCCGTCACGTGCTGTGGCCCGGAGGGCGGCGGAGTTTGCGCCGATTCGTTCTGGTCCTGTCCCTTCAACGTCATCAGGTAATCAACAAGCTCGTTGAGGTTCTGGGTAGGGGTGTGCGGGGGAAGCGTGGGCATGATGGTTCCGGCCCGCCGCTTCAGCATCCGGTCCATCAACTCCTGGCGGGTCCTGCGCGCGCCCACGTCACCCAGGGCCGGGCCGGCTGTGCCGCCCTTGCCGCCAATCTGGTGACATCCCGCGCACATCATGTCGGTATAAAGCTTCCTGCCCGCCGCAACGGAGGGCGACTCCGCCGCTCCGGGGGAAGCCGGCGTGGCCTCGACCGCCCCGCCCTGTTCACCATGAGGCGACTTGAAAAATTGCCGGGCCTCCGCACGGTGGCAGCCCGCGCAAACCTGGGGACCAACATAATCATTCGGATTGGTCTCCACAGGCGGCGTCCAGGCAACCGATGGCCCCTTGGCAGGGGCTGGCCGCCTTTGGGCGTAGAGAAATGCCGTGGGCAAAAATCCAGCCAGGCAGATCAGCAACGCGGCGGTTTTGATGAAACTCAGCAGTCGCTTCATGTCGCTCTCCCCTCTTTCACATTCGTTAACCATTGAATTCCTCTTCTCAAAAAGACTGTGGCACCAACAAACAAAAAACCTTGCCAAGCTCATCGGCTCAGCCACCCATCATCTTCAGCAGCAAAGCCGCCGTCGGCGAGGTCTAGCGCCGGCACCCTAACGGGCGCCCTGACCTGTGGAGCACTCATGCTTGGGACAGAAATGGGTTCAACCCGTTCAGCAAGCAGCTGATCTCGGCAGCTCATCACTGCGCCAACCTGCCGGTCCGGACGACGCTCGCCCAGACTCAAACCACGGCTGCCAGCAGGAACTGATGAAAAGGTTGAACTGTGACATATATCACATGCTAGGGTGGGGATTAACCAATTGTCAATATATTTTGAAATGGTAACGGCATGGATTACTGTCATCGGGCAACACGCAGGTTGCCCGCAGGCAGGAAGAGCGCCCTTCGCGCTGGCATGACATCCGTCTTTTAGGTTTGACCTCAATTCCATCTCATCTATTCCCGCCGAAGTGCCTGAAGCGCATTGACCTTCGCCATACGAGCAACGCCGGCACTTCGTTCAGGTAACTATTTCTATCAGCCGACCAACCACCCGGCAGTGAGCTTGCTCACGGTCGCATGTGACGGTAATCACACGATGGCTTCTGCTGGAGCTTTAGCCTTTTTTTTCAGTCACTTCTGAAATGCATGAAGGTCTTGGCAGTACGAAAATTATAAGCTTCTTCCTGACCATCGACTGAACTGGCAAGCCGCTCAAACGAAGGTCGCGGGCACAAGGATTCAGCGATGAAAATCAAAATGCCCCTGACGGTCGCGCGGGCTTCCCAGTTAGAACCAACGGTTAACTCGGTCGGAATTGGCCCGAAACTGCTCGGGGTGAATAGCATGACTCTCTATGGATGGAAGGTGGACAAACTTTCAGGCTATGGAACGCGGTGATCTGCATCTGCACAGGAAGCGTAGAAGTGATTTTCTTAATGGTGCCGGTTGCGGTGGGCAGGCGAGTTGAGAGCGGCCTGACCTGTTAAATCCATAGCCGTGGGAATCAGGCCACGCGGGGGAAGAGCTCCGGCTTGTGGGGTTTCTCCGGCAGGTCGAACGTTTGCGCCACTTTGATGCTGACGGCTTAAGCCGGCCGCTGCGTCTCAATGCGGCTGATGGTCTGCCGCAGCCAGGTCTTCACGGCTTCCTGCATTCCGGACTGGTTTTGCGCTTCTTCCAGTGCTTCGACGGTTTGTCCGGAGGGATCCAGTGGAATATGGTGGCAGGGCATCGGCGACACCCGGCTGTCCTCCGGAACAAATTCCATCAGAGGACATTCGCCGCAGGGGTGCACTCGATAGGGATATCCGTAATTCAGGCAGGTGAGGGAATCCGCGAACATCGTTGACACAGCCTCCGCCTGCTGCTTGTCCGGGGCCCCATATCCACCCTTTTCAATAAACGCCAACTCGGACTTTAAGATTTCCAGAATGTCCTGCTGATCTTTCGGCATAGCGTTTCCCCTTTCGAAGCACTCCTTATCGGCAGCGGCCACGCCCCATTGAGTCCCTCTGACTGCGAAGCCTAGGACTCTTTCGGCGCTCAATCTGTGATGCCCATCACATCAAGATGTGATTGTTTTGACGTCGCGCTGGCTCCAGGCCCTAATGGCTTCCGCGCAAGACGAGCCAAAGACACACTCCACCCTTCGCTCCAATCGACGATCTTTTTCTTCCAGCCGACGAAAGCTGCCGTAATCGCAGTGCCCGGCTTCGAATTCCCGCCCCTCACTAAAGGGTACTTCCGGCAGGTCCGCTCTCGCGACGCTTTGCACCCTAATTAACTTCTTGCATCCGTCCTCAAGCAGCAAGAGTCTCGATGGCGGACTTCGAAAAGCATTTCAGAATCTCTGCGGCAATTTCCTCACAAGGAGCCCACTTGCGCACAATGGCGGTCGCTCCCAGATTGATGAAGTGTCTTCTTGTTTCAGGATTCAGCCAACTCTCGGTCAGGATGACCAGGGGTTGAAATGCCATTGCCCTGATCTCGCCGAAGATTTCTTCGTGCTCCATATCGCGAAGGTAGTCGTCCAGCAGAACCAGGTCAAACACATTTGATCGCAGCAACGCCAAACCCTCCTGCCCACTCCACGCCACGGCGGTTTCGTAACCTTCGTCTTCCAGCAGGCGCTCCAGGAAAACCAGCACCTGCTCGTCGTCGTCGATCACCAGAATCCGTTTTTTTGCGGCTTGCTTTTCCATTGCTTTCTCCCGGCCGCATTCTTCGCACTCCTCCATCTTCAGCGTGGGCCACCTTCAGCGCTCAGGCGGTGACCTAAGTCACCTACCGTTGTGACCCAGTGCGAGCTGCCGCTTCTGATTGAAGGATTGGAGAGCGAGTCCCAGCTGGAACGTGAGGTTCAGCAGACAGAGTAAACAGTTCGAGATTTGAGAGGTACGGGGAAGACGCGGCATACAGGGAATTTCAACGGCCCGGCAGAAACAAAAACGGGGACCGGACAATGTCTTGTCCGGTCCCCGCGGCGTTTGGAGTGGGCTTGGGCTAGTGCGCCTTCAACCCCACTGAAACGGTATGGGATGTTCCCGTGGTATTGGTTCCGGTAATCGTCAGCGTGTAATTCCCTGACGCGTTTGAGGGAACCAACACCGACAGGGTTGTGCTGCCCGAGCCGGTCACCGAAGACGGGCTGAACGTTGCGCTCCAACCGCCCGGCGCCCCGGACAACTGGAAGCCCACCGTCGGGGTTGACCCACTCGCGGGCGATACGCTGATCGTGTACGTCGCCGTACCGCCATTCCGCAAGGTCACATTCCCCGGCGAGGCCGAAAGCGAGAAGTCACCGCCGGCCGCCGTTCCCACCACCAGCGTCACCGTCGTTGAGTGCGTCACGCTGGTGCTGGTACCGGTAATCGTGATGGGGTAAGTTCCCGTCGGTGTTGAAGGGCTGGTTGTGATGGTCAGCGTGGAGGTGCCGGACCCGCTCACCGAACCAGGGCTGAAGCTGGGACTCGCACCGCTGGGCAGCCCGCTGGCGCTGAAGGCGACCGCGTCGCTGAATCCGCCCGAGGCCGTGACACTAACGCCATAAGACGTGCTCGATCCGGGATCCACCGTCTGGCTGGAGGGCGATGCCGAAATCGAGAAGTCGGGTGACGATACGGTTCCAACGACAAGGGTCAGGTTGATGGTTTTTGACACGCCGCCGCCGGTGGCCGTGAGCGTCAGCGGATAGGTTCCTGTGCTGGTTCTCTTGTTCGTACTGATCGTCAGGAGCGAGCTTCCAGGGCTGCCGCTGGTGATCGAAATGGGATTCACGCTGAAGCTGGAACTGGTCCGCCGCGGCAAGCCGCTCAGGCTGAGACTCACGCTGCCTGTTGTAAAGCCGCCGGAAGGCGTCACCGTAATGGTGTCCGTACCACTCGAACCGGGCGGCGCCGTAATGGTTGCCGAAGAAACACTGAGTGCGAAGTC
>Ga0315540_10001577_pt1 | contig 12966 bp, 6 predicted proteins | sample SalMarSW160110MG_FD_203677 | JGI IMG/M metagenome (GOLD analysis project Ga0315540, IMG submission 203677) | Salt marsh sediment microbial communities from the Plum Island Ecosystem LTER, Massachusetts, United States - Salt Marsh Sediment SW1601-10 ... | reverse complement strand
GCCTGCTGGATCTGCGAACGGGAGCTCGGCCCGGTCGCGGACAGCGACGGGCGCGCAGCCGACGTTCCGGACGCCATCTACCTGTGCGAGGCGTGCATGGGCGAGGTCGACCCGAAGGCGGAGAGCTTTGACGGCTACTCGGTGCTCGGCGAGATCGGGCGCGGCGGCATGGGGATCGTCTACAAGGCCATTGACCAGGCGACACGAAGGGTCTGCGCGATCAAGAGGATCCGACCAGATCGCCTGAACGACGAGCGGACATTCCGGCTGTTCGAGCGCGAGATGCGGGTGCAGTCGAAGGTCCGTCACCGCAATCTGGTGCGGCTCCTGGATCACCGCTGCGGCCCGGGAGGCTGCTACTTCGTCGTCGAGTACATGGCCGGCGGCGACGCGGGCCAGCTCGTCGGCTCCGTGTTCCATGGTCCGGTCGAACCTCGTCTCGCGGTGGCGATCGCCCTCCAGGTGCTCGCAGGGCTCGAGGCGCTGCACGCGCACGGCTTCGTCCACCGCGATCTCAAGCCGGCCAACATCTTGCTCAGCCGGCCGGCGTCGCACGGCTTCGGCGTTGCCAAGATCACCGACTACGGATTGGCGAAGTCGTTCGAGGACGCCGGCCACTCCCTGTTCGACCTCACCCGTGAGGGCGAGGCTGCCGGATCGCTCATGTTCATGCCTCCGGAGCAGATCCTCAACTACCGCTACGTGCAGCCGCCGGCCGACGTGTACGCGGTCGGCGCCACGTTGTATCACCTGCTGACCGGCCGTTTCACCCTCGACGTTCCGGAGCTCGAGGCCCAAGCCACCGCGAAGGCCGGCAAACCCAGGAACCCGATCGAGGCGCTGATCGAAGGCGAGCCGGTCCCGATCCTCACGCGGCGCCCCGACCTTCCGACCGCCATCGCACAGGCGGTGGACGGTGCCGTCCAGAAGGAGCTCGGTGCGCGCATCCGGACCGCGGCGACCTTTCGCCTGGCGCTGCTCGAGGCCGCCCGGGCCGAGGGTTGGCTGTGACCGGCTTCGACTCCCGCGAGCATCGCCGCAAGCTCACCGAGCTCTTGCGCGCCCGGCGATGGGACGACGCCCTGCCCCTGCTCGAAGAGTGGACCCGGCGCTTCCCGCGCCATCTGCCCGGGTGGCTCGGCAGGGCCCAGTGTCTCGAGAGGATGGGCCGGGCCACAGAGGCGATGAGCTGCGCCCGCTCTGCGGAGCAGCTCGACCCCGGTGACCAGCGGGTCGTCGACCTCATCGCCCGGCTCGCCGCGTCCCTGCCGACCGCCGTCTCACCTCCTCGAACGATGGCGCCTGCCGACCGCAGTGGAGGGAGCGCTTCAGCGCCATCGGCAGCACCTGAGGCGACCGAGCTCGAGACCGGCCAATCTCCGTCTCGCACCGAGGGCACGGTCGTCCCGGCAACAGCGCTCGACGGGGGCCGCTTCGCGACCGTCGTCGGCGGAGGGGTCGATCAGGACGCGGCCCAAGGCCCGCCGAGCCGGGCCGATCAACCTCCTCACACCGAGGCTTCCGCACCGGCCTCCGGGGGCGACCCGGCGCCGGTCGCACGCACCCTGGGCAACGACAGCCGGCGGGCAGACGCCCCAGCCCCCTCCCGAACGGTCGCCGAGGAACGCCAGCCGCCGTCGCCTCCACGCGAGGATCAGTGGTCGGACGGTACCCTGATCGAAGGTCGGTACGAGGTCCGTGGCAGCGTCCGCGGCGGCATGGGCACGGTGACCTTCGTCTTCGACCGCGAGCTCGGTGTCGAGGTCGCGGTGAAGACGCCGTCGCCCGCTATGCTCGCCAGCGCCCACGGCCACGCCCGGTTTCTGCGCGAAGCGGAAGCGTGGATCGCGCTCGGCCTCCACCCCAACATCTGTACGGCCTTCTACGTGCGCGAGATCGACGGACTGCCGCGCCTGTTCATCGAGCACGTCGGCGGGGGCACGCTCACCGACTGGCTCCAGCGGAATCCAAAGGCGCCGCTCGACGCGCGCCTCGACCTGGCGATTCAAATCGCGGCTGGAATGGACCACGCCCACACCTTCGCCTGGGAGGACGAGGACGGTCGCCGGCAGCGCGGCGTGGTCCACCGCGACCTCAAGCCGTCCAACGTGCTGCTCGGCAGGGACGGGGTCGCGCGGGTGACCGACTTCGGCCTCGTCGGCCGCGAGACGGAGGCGCCCGAACCGCCACCCGAGGGCGAAGCGGACGAAGGACCGTCCTCGACGATCCCGCATCCGGCAGCAACCGGCGGCGACAGTGTGTGGCGGACGGTCACCGTCGGCGGCACGGCGATGGGAACCCCTCCCTACATGGCGCCGGAGCAGTGGACCGGCGCTCACGCCGCCGGCCCTGCCGCGGACATCTACGCCTTTGGGTGCGTCCTCTACGAGATCTTCTGCGGCCGGCGGCCGTTCGCACTTGATCCCGCGATGAGCAACGCAGCCCCGGCGGCGCAGCGACTCCTGTGGGAGCGGCTCCACCGCGACCAGCCGGCTCCCCATCCGCGCGACCTCTCGCCCGAGCTCGACCTCGCACTCGCCGAGCTCCTCCACGCGTGCCTGCGCAAGGAACCCGAGCGGCGTCCGCCGTCGTTCGCCCAGCTCGGCGTACGGTTGCGCGACCTCCACCGCAGACTCCTCGGCCGGCCGTCCGCCCGCCCGGAGCCGACCGTCGGTGAGCTGCTCGCCGACTCCCTCAGCAACCGCGGCGTCTCCTACATGTTCCTGGGACGGCGGCGGCACGCGGAGCGTGCGTGGCGATCAGCGGTCGAAACCGATCCTGGCCACGTCGGCGCCCGCTTCAACCTCGCCCTCTATGAGTGGCTCCATCTTGGCGGCAGCGATGACGAGCTCGTGCGAACGCTGGAGGAGCTGCGCAGCGCCGGCGAGACGGGCTGGAGGGACCACCTCCTCGCCGGCCGCGCGCTGCTGCGTCTGGGTCGCTTCCATGACGCCGTCGGTCGGCTCCGCCTCGCGGCCGACCATCCGGAGCACGCCCCCGAGGTCGCGCGGGACTTTGCGGCGGCGCTCGTCGCGCTCGCGGCCGACAGCGGCGAGGACGGCCTCTGGCAGCGGGCGACGGACCTCCTTCGGCACGAGGGCGGCACGCTGCGGTCCGATCCACGGATGCTGGTGTGTTACGCGTTCGCCAGCTTGCGATCCGGAAACGCCGCAGCAGCCGAACGCCTGTACCAGGAGGCGCGACGGTTCGCGCCCGAGCTCCCCGACAAGCTCGAGTCCGCCGCCGAGGAGCTGCTGCCGACCGTCCTGATGGCGGGGCGCCTGTCGCCGTCGTGCACGCGGGTCGGCTTCCTCTCGGTCACTCCGGACGGCCGCATCGGCCTCGCCGGAGGGGAGTCCCGGATATTGACGATCTGGGACCTGCGGCGCAGCGAGCCGGTCCGTCTGCTGGAGCACCAGGAGGGTGCCAGGGTGCGCTCGGCAGCGCTCACACCGGACGGCCAGCACTGTCTGAGTGCCGCGGAAGGCGACGCCGTGGCGGTGTGGAACATCGCAAACGGCGCAACGACCGGTCGACTCCAGCTCCACTCCGGCCTGCTCGCAGCGCTCGCGCTCAGCCATGACGGCCGGCTCGCCGCGGGGGTGGGATCCGCCGGAACGCTGTTCACGTGGGACGTGGCGAGCGGCCGCCGTCTCGTGGCGCTCAAAACCCATCCCGGGAACGCCACCGCGCTCGCGCTCGACCGCGACGGCCGACGCGCCGTTGTCGGCGGCGCCGACGGCCGCGTGGTGGTGGTCGACCTCGACGCCGGCAGTGAGTCCACATCGTTTGCAGCCCACGACGGCGCGGTCACCGCGGTCGCGATCGACTCCCGGACAGCCCGCCTGGTCACCGCGGGCGAGAACGGGGACCTGCGAACGTGGGCGGCCGACGGCGGTGAGCCACTCCGCACGCTGCACGGCCACCGAGGAGCCGTACGCGGGCTCGCGCTGGACGCCGACGGCGCCCGATGCCTGTCCGCGGGCGCCGACAGGACCCTGCGCGTGTGGGACCTCGACTCCGGCGAGCCGTTGCTCGCCGTGAGCCGCGACGAGCCCATCACCGCGGTCGCCGCTTCGGCCGACTGGGCTCAGGTGCTGCTCGCGGTCGGCGACGAGGTCCACCGACCGCGCCTGCACGGGGTCCGCGCCGACCCTCCGACGTGGGCCCTCGCCGTGCCCGTCACCTCCAGTGAGGCCGCCGAGCGCGGACAGCGGTTCCAGAGCCGGATCGACACCGTTCGAAACCTGATGAGCTCAGAGAGGTTCGACAAGGCGCTGGCGGCGGTCGAGAGCGCGCGGAGTGTCGCCGGTTACACGCGGGCGCGGGAGGCGGTGGACCTGTCGGCGCGGATCGCGTCGCTGTTCCCCCGGGAGGGGCTGCGCGACGGTTGGCAGGAGCGCGTGCTGGACGCCCACGAGGGAGAGGTCGTGAGCGCCGCCATCGCCGGGTACGGTCAACGCGCCCTCTCGGGCGGGCGGGACCGCCGGATCGTGGTGTGGTCGTGGCCGGAGGGCGGCCGAGAGGCGGTGCTCGCGACGCCGTCGGTGCCGCTCGCACTGTGTTTTCTCGCCGGAAATCGCCAGATCGCGAGCGCCGACCTCGACGGCGTGGTGCGGCTGTGGGACCTCGAGGAGGGCGATCTGCTGCAGCAGCTCGGGGGCCACGAGGCGCGCGTCAACGCCTTGGCGCTCGACCCGCTCGGACGCACCGCCGTGAGCGCGAGCGACGACGGCACCGCCCGGGTGTGGGACCCCTCGACGGGCGGCTGCCGGCACGTGCTGCGCGGCCACCTCGGGCGGGTCCTCTCAGCCGCCGTCGGCCCGGACGGGCGCCTCGCGCTCACCGGAGGCGACGACGGCTCGCTGCTGCTGTGGGACGTCGTTTCCGGACGGAGCATCGGTGAGCTCAAGGGCCACGCCCAGGCGGTGCTCGACCTCGACTGGTCCAGCGACGGCCGCTTCGCGCTCAGTGTCGGGGACGAGGGGAGCGTCCGACTGTGGGAGATCGAGCGCAAGCGTTCGTTGCGGGTCCTCGACGAGGGCCTGGACGGTCCGCGCCGGGCGGCCCTGACGCCCGACGGGAGGTTCGCCCTGATCGGTGTGAAGAGCGGTCGGCTGGCGTTGTGGGAGCTGCGGTCCCGCAGCTGTCAGCGGACCTTCGAGGGCCACACCGACGCGGTCACATCGGTCGCGATCGACCGGGCCGGGAGGCGAGCCCTGAGCGCGAGCACCGACGGGAGCGCGCGCATCTGGTACCTCGACTGGCGCCCGCAGGTTCGCCCGTTCGCGGAGTGGGACGACGCGGCCCGGCCGCACCTCGAGGTCTTTCTCGCACAGCAGGTCCCGCAGGTCGGATCGGGCAGGCTGCGTCCGGAGTGGAACGAGCACGACGTCGAACGGCTACTGCGCGACCTCGGCAACCGCGGCTTCGGCTGGCTCCGCCCCGACGGCGTCCGCCGTCGGCTCACCGAGATGGGCGCTGCGTGGGGAATACAGGAGCGTCCGGCGGTGAGCACGCGCGTCGAACCGACCAGCCGGATCGCGGCGACCCCTCACGCGCGCCTCCAACGCCGTGTCTGGATCCGCCGGGCGGCGATCGCTGCAGCGATTGCCCTGCCGCTCGTTCTGCTCGCATCGCATCTGCTGGGTCGACGCGACCTGCGTCTCGACTCCGCCCAGACTCAGGCGCGGAGGGCGCGCAACATGGCGGTCCTGTTGGTACCCGTTCAGATGGCGAAGCCGGGACCGTGCGATCCAGGCCGCCTGGACATCTACATCCGCGACTTCACCGACATTGCCGGCCGCCCTGGCGACATCGGCCGGGCGGTCTACTGCCTCCAGGAGCTGGCCGATCCACGCGCGGTCCCACCGGTGCTCGACATGGTCCGGCCCCCCCCCGCGGATGATCAGCCGGACCTCGGCATCGGCTCCGACCCGCGCGCGATCCGGCGCGCGGTCACCGCCGCAATGACCGGGGGGCTGCCCATCCCCGAGCTGGTCGCCTCGACCCTGGCACGCCTCGGAGACCCCGCCGTCCCCGCGCTCGAGAAGGCGCTGTCCGACCGCAACGGTGAGGTTCGTTCCGCGGCGGCGGCGGCTCTCGCCCTGGGCGCATCGGCGGCGTCGGATGACGCGCTCCGTCGCGCGGCCGAGAGCCCAGCCCCGGAGGTCCGCCTCGCGGTTGCCGAGGCCCTGCCGATCGCGGTCGTGGCCGGGCCCATCACCGTCGACGAGGGCTTCGGGCTCGCCGAGCGCTTCGCGGGAGACCCGGACCCCCATGTTCGTGCTGCCGCAGCTCGCGGCCTCCGGTTCTTCGCGGGCGCCCGAGCCCGTCTGCTGCTCGAGAAGCTGGCCGGCGACGACGACCAGGGCGTACGCGCGGCCGCGGCACGTTCGATGAACTAATCTGCATATCTCATCATACTTACGGTTACGGGCACGTCTCAATGACAGATTTGGAATCGGAACACCAACCCTGCGGTTTCGATCGTCGTCACATGTCGATTTCTGAAGGCAGCCGCCTCGGGCCGTATGAGGTCCTCACCCCGCTCGGTTCGGGCGGTATGGGTGACGTCTACCGAGCCCGCGACCACAAGCTTGACCGCGATGTCGCGCTCAAGGTGCTCGCGCCGGACATGGCGAACGACCCCGTGGCGCTCGCGCGCTTCGAGCGAGAAGCCAAAGCGGTGGCCACGCTCTCCCACCCGAACATTCTGGCCATCTTCGACTTCGGCCGCATCAACGAGACCGCCTTCGCGATCATGGAGCTGCTCGACGGCGAGAATCTCAAGGACCGGCTGGTGCGGGGACCGGTGGCACCCGCCGAGGCCATCGCCTGGACCACGCAGATCGCGGAAGGCCTCGCGGCGGCCCACGACCGGGGGATCATCCACCGCGACCTGAAGCCCGCCAACATCGTCATCAACCGCCAGGGCCGGGTCAAGATCCTCGACTTCGGCCTCGCCCGAGTCCACCCGCTCGCGGACGCGACCGGTGAGACGGTGTCCATGGCGGCCGGTCCGACAAACCCAGGCATGGTCCTCGGAACGGTCGGCTACATGGCACCCGAGCAGGTGCGCGGCGAGCCGGTGGACGCCCGCGCGGACATCTTCGGGCTCGGTTGCCTCCTGTACGAGATGCTGAGTGGCAGGCGGGCCTTTCACGGGACGAACGCCATCGAGACCATGGTCTCGATCCTGCGCGACGAGCCGCCCCCGCTGGAGCTGTCCGGCACCGCCGCACCGACCGTCATCGAACGCATCGTCATGCACTGCCTGGAAAAGGACCCCGCGAGGCGCTTCCAGTCGATGCGCGATGTCGCCTTCGACCTGTCGAGTCTCGCCGAACCCTCGACCTGGACCGCCAGGGCACCGCGAGTTCCGAAGAAGCGCCGACGCAACGTCCTGTGGCTCTGCGGTACCGTCGCGACCGCTGCGCTCGCTGTCGCGGCGTTCTGGCTCGGCACCAGCAGAGCGAAGGCCCGGCCCGCGGCCGCCGAGCCCCACATCGGCTTCCAGACCGTGTCGTTCGGGCGCGGCATGATCGACGGCGCCCGTTTCACCCCGGACGGTGAGAGCGTGGTGTTCGGTGCGGCCTGGGACGGCGGGCCCTTCCGACTTCACCTCACGAGGCCCGGGAGCCCGGAGACCTCGACCCTCGACCTGCCCGACGCCGACCTCCTCGCGGTGTCGAAGGAGGGTGAGCTCGCGATCGCGCTCGACTACCGGCTGACCGGCTGGATGGGCCGCGGCACCCTCGCTCGAGTCCCGATGCTCGGTGCCGCCCCGCGGCAGGTCGCCGACGACGTGCTCGCGGCCGACTGGTCGCCCGACGGCGCCGACCTCGCGGTGGTGCGCTGGATGAGGACCGGCAAGCGGTTGGAGTACCCGGTGGGAACGGTGCGATACGAGACCGGGGGCTGGATCAGCCACCCCCGGATTTCGGGTGACGGCACCCACATCGCCTTCCTCGACCATCCCGTGGACGGCGACGACCGCGGCCGTGTGGCGCTGCTCGATCTCGCGACCAACACGGAGCAGCCTCTCGGCCCCGACTGGAGCGGCATCCAGGGCCTCGCGTGGGCGCCCTCCGGGTCGGAGCTGATCTTCTCCGCCTACGACGGCGCGACACCCCAGAGCGTCTACGCGGTGGATCTCGACGGCCACACCCGGCAGCTGCTCACCGGACCGACCGGCCTCTTTCTCCAGGACGTGGCGAAGGACGGCCGGCTGCTCGTGGTGTCTCAGGCACGGACCATCCAGATCGTTGCGCAGCGCATCGGAACCGGCCAGGGCCAGGCGCGGGACCTCTCGTGGCTTTCCTACTCCTTCGCAACCGACGTCTCGGCGGACGGCAGCCTGATACTGCTCGAGTGCGCTGGCGACAGCTGCGGAACGAGCTACACCGTTTTCGTGCGGAGGATCGACGGCTCTCCCGCCGTCCGCCTCGGCGAAGGCTCTGCCCTCGCCCTCTCCCCCGACGCAAGCCAGGCTGCGGCTCTCGTCTTTGGAGCGAAGTCCCGTCCACGTCTGGTGCTCTATCCACTGGGAGCCGGCCAGCCGCGGACGGTCGACGTGGGGTCCCGAAGGGTCGATGACGCGGGGTGGCTCCCGGACGGGCGAGGTCTCATCGTCCTGGCGAGCGAGCCCGACCACGGCAAACGCGGCTATCTCGTCGACCTCACCACCGGGGCGTGGACCCCGTTCACGCCGGAGGGAATCAGCAGCGGACGCAGGATCCCGGTCTCGCCCGATGGCAGGGACGCCGCGCTGTTCGACCGGGACGGACGGCTGTCCCTGTTCCCACTCGACGGCGGGACCGCCCGCGGGATCACGGGCACAGAGCCGGGAGACCAAGCCGTCCGCTTCAGCAGCGACGGCCGGACCCTCTACCTCGCGCGACACGATGTACCGCTTGCTATCTTCGCACTCGACCTCGCCACGGGCCGGCGCGAGCTCGTCAGCGAGATCCCCTCCCCGGATCCCGCCGGCCTTCAGGCGGCCTTCCCCGGGGCGGTGATCTCCCAGGACGGAACAACGGTGGTCGGCACCTACACCCGCCGGCTCAACAAGCTGTACGTCGTGAGCGGCGTCCACTGACGAGGACCCTCTGGGGCGACGCCATCACGGTGGTCTGAGGGCGAAGCGCTCGAGGTATGCTGACCCTGGGGGGGGTTCTGCAATGGAACACCACAACGAGGTCCGGGCGTCACCCCGCGTTCCCCTCGAGTCCGAGATCCGCATCGAGTTCTCGAGCATGTCGGCTCTCGTCTCCGAGATCGTCACCAACATCTCGGTGGGTGGCATGTTCGTCACCACCGATCTCCCCGCGGAGGTCGGCCACCGCTTCCGCTTCGAGCTCGCAGTCGACGGCGAGCTGCGCCTTGTCTCTGGCGTCTGCGAGGTCGTCTGGGTGCGGGCGCCCGGCGTCGGCTCATCGGACCCGCCGGGTATGGGGACGCGGTTCCTCGAGCTTGACGACGTCAGCCGCGCGATCATCTTCCGGATCGTCGACCGCCATATCCAGGAGGCCGGGCTCGAACCGTTCGACCTCGACCGCCGCCGATCGTAGGAGGCTGCAGCGCGCTGAGCCAGAAGGCGGGTCGGTGGCTCCGAGGAGGCCTCGCCGTGGTCCCCCCCGCTCTCCCGCGACGCGCGGCACCCGCCTCGGCCATTCGAAACCGGACGCAGGGGAGGGAGACAGGAGCGGGCGCGACCTCTCACAACCCAGAGTGCCAGTCCCGAGATCACTGTGACAACTCACCCAACACGGCGCCTGAGCCGTGGCCCCTCAACTCCTTCGACCGACCGGGCGTCGTGCTACGATCGGGTCATCCCGTCCACGCTGCCTCCTCGGAGGACGCGATGGGAGATTCCCACACCCGCCATGTCACGACGATCGCGGTTGACGACCGGGAGCGCTCGCGCCGTGTGGTCGGCGCGCTCCGCGCCCAGCCCGACGTCGAGGTCGTCTTCCGCAGGTTGCCGCGAGGCGACTACGAGGTCGACAACTTCCTGCTCGTCGAGCGCAAGACGGTCGCCGACTTCGCTCTGTCGGTGATCGACACGAGGCTGTTCCGCCAGGCACATGCGCTCGCCACCCGGTCGGACCGCCGACCTTGCCTGGTGATCGAAGGCGATCGGGAAGCGCGGAGCGGCATCTCATTGACACCTGCCGCCTTCCGCGGCGCCGTCATCTCGGTCGCGCTCGTGTTCGGTGTCCCCGTCATCCACACCGGAACGCCCGAGGAGACCGCGGCCGTCATCCTGATGGCGGCCCGCCAGCTCGCGCGCCGCAGCTTCGCCCCGCCTCGCCGCTGGGGTCCCAGGCCCGGCGATCTGCGGTGGGCGCAGCTCGTGATGCTGCAGACCCTGCCCGGCGTCGGCGCGGCGAAGGCGGCGAGGCTGCTGCGGGCGTTCGGAACGCCGGCCGGGGTCGCTGAGGCATCCCGGGACAACATCGCGGCGGTTCCCGGCTTCGGTCCGGTCATCTCCGCGCGGGTCTGGCGCACGTTGCACACTCGCGAAGCGCCCTAGCCCCAGGAGCGTGGTTGGGACGTACGTGGATGTCCGGCCCGAGAGATCTGTGGCGCCTGGGCTCGCTCATCACCCTTTGTGCTTGAGGAAGGTCCCCTCGTCAAGTTCTCGAAATGCCTGGCGCAGCTCGCCCTGGGTGTTCATCACGATCGGACCGTACCAGGCGACGGGCTCACGGAACGGCCGCCCCGAGACCAGCAGGAAGCGGATCCCGCGTTCACCGGCGGTGACCACCACCTCGTCGCCGGCGTCGAACAGCACCAGCGACCGGTTGCCGGTCTCGCCCGGAGGCTCGCCTTGCAGCCACGCGGCAGGCTCGGTCGGCACGGCGAGGGGTTCGGAGGCATCGCAGAACTCGCCCGAGCCCTCGAACACATAGGCGAAGGCGTGGCGGCCTTCGGCAACCGGGATCCTCCGCTTGACCCCCGCCGGAACGGTGACGTCGACGTAGGACGGCTCGCCGGCGATTCCGTCCACCGGCCCGGTCGCACCCCACAGGGTGCCGCACACCACCCGTGCCACGGTGCCGTCGTCCTCGGTCACCTCGGGGATCGCGGCGGCCGGAACGTCCTGGTAGCGGGGCGCCGTCATCTTGTGCTCGCGCGGGAGGTTGAGCCAGAGCTGGAAGCCGTGCATGCGGCCCGCCGCGTCGCCCTTCGGCATCTCCTGGTGGACGATGCCCGAGCCCGCGGTCATCCACTGCACGTCCCCCGGGCCGATCACGCCGTGGTTGCCGAGGCTGTCTCCGTGCGCGACGGTCCCTGCGAGAACGTAGGTGATGGTCTCGATCCCGCGGTGCGGGTGCCACGGAAACCCGGCCAGGTAGTCCTCCGGCCGCTCGTTGCGGAAGTCGTCCAGGAGCAGAAACGGGTCGAAGGGCTCGGTCTCCCCGAACCCGAACGCGCGCCGCAGGTGCACGCCCGCTCCCTCCAGGGTCGGCTTCGCGGTGACAAGACGCTGCACGGGTCGAATGGTCATCTCGGATCTCCTCTCGCCGCGACCGCCCGAGCCCGCTCGTTCAGTCGGGTACGATCATGATAGCCGGTCTCAGGAACTGCTCGCAGGCGCCTCAGGCCTCGCGTTCGACGTCGACCATCGTGCACCTCCGGAATCGACCTCCGCCCGTGGGGCGGCCGACCGTGCCTCCGAGACGGACCCGGACTGCCTCGGCCTCACGCGCTGGTTGGAGCTTTCCCCTCCCGAGGCACCCGTGGCAGCGGCCCGTCGAGGTGGTAGTCCCACGCGCAGAACCCGTCCCCTTTGAGGATCGAGTGGGTGATCGTGCAGCGCGTGAACTCGACACCGAGGATCGGCTCCCAGAACTGACGCGACCAGCCGGCGGCGCGGTAGCAGAAGATCGGGTCGACGTGCGGGTCGGCCGCCTCGCGGATCAACGCGCAGAAGCAGAACGCCTTACGCTTCTCGGTCTGGGTCGTCGCGGTCCGGTAGGCTTCGCCGTCGCGCGGGACCTTGCTGATATGGAGGATCTTGCCGTCGAAACGAGGCGGGTCGACGAAACCTCCGGTCGGGGTCTTCGCGAGCGCCTCGTGCTGCGCCTGGAAGACCGCGAAGACGTCACCGGACAGGTCGTAGATGGCCTTGTACCTCGCGATGTTCTCCGCCGGTCGCAGCAATGCGACCCGGGACAGGACGTCGAACTGCTGGTGGAGGGTGCTCGCCCGCTTGAGCCGTTCGATCGACGCGCCCACCCAGGCGCACCGGGGATCGACCTCAGTGTGCGGCGTGATCGCCTCCCCGCCCTTCCAGACCTCAGCTGCGGCGTTCGTGCCGAGCACCCGGACGAGCTGCGCCCGGTAGACCTCGGGCCACGCCAGGTACGCCGCCATGACATCGACACGGCCGCCGAGGGGTCGGCCTGGCTGGTGGTCGAGGTAGACCTCGACCAGCTCGAGCTCGGGCGAGAGCCCGCGCGTGCTCATGTATCCGGACACCATTCGCGACGTCTCCCGCAGCGCATTCAACGGCCCGGTGTGGGTACGCGCGAAGAAGTGCATCTCACGCAGGGTGTGGGTCGTGACACCCTCCCCCTCGACCGGCGCTGAGACCGGGAACCCGATCTCCGAGTCGTAGCCTTCGACCGGCGTATCGAACCGGAAGATGTGGGTCAGGGGGCCGGCGATCTTCCCGGCGCATGCGGTCTGGAGCGTCGCGACTCTCGGGACGAGCTGATCGCGCGAGGTGATCGGTGCCCTGATTCCGGCGAACAGGGTTGGGCTCCTCACCACCGCGCGGACGTCGTCGCCCTGGAGGACATCCGCGGCCCGGGTCCGACCTGCGGTAAGCTGCAGGGCGCCGGGCATCGCGGCCCAGACCATCCCCCCGAACCCTGTCGTCACGAACTGCCTGCGATCACACCGGGCGCACATCATGCGCATGTCATCCTCCTCACGGTGTTCCTTCTTGCACCA
>Ga0315540_10001576_pt1 | contig 12969 bp, 10 predicted proteins | sample SalMarSW160110MG_FD_203677 | JGI IMG/M metagenome (GOLD analysis project Ga0315540, IMG submission 203677) | Salt marsh sediment microbial communities from the Plum Island Ecosystem LTER, Massachusetts, United States - Salt Marsh Sediment SW1601-10 ... | reverse complement strand
AGTCGTGGTGGGTGCCGTGGTGGCCTCCGTGGTGGCCTCCGTGGTCGCCGCCGTGTCCGCTGTCGTGGTGGCAGGTGCGGCCAGCAGCTCGTCGGCGGCCTGCGCCACCACCGTCTCGTAGAGCACCAGCGGCCGGGTCTCGAAGCCCGCCTGCTCGAGCGCCCGCCGCAGCGTCGGGAGCGCACGATCGCCCTGCGGCAAGCCCACCGGCCCGGCAGCGCGCGGGTGCGCCAGGAAGTCGTCGGCCAGCGAGGCGGCCTGGGAGCGCTCGCCCGTCAGCGCCACCTCCGCGCCGGCGCGGCGCAGGTCGGCCGCCGTCTTGCGACCGACCGCGGCCAGCAGCGGCGCGGACTCGTCGGGGGGTAGGCCCTGGCGCCGCCAGGGGAGCCCCAGCGCCCGCCAGGCCTCCACCGCCGAGCGGCTGGTGAACATCAGCCACGGCAGCCCCAGCAGCGCCTCGGCCTCGGCCCGCACGGCCTCGCCCTCGCGGGCGCGGGTGCATACGAGAGGGTGGTGGCGGACGTCGTGGCCGCGCCGAGCGAGCGCCGCCGCCAGGCCCTCGAGGCGGCCCTCGGAGTGCGTGAGCAGGATCCTCACCCCGCCTCCGCGCCCGCCGGTTGCGGGCGACCCAGCGCCTCGAAGGCCAGCATGGCGGCGCCTTCGCCCTCGGGGTGCGTCACCTCGACGGTGGCGCCCCGGTAGTAGGCGCGCAGCGCCACGCCCGCGCCGGTCACGCGCGCGTACGCGCCGAGCGCCAGCTGGCAGCCCCCCTGCAGCATCGCCATCAGGCCGCGCTCGGCGGCCACCGTGCGGGCGGCAGGCAGGTCGTGGATCTCGGTGAGGAGCGCCGCCAGGGCGTCGTCGCTGCGGCGCACCTCGAGGGCCAGGGCGCCCTGGCCGGGGGCGGGAACGAAGAGCTCGGGCGCCAGCGGCGCCAGCTCCAGGTCGTCCAGCGCGCCCTGGCGCGCCAGGCCCAGGCGCTCGATGCCGGCCGCGGCGATGACGAGGGCGTCGCAGGCGCCCTCGCGGAGCTTCCGCAGGCGGGTGGGGACGTTGCCGCGCATCTCCACCAGCGCCAGGTCCGGGCGGGCGCGAGCCAGCTGGTCGCGCCGGCGCGCCGCGCTGGTGCCGACCGCGGCCCCCGGGCGAAGAGGGAAGGGGGACTCGGACCCGTCGAAGGCTGCGGGACGCACCAGCAGCACGTCGCGCGGGTCGGCGCGGCGCGGCACGGCGGCTACCTCCAGGCCGGGGGCGGGCTGGGTCGGCAGGTCCTTGTGGGAGTGCACTGCCAGGTCGGCGCGCTCCTCCAGCACCGCCTGTTGCACCGCCTTGGTGAAGAAGCCCTGGCCGGAGAGGCTGCCGAAGGGCGCCATGTCGCGGTCTCCCTGCGTCTCGACCTCCACCAGCTCGACGCTGCAACCGAGCGCTTCCAGCTCGGCCTGCACGCTCCTCGCCTGGCTCTTCGCCAGCTCGCTGCCGCGGCTGGCGATGCGCACGTGCCTGCCCTCGCCGGGCCGGCCGCGCTCGCCGCGAAGGTAGGCAGGGAGCCGGCTCACGCGTGCTCGCCGGGGCCGGCGCCGACCGCAACCTGGGGCGCCGGGGAGACGGCGTCGTCGAAGGCGTCGCCGTCCGCCAGCCCCGCCTCCTTCAGGAAGGTCAGCGCCGCCTCCAGGCCGTGCTCGCGCGCGACCGCGCGCAACCCCTTGACCGGCACGTGGGCGAACTTGTGGGCGAGACGCCGGGCCGCGTCGGGCGGCAGCGCGTCGCCGATGGTCTCGAGGTAGAGCGCGCGCAGCCTGCGGATGGAGGGCCCGAGCTGGCGCTCGGTCCAGGCCCGGACCGCCTCGTCGAGCTCCTCGCGCACGATGCGCTCGGCTTGCGCCAGCTTGCCGGCCAGCTCGTCGCGGCGCGCCCGCCCGGCCGCTTGAAGGCCGTCCACGTCCAGCACGGTCACGTCGCGCCGGCGCGCGGCGGCGGGGTCGACGTTGCGGGGGATGCCGAGGTCCACGGCCAGCTCCAGCGAGGGCATGCGGCCGAGCAGCACCGCGTCCGCCAGATGGCCGGCGGGCGTGGCACACACCAGCACGGTGGCGTCGACGGGCTCGGCGAGCAGCTGCGCCAGGCTCAGCGCCTCGACGCCCTCGCGCTCGGCGAGCGCCTGCGCGCGGGACAGGGTGCGGTTGGCCACCACCACCCGCACGCCCGCCAGCTCCGCCAGCGAGTGCGCCGCCAGCGAGCCCATCTCGCCGGCGCCCAGCACCACCACCGTACGCCCGGGGGTGAGCAGCGGCTCGAGCTGCGGCCGCGCCAGGCTGAACAGCGAGGTGTGCACCGGCGCCAGCGCCACCTCGCGCCGCACCCGCTTGGCGACGCGCAGCGCCGTCTCGAAGGCGAAGGCGGTGGTGGGGCCGGTCAGCCCGTGCACCTGCGCGGCGCGGTACGCCTCGCGGACCTGGCGCATGACCTGATCCTCGCCGGGGTTGAGGGAGTCGAGCGACGAGGCCACCCGCGCGAGCTGCTCCAGGGCGCCCTCACCGAGGAAGGCGTAGGGGCGCTGCTGCCCGTCCAGGGCGATCCTGCGCCGCAACCCCTCGAGCTCCTGCCCGTCGGGCACGCGCGTCACCACGTCCCAGCGGTTGCAGGTGACGATGGGCACGAACTCCCGCAGCCCGGCGCGCTCCAGGCACGCCTCGCCGGGTCCGGCGTAGGCCTGCTGGTAGGCCTCCAGGGCCCGCGCGCCGCCGCGGCGGTGCGATACCCCGATCAGCGCCAGCCGTTCCATGAGGCTCCATGGTACGGACGGCGCACGGCCGAGAGTGTCATGAGAGTGTCATCGGAGCCGGGGCGACTCAGTGCATCTCCCATTGGATGTACGGCTCCTTCACATCCACCATGGCGTTGACGATGAGCTCGGCAAGGCCGCCGTAGGTGATGCCGCTTCGTTCGAGGGCGCCGTAGTAGTCCAGCATGTCGCGGATCTGCCCCTTGCAGTTCGAGCAAGGCGCGCAGACGTACTTCTTGACCTCGGGTCCCGGCTGGTCGGCGAAGGCGTCGAGGATCTGCTTGAACTTCATGCGGCCGCTCACGCTCACCCGCCAGTCGGTGAAGTTGTTGGGCGACATGATGGCGAAGCCGCTGCCCCCGCCGCAGCAGTAGTTGTCGACGCCGTGCGGCGTCATCTCGCGGAACTGCGGGCACAGGAAGCGCAGGATGCGGCGCTGCGGCTCGACGATCCCCAGGTTGCGGACGATGTTGCAGGGATCGTGCAGCGTCACCGGGAAGTCGTTCTTGGACGGGTCGAAGGCGATCTTGCCGCTGAACACGATGCGCTCGAGCAACGTGAGGAAGCTCTCGCGGTGCACCGCGAGGTCGCCGGTGAGCACGCGGTCCGCGATCGTGATCAGCGATTTGTGCTCGTGGCCGCACTCGCCCATGACGATCTTGTTCACTCGCAGCTTCCTGGCGGTCTCGGCGTGCCGCAGCGCGATGCGTGCCAGCTGGATGTCGTCGTAGAAGAGCCCGTAGTTCACGCCGTCGTAGCCCACCTCGTCGGTGGAGAGCGTCCAGTCGATGCCGGCCGCGTTGAGGATGATCGCGAAGGCGCCCGGGTTCTCCGGCCACGCCAGCATCTCGCCGGCGTTGTGGATGAGCAGGACGTCGGCCCCCTCCACGTCGAGGGGGGTGTGCGCGTCGAGGCCGGTCTGCTCCGAGATGTCCTCGTCGATGAACTCGACGTTGTCCTTGAGGACCTCCGGGCTCATCCCGGTGGAGGAGCCGACCTGCAGCTGCAGCATGGTGCCCTTGTCGTGCAGCTCGCTCGGCGCCCAGCCGAGCTCCTGGCTGAAGAGCTTGCGCAGCTCATGGGTGACGAGGCCGTTGTCCAGCCCGATCGGGCAGACCTGCGCGCAGCGGCGGCACATGGTGCAGCGGTAGGCGAGCTCGTACAGGCGCGTGATGGTGGCCCAGTTGAGATCGATGTCCTCGCCGCGCACGCGCGCCAGCAGCTTGCCGCCCGGGCGGGTGTACTTGCGCACCAGACGGCGCAGCACCTCCGCACGGTAGGTGGGGCGGTAGACGTCGTTGTGGCCGCTCATGGCGTACACCGGGCAGGCCTCGTTGCACGTCTGACAGGCCATGCAGTAGTCGGCCGTCAACATCAGCGGCTTGAGGAAGGTCCAGTTGTCGTTGCGGCTGACCAGCTTCTTCAGGCCGGCCTCGAAGCGGTCGACGTACGCCTGCTTCTCCTCCTCGGTCTGCGGTTGCGGCAGGCTCAGCGCCACCACGCCGTCCAGGTTGCAGACCATGCGCTCCTGCGCGCCCGGGCTCAGCTCCTTCCACTGCGGCTGCTCCTCGAGCTTGTCGTACGGCGCGGGCAGAGGCGGCAGGTCTTCGAGGCGCACGGGGGAGAGGACCTCCTGGTCGCGCTCGCCGATGTCGCGGATCTTCAGCGGCCTGCTCATGGCTTCGCCTCCCGCTTGGCGAGGTCCGCCCAGGTCTTGACGCCATCGGCGCCCACGTGCGGGGCGGCCCACGTCACCGGCTGGCGCATGAGCGCCTGCACCTCGCGCTCGAGCCGCGAGCCGGCCTCGAGCGGCTGATCGTCCCAGCGGACCTGGTGGTAGGTGAAGAACTTCGCCGCGAAGTGCATCATCTCGCTGAACGGCAGGTAGGCGAGGAAGACCAGCGCGACGACCACGTGCACGGCGACCGCGGCCGGCAGCGCCGCGCCGGCATCGGCCGTGAGCAGCGCCCCGCCGTAGCTCGCGATGCGGTCCCCGAAGTCCGGCGCCGCCAGCACCGCGACCGCGCCCGTGGCGAAGACCGCGAGCGTCAGCAGCAGGTTGGCGTAGGCCACCCGGCTCGACATCACGCGCAGGTCCGGGCGCAGCAGCCGGCTGGCCACCAGCCCGAGCGTGCCGACGCCGCCGAGGACGCACCCCGCGCCCGCCACCCAGGGCAGGCCGGTGCCGAACAGCGCCGCCCCGGCACCCGCGACCCCCGCGGCGCTCAGGATGCCGCCGAGGGCTAGCAGGCCGGTCGCCGCGATCAGCAGGTACAACCCCGCGTGGAACGCCAGCGACCACCACCACAAGCGGCGGTTGTGGTCCCAGAGCGCTTTCATGAGGAAGATCTCGCGGCCCATGACCGCCAGCTCGCCCGACAGCGACTCCTTACGGGGCTTCGTCCACCACTCGTACTCCTCCAGGTAGGAGCCGCCGTACTTCCCCCGCGTGCTGTCCTTGGGCACGGGCGCCAGCTCCCAGCGCAAGTGGACGGGCAGCCTGGCGATGCCGACGCAGCGCACCACGAACGCCACCACGAAGATGGCCAGCAGGCCGTAGGACAGGAACAACAGCAAGGAACCGGACATGTCCAACCTCTCTCGCTAGGCCTTGGTCCGGCGCGGGGGGCGCGGCACGCTCCTCGAAACGGCCGGGCAGCAATACGTGCCAAACGTCACAGATGATAGTAGAATGCGGGCATTGCCCGGCCGTCAAGGGACATACGGCGGGCCGACAGCGACGGGAGCGCCGCCGCGGGCAGCATGACGCGCAGGGCGTGGGCTCCCGAGCAAGCCGTGGCAGGACCGGGAGCGAACGCCGGGCCGGCCGCGCCGCCAGCGGGCGGACGATGGTCGAGGGAGCGATTGCCGTGGCAGCGTTGAGGCGATTGGTGCTCGAGCGGTTGACCCGCTACTACGGGCATCTCACGAGGGAGTACGCGAAGAACCCGCTCGTGACGGTCACGAGCGCGCAGATCGGCGCGGCGTTGGATGTCGAGCCGAGCCAGGTCCGGAAGGACTTCGGGGCCGTAGGCCTGTCCGGTGTGAGCCGCGTGGGCTACCAGGTGTGCGACGTGTGCCGCGCCATCCGCAGGGAGCTCGGCTTCGACGAGCCGTACGCCGCGGTGCTGGTCGGCGTCGGCCACCTCGGCAGCGCGCTGCTCAACTACGCGAGCTTCGAGCAGTACGGCCTGGTCATCGTGGCGGCCTTCGACGGCGACAACGACAAGGTGGGGGAGGTCGTGGGCGACCTGGCGATACGCTCCGTCCACACGCTCAAGCGCTTCATCGAAGAGAACGAGGTGTCCGTCGCGGTCCTGACCACGCCCGTCGAGGTGAGCCAGCGCCTCGCCGAGCTCGTCGTCGACGCCGGCGTCAAGGCCATCTGGAACTTCACGCCTAGGCGGCTCACCGTCCCCGACGACGTGCTCGTTCGCAACGAGCACATCTCGGTCGGCCTGGCCGAGATCGCCTACCACCTGAACCTGAGGCGGCCGGGGCCTCGCCCGGCCGTGACCGAAGCCTGCGATCCCGAGCGCAACTGCGCTCTGGGGACCGCCTCGGCCCGTGCGCTGCTGCGCATGGCCGAACAGGGTCCCGAGAGTCAAGCGGGGAGATCGCAGCCTACGGCAGGGCCCGCGCACGAAGCCGCGGACGTGACGAGGTAGCGCTGCGCAGCGTCCCGGCGCCTCGCGCCGACGCAGCGCTGCCGTCGCCGGCCGAGCCGGCATCCACCTCACAGCCAGGCCCAGGCCCGTGCGCTCCGCGCCAGGCCGGCCCTGGCAGTGGCCCGGCGCTCGCGGGTCGGACTGACGCCCGACTCGTGATTGTTTTCCCGAATGTCCCTTGACGATCGCGGCTGTCAGCCGTAGCGTCGATCCGTGAAAAAAATCGCGAATGCGGCACAAGGGCCGTAGCCAATCGCGTAATACCGTGACATTTGTCACGGTAGGCGCGATGCGGCGCGGCTGGGTCGCGCGGAAAGGACGGGGAAGCAGCCATGCCCAGCTACGTAATCCGCGATAAGTGCGACGGGTGCAAGGCGCTCGACAAGACCGCCTGCCAGTTCATCTGCCCGAACGACCTCATGGTTCTCGACAAGGAGAGCATGAAGGCCTACAACCGCGATCCGTCCATGTGCTGGGAGTGCTACAGCTGCGTCAAGATCTGCCCGAACCAGGCGATCGAGGTGCGGGGCTACCAGGACTTCGTGCCGATGGGCGCGAGCGTGACGGCGATGCGCAGCTCCGACGCGATCATGTGGACGGTGCAGTTCCGCGACGAGGAGATCCGTCCCAAGCGCTTCAAGTTCCCGATCCGGCGCGGTGTGTCGGAAGGACAGGTACAGGCGTTCGGCCACTACCCGACCGGCGACGAGGACCTCCGGAGCCCGACCCTGATGTCGGAGCCGGAGGGGCTCAACACCGACAACGGTCCGGTGCGGTTCGACGTCGTGCCGGGGCTGTGATGACCAGGCATCTCGGTCGGAACGAGGCACTTCGGATCCGGCAACGGCGAGGGGACGGGAGATAATGGCGGAGTTCGAGACGGTAACGGTCGATACCGACCTCCTGATCTGCGGCGGCGGCATGGCCGCCTGCGGGGCGGCGGTGGAAGCGTCTTACTGGGCCAAGCGTCACGGGCTGAAGGTGACGCTGGTGGACAAGGCCGCCATGGACCGGTCGGGCGCGGTCGCCATGGGGCTCTCGGCGATCAACGAGTACGTCGACCTCAACAGCGGGAAGAACACCCTGAAGGACTACTGCGACTACGTTCGCAACGACCTGATGGGGATCACCCGCGAGGACCTGGTCGCCAGCATCGCCCGGCACGTCGACGACTCCGTGCACCTCTTCGAGAAGTGGGGCCTGCCGATCTGGAAGGACCAGGAAGGCAACTACGTGCACGAGGGCCGCTGGCAGCTGATGATCAACGGCGAGTCCTACAAGGTGATCGTCGCCGAGGCGGCCAAGAACGCGCTGGAGCAGGCCGGCGGCGAGTACTACGAGCGCGTGTTCATCACCCATCCGCTGATGGACGGCAACCGCTGCGTGGGCGCGGTGGGCTTCAGCGTGCGCGAGAACAAGATCTACGTCTTCCGCGCCAAGGCCGTGATGGCCGCCATGGGCGGCGCGGTGCACGTCTTCAAGCCGCGCTCCACCGGTGAGGGCTTCGGGAGAAGCTGGTACCCACCCTTCAACTCGGGCGCCAGCGCCTTCTTCACCCTCTATGCCGGCGCGGAGATGACCTGCCAGGAAGTGCGCTTCATCCCGGTGCGCTTCAAGGACGCCTACGGACCGGTGGGCGCGTGGTTCCTGCTGTTCAAGTCGGTCGCCACCAACGCCAACCACGACGACTACATGAAGACCAACGCCGCCGAGCTGGAGAAGTGGGAGCCGTACGGGACGGTCAAGCCCAGGCCGGCCAACATCCGTAACTGGCTGATGATGCTCGACGTGATGGACGGCAAGGGCCCCATCTACATGCAGACGGCCGAGGCGATCAAGCGGATCGCCGACGGGGCGCCTGACGAGAAGGCGGGCCAGCGCAAGCTGAAGGAGCTCGAGTCCGAGGCCTGGGAGGACTTCCTCGACATGACGATCTCGCAGGCCATCCTGTGGGCCGCGACGAACGTCGAGCCTGACAAGAAGCCTTCAGAGATCATGGCCTGCGAGCCCTACTTCATCGGCTCGCACTCGGGCGCGTCGGGCGCCTGGGTGTCCGGCCCCGAAGACCTGCAGACCTCGCAGACGAAGGACGAGTACTTCTGGGGTTACCCCAACCAGACGACGGTCGAGGGGCTGTTCGCGGCGGGCGACGCCTCGGGCGCCTCGAGCCACAAGTTCTCCTCCGGCTCGTTCACCGAGGGGCGTATCGGCGGCAAGGCGGCCATCGCCTACATCGCCGACCACAACGACGCCCCGCACGTGGATCAGGCACAGATCGAGCAGCTCAAGGAAGAGTTGCTGCGGCCGCTGGCGACGTTCGAGCAGCACGCGGGCGCGACCACCGACCCGGAGATCAACCCGAACTACATCCGGCCGAAGCAGTTCATGTACCGGCTGCAGAAGATCATGGACGAGTACGCCGGCGGCGTGTCCGCGCAGTTCAAGACCAACGGCGCGTTGCTCGAGAAGGGCGAGGAGCTGCTGGGCTACTTGAAGGAGGACGCCGGCTCCCTCGCCGCGGAGAACCTCCACGAGCTGATGCGCTCCTGGGAGGCCGTGCACCGGATGTACCAGGCCGAGGCGCACGTGCGCTCGATCGCGTTCCGTGAGGAGACGCGCTGGCCGGGCTACTACTTCCGTGCCGACAAGCCCAGCCTCGACAACGAGAACTGGCTGGCGTTCTGCAACTGCAAGTACGACCGGGCCACGGACAGCTGGGAGATGATCAAGCGCCCAGTGAAGTACATCACCCAGGACGGCGGGACGGCCGGGCAGGCCGACGACCACCGTCAGATGGCACCTGCGTGACGGTGCACGGATCGAGGCGAGGAACGACGGCCATTCCCGAGACCTGCCCTCACTGCGGCTCGCGCCTCAAGACCTGGCGCGTACCGGACGGCACGAGCTGGGAGGAGCCGACGTTCCTCGCCTGCTTCAACGACGACTGCTCCTACTACGTCGACGGCTGGACCTGGATGTGGGAGCAGTTCGGGCAACGGGCCTCGTATCGCTTCGCGGTCAATCCCAGGCACGGCGGGACGCTGATGATCCCGGTGTGGTCGGCGGAAGCGACGCGCGGGCAGATCGTGGACGAAGCGGGGGAGGCGACGAGGTATGAGCGACCGGATCGACAACACCCGGTCCGGACAGCGTAGCGCGCTGGAGGAGAAGGTCCTGGACGGGAAATCGCGGCTCCAACCGGACGACCGGTTCCGCTTCAGCTGCCACCCCGGACTGCCCTGCTTCAACCGCTGCTGCGCCGACGTCAACATCTTCCTCTCCCCGTACGACGTGTTGCGCATGCGCCAGCACCTGGGCATGGGCTCGCGGGAGTTCCTCGAGAGGTACACCTTGCTGCCGGTGCAGCGCGACATGCGCACGCCGGTCGTGATGCTGCGCATGCAGGGCGAGCCGGAGAAGCGCTGTCCGTTCGTGACCGACGCCGGCTGCAGCATCTACCAGGACCGACCCTGGCCCTGCCGGATGTACCCGTTGGGCCTGGCGGCGAGCCGCGACACCCCCGACGGCTGGCAGGGCGAGCGCTTCTACTTCCTGCTCGACGACCCGGGCTGCCTCGGCGCGCAGCAGGCGCGCGAGCTCACCGTCCGGGAGTGGCTCGAGGACCAGGAGGTCGAGGCGTACGACGTCTGGGGCGAGGCGTACAAGGAGCTGGCTCTGCACCGGTTCTTCGAGCAGGGCGGCGAGCTGACGCCCGAGAAGATGGACATGTTCTACATGGCCTGCTACGACCTCGACAAGCTACGCCGCTTCGTGTTCGACACGTCGCTGCTGCGCAAGTTCGAGGTCGACGAGGACCTCGTCGAGGAGATGCGCTACAGCGACGAGGCGCTGCTGCGCTTCGGCTTCCTGTGGCTGCGCTTCAGCCTGTTCGGCGAGCCGACGATGAGGATCGCCGGCGAGGCGGCGGAGGAAGCGCGCCAGAGGCTGAACGACCGCGTCGTCGTCGATCGAAAGCTGTCCAGGACCGGGCCGGGGGACGCGACATGAGCGCAACCGGCGCGCGAGGCAGCATCCTGGTCGTCGGCGGGGGCATCAGTGGGATCACCGCCGCCGTCGAGGCCTCGGAGGCGGGCGCGGACGTCGTGCTGGTGGAGAAGCTGCCCTTCCTCGGCGGGCGGGTGGCGCGGCTGAACCAGTACTTCCCGAAGCTGTGCCCACCGACCTGCGGTCTCGAGATCAACCTGCGTACGCTGCGCACGAGCCCGCGCATCCGCTGCCTGACGCTCTCCGAGGTCGAGCGGATCACCGGCGAGCCCGGCGGCTACACGGCGACCGTCCGCCGCGACCCGCGCTTCGTGACCGAGAGGTGCACGGCGTGCGGCGCCTGCGTGGAGGTCTGCCCGGTCGAGCGGCCGGACGCGTTCAACCTCGGCATGGGCACCACCCGCGCGGTCTACCTGCCGTTCGAGATGGCCACCCCCATGCGCTACGCCATCGACGCGGACGCCTGCCGGGGGGACGAGTGCGGTGCCTGCGTGGCCGCCTGCCCTTACGGCGCGATCGACCTGGCCACGGAGCCGGAAACGATCGAGGTCGAGGTGGACGCGGTGGTATGGGCGACGGGCTGGGACCCTCCGGACGCCGCCCGCTTCGAAGGCCTCGGCTTCGGGCAGTACCCCGACGTGGTCACCAACGTGATGCTCGAGCGGCTGGCGGCCCCGGGCGGGCCGACGGGCGGCCGCATCCTGAGGCCGTCCACGGGCGAGGAGGTGCGCTCCGTGGCGTTCGTGCAGTGCGCCGGGTCGCGCGACGAGAACTACCTGAGCTACTGCTCCGGCGTGTGCTGCATGGCCTCGCTCAAGCAGGCAAGGTACGTCCGGGAGCAGGTCCCGGATGCCGACATCACCGTCTACTACATCGATATCCGCTCGCCGGGCCGCCTCGAGGACTTCTACGCCGCGGCGCAGGCCGACGACAAGCTGAGCCTGATCAAGGGCAAGGTCGCCAACGTCGTCGGCGGAGCGGACGGCCTGGAGATCGAGGTAGAGGACACCGCCTCCGCGCAGCTGGTCAGACGAAGCTTCGACATGGTGGTGCTGGCCACGGGCATGGTCCCCGTCGGCGTCGGCGGCGCGGAGCTCGACAGCGGCCCGCAGCAAGACGCGTACGGCTTCTTGCGCCCTCGCGACCGGTCGGGCATGCTGACGGCCGGCTGCGCCAAGCGCCCCGCGGACGTCGCGACGTGCGTGCGTGACGCCACCGCCGCGGTCGGCAGGGCGCTGGAGTTCTGCGGGGAGGGCAGCCGTGGATAACCGAGCCGCCGTCTACCTCTGCCGCGGCTGCGACATCGGCGCGGCGCTCGACGTGGACGCCTTGCGTGACCTGGTCACCGGCGACCTCGGCGTCGAGACGTGTCGCGACCACGAGTGCCTGTGCAGCGACGGCGGCCGGGAACTGCTGCGGAAGGACGTCCAGGAGGGCGTGGACACACTGATCGTGGGGGCGTGCTCGTCGAGGCTGATGACGGACGCCTTCACCTTCGACGGCGTCCACACCGAGCGCGTGAACCTGCGCGAGGGCGTGGTCTGGAGCCACGAGCCCAACGACGAGGACACGCAGATGCTCGCCGCCGACTACCTGCGGATGGGTGTGGCACGGGCCTCCAAGGTGGAGGCGCCGGAGCCCTTCCAGGAGAAGGTCGACCCGACGGTCCTGGTCGTGGGCGGCGGCGTCGGCGGCATGAGCGCGGCGCTCACGGCCGCGCGTGCCGGCCGCCGCGTGGTGCTGGTGGAGAAGCAACCGCGGCTGGGCGGCTGGATGGCGAGGTTCGCGCGGCAGATCCCGCGCGAGGAACCCTACCGCGTGCCGAAGGCGTCCGACATCGACGCGCGCATCGCCGAGGTGCGCGCCGAGAAGCGGATCGCCGTGCACACGAGCTGCACCATCGAGAAGATCAGCGGTCAGCCGGGCCAGTTCGACGTCAGCCTGCGAGGCAGCGGCGGGAGCCTTCAGCTGCGCGTGGGCGCGATCGTGCAGGCGACCGGGTGGGAGCCCTACGACGCCACCCGCCTCGACACCCTGGGCTACGGCGGCTCGCCGGACGTGATCACGAACGTCGAGATGGAGGAGATGATCGCTGCCTGCCGGATCCGCCGGCCTAGCGACGGCAGCCGGCCGCGGCGCATCGCCTTCGTCCAGTGCGCCGGCTCGCGCGACCCGGACCACCTGCCGTACTGCTCGGGCGTGTGCTGCAACGTCACGGTCAAGCAGGCCCTGGTGGCACGCGAGTTCGACCCGGAGCTCGACGTGTACGTGCTTTACAAGGACATGCGCACGCCGGGGCAGCACGAGGCGTTCTACCGGCACGCGCAGGAGGACGGCCGCATCTACTTCACCAAGGCGGACGTCACGGGCGTGGACACCAGCGGCCCCACCCCCGTCGTGCAGGCACGGAACTCGCTCCTGGGCGAGACGATCGCGCTGGAGGCGGATCTCGTCGTGCTGGCGACCGGCATGGTGCCGCATGCCGCCGACGGCGAGGCCATCCGGCGCTACCAG
>Ga0315540_10001575_pt1 | contig 12975 bp, 12 predicted proteins | sample SalMarSW160110MG_FD_203677 | JGI IMG/M metagenome (GOLD analysis project Ga0315540, IMG submission 203677) | Salt marsh sediment microbial communities from the Plum Island Ecosystem LTER, Massachusetts, United States - Salt Marsh Sediment SW1601-10 ... | reverse complement strand
GCGCGAGCCCCTCGGCCAGTGCCGTCTTGCCGACACCGGCCTCGCCGACGAACAGCGGGTTGTTCTTGCGGCGGCGGCACAGGATCTGGATGGTGCGCTGGATCTCCCGCTGCCGGCCGATCAGCGGATCGATACGGCCCTGGGCCGCCAGTTCATTCAGGTTGGCCGCGAAGGATTCCAGCGGCTGCCGGGCGGAGGAATCGCCATTGTCCGCTTCCGCGGGGCCGTCCAGGCTCTCGTCCGGCTGCTCGTTGACCTTCGAGATGCCGTGCGAGATGTAGTTGATGACATCCAGACGGGTAATGTCGCTCTTGTTCAGGAAATAGACGGCCTGCGATTCCTGTTCGCTGAAGATCGCGACCAGCACGTTGGCGCCGGTGACCTCGTTCTTGTTCGAGGACTGGACGTGGAAAACCGCCCGTTGCAGCACGCGCTGGAAGCCCAGGGTGGGCTGGGTTTCGCGGGTATCCCCGGGGGCGAGCCGCGGCGTGGTTTCCTCGATGAACGAGGCCACGTCCTGTTTCAGCTGCTCCAGGTTGCCACCGCAGGCACGCAGCACCTCGGCGGCGGACGGGTTGCTGAGCAGGGCATAGAGCAGGTGCTCCACCGTCATGAACTCGTGATTGTTCTCACGCGCCTCCTTGAACGCCAGGTTCAGCGTGAATTCCAGTTCCTTGCTCAGCATGTCAGCACCTCATCTTGGACAGCCAGCTACACCTCTTCCATGTTGCACATCAGCGGATGCTGGTGTCGTTGCGCGTATTCGCTGACCTGTGCAACCTTGGTCTCGGCAATTTCGTAGGTAAAGATTCCGCATACTCCCTTGCCGTGACTGTGAACCTGCAGCATGATTCTCGTCGCCTTCTCACGGTCCATACCGAACAGTTTTTCCAGCAACCGCACGACAAACTCCATCGGCGTGAAATCGTCGTTCAGAAGAACCACCTTGTACATCGACGGTTCCTTGAGTTTCGGCCTGGCCTCCTCGATGGCAAGCCCTTCGTCGCCGCGATGCTCCAGATTTCTGCTCATGGTGTAATGTCCCGTCAGACCGGCGCTGACCACCGCTGTTCCTTGCGGACATTTTACCACCCATTTCATTCACATACATGTGCGCCATCACGCCGGGGCAGCTGCTGACGCGGTCCGGCGCTGCACGGCGCGTGTGCGGTAATGATCGGCAATGTGGCGGGGAAACTTGAAAACAGTGCGGCAACGCCAGGCGTACCCGGGTGGTTCCGTCACGCCTGCCACGCACGGTATTCAGGCGCAGGCCCGAACGCCGGCCGGACAAAAAAAAGCCCCTGCTCGGGCAGGGGCTTTTCGGGTCGGCCGTCCCGTGCGGGACAGTCCGGATGCCGTTGGCTACGGCTCGCCGCCGGAGGCCTCGATCAGGGCTTCCTCGATGGCACCCGGTGCGCACATGATGCTCATGAAGGTGGCGCCGGTATCGCTCGCGACCATCGGCAGGTGCGGCCAGTTGATGGCGATGCGGAAGCGCGCGAACAGGGCGTAGGCGGTTCCATCCTTGACCACGATCTCGTACGGCAGGTGCGCGGTGGAGCGCGGAGTGCCCTTGTCGATGCGGCTCATGATGTACTTGTCACTACTGCAGTCATCCTTGTCCTTGCCATGCAGGGCGACACCGAAGACGGTTTCCTCCCTGCCGGGGATGTCGATGCGATAGACCTTGGAAGTTGCACCCTTGTGGGCGGCCAGTGCCGCTTCCACGGCCTTGTCGGCCTCTTCCTGGCTGTCATACTCGGCCAGGGTGCTGGGGTCGGTGAAGTACTCCATCATGACCGTGTAGTGGTAATCACGCAGGTCCTTGGCAGTCAGCTTCTTGCTGGTTCCGAAGTCCTCCTTGGCGCCGAGTACGCCCTGGATCTGCTTGCGGATATCCGCCATGTCACCGGCCATGCGGTAGACCGCGGCGGTGTACTCAGGATTGGTATAGGCCACCTCCGTGGTATCGCCGTCCCTGGTGACCGAAACGCGGATCATGGCACCGTAACCGCCGAATTCGGTTTTTGCGGCTTCGGCCTTGAGGGCATCATTGGTGACAATAATGACGTCGGCACCGTCATAGGGTGAGTATTCGCCGACCACCTGGAATCCGCCGGCGGTCAGCTTGGACTTGACCTCGGCCGCCACGGTCGGCACATCGCTGCTGGACGTGTAGGCGAGCACGAACGGTTGTAAATATTCTTCAGCCAGCGCGGTACCTGCTGAAAGAACGAAAATAAATCCTGCAACCAGGGTTTTTCTTAGCAAGCCAGTCATTACAGTTCCTCCAGAACGTTCTTGTGAAAAAAGTTCGTATTAGTTTGTCGTTACAATGCTGCTGTGAGATATTGCCTCAGCTAGATGACATAACTCCACCCCCTGAAACGAGTTGCTGAGTATAGGGGAATGTTTGTTACAGTGCGAGCGCCAATAAATTATCCTCTTCGTTGCGGCACGACCTGTGTTACCTGGCATTCGTTATACCTGCGTGTTTACTGTTTAAGCTCTTGAATATATTTGCATGATCTGGAAACCACACGTTACCGTCGCGGCCATTGCCCATTACCATGACCGGTTCCTGATGGTTCAGGAACGCGTCAGCGGCCAGCTGGTGCTCAACCAGCCGGCCGGGCACCTCGAAGAACACGAGCGCCTCACCGATGCCGTGGTCCGTGAAACCCTCGAGGAGACCGGCTGGCACTTCGAGCCCGAGGTCGTCACCGGAATCTATCACTGGCGCGAGCCGCTCTCCCAGCGTACCTACCTGCGGGTGTGTTTCGCCGGCCATCTGCTGGACAACGTGCCCGATGCCGAACTGGACACGGGGATCGTACAGGCCCTCTGGCTGTCGCATCCGGAACTGGTCCGGCGGTCCGGACAGCTGCGCAGTCCGATGGTACTGCGCTGTATCGATGATTACCTGGCCGGCGCCCGTTACCCGCTGCGGTTGCTCAGCGAACTGGCCTGAACCCGGCACTGGCAGGCAGAGGCTGGTAACCGCATGAGTGACGTCGTGGTCGGCCTGTCCGGCGGAGTGGACTCCGCCGTTGCGGCCCTGCGGCTGCTGGAACAGGGCCACCGGGTGCGTGCCGTGTTCATGAAGAACTGGGACGAGGACGACGCCGCGGGAACCTGCCCGGCACGACAGGACCTGGAAGATGCCCAGGCGGTCGCCGACCGCCTGGGCATCGAATTGCGCACGGTCAGTTTTTCCGCCGAGTACTGGGACCGGGTGTTCGAATTCTTTCTGGCGGAATACGCGGCCGGGCGCACGCCCAGCCCGGATATCCTCTGCAACCGCGAGATCAAGTTTCGCGCGTTCCTGGAATACGCCACGGGCCGGGGGGCCGAATTCATCGCCACCGGGCACTATGCGCGGATCCGGCGCAATGCCGGAATGCACCTGCTGTGCGGGGTCGATCGTGGCAAGGACCAGACCTATTTCCTGCACACGCTGGACCAGGTGCAGCTGGCGCGCAGCCTGTTTCCGCTCGGTGCACTGCACAAGCACGAAGTGCGGGCACTGGCCCATGCGGCCGGCTTTTCCAACTTCGACAAGAAGGACAGCACCGGCATCTGTTTCATCGGCGAGCGCCGTTTCCGCGCGTTCCTGGCCCGCTACCTGGTCCGGCAGGCCGGCGACCTGTGCACACCGGACGGAAGCGTGGTCGGCCGCCACGACGGGGTCGCCTTCTATACCATCGGGCAGCGCCATGGCCTCGGGATCGGCGGACGCCGGGAGTCCAGCGGCGCACCGTGGTACGTCGCGGACAAGGACACGGCGCGCAACATCGTGTACGTGGTCCAGGGCGCGGATCATCCGGCACTGTTCCACCCCGCCCTGCGCGCCAGCCGCCTGCACTGGATCCCCGCTGCCGCACCGCGGCGACCACTGCGCGTGTACGCCCGCATCCGCCACCGGCAGGCGCTGCAGGACTGCGTGCTGCATCCGGGCGCGGACGAATCCTGTACCGTTGCCTTCGACCGGCCGCAGCGTGCCATCGCGCCCGGGCAGTCCGTGGTGTTCTATGCAAACGAGGAGTGCCTCGGAGGGGCGGTGATCGAAGCCGCGTTGCCGCCATGAACCGGGACCTGCGTTCCCGTACCATCGCCCTGGCCGGCCTGTACCAGGCCGCGTGGCTGGTACGGCAGACCGCGCGCGGCAGCACGCGCGATCCACAGGCCACCCACGCCAGCATGCAGAGCCTGTTCGCCATCGATGCGGCGTCGGTGACGGCGGTGTTCGGCGGTCTCCGTTCCCTGGGCACCGGTCTGGAGGTACTGAGCGGCCAGCTCGACGGCACCTCCGGCCGGCGCGACCTGGAGCTGACCAGTCATGTCATCAGCCTGCTGCATCTCGCGCGCCAGCTGCTCCGCGACCGCACCATGGCGGAGCATATCGCCACCGGCATCCAGCGGCTGGCGGATGCCGGCGCTGACGCGGACCTGGACGAACCTGCACGGATTGCCGCGCTGGCCACGCTGTACGAGCAGACCATCAGTACCCTGTCACCGCGGGTGATGGTGCACGGCGAGCCGTCCCTGCTCGAAAACGCGGAGACCCGCAACCGCATTCGCAGCCTGTTGCTGGCCGGCATCCGTGCCGCCGTGCTCTGGCACCAGTGTGGCGGCAGCCGCTGGCGACTGATCGTCGAGCGCAGACGCATGCTGGAATGCGTGCGTACGCTGTTGCGGGAAATCCGCTTCGGGGCGGACTGAGCGCGGCCGCGGGTTTCTGGCGAGCGCGGTATTCTGTGTATAATTGCCGGCCTTGTCGGAACCCGGCGCGGTCTGCCGGAATGCGGGAGACTCCATGGACAACAGCTTCGATACCCGTGACACGCTCGTGGTCGGGGAGCAATCCTGTGAAATTTTCAGCCTGCGCAGACTGGCCGGAACACATGACCTGGCCCGCCTGCCATTCTCACTGAAGATCCTGCTCGAGAACCTGCTGCGTTTCGAGGACGGCAATACCGTCCGGCGGACGGATATCGAGGCCCTGCTAAACTGGGATCCGCAGGCGGAACCGGACACCGAGATCGCGTTCCGCCCGGCCCGCGTGCTGATGCAGGACTTCACCGGCGTGCCGGCCGTGGTGGATCTGGCGGCCATGCGCGATGCGATGACGGCACTGGGCGGGGATCCGGAGCGGATCAACCCGCTGCAGCCGGCGGAGCTGGTGATCGACCACTCGGTACAGGTCGACAGCTTCGGTTCGGCCGGCGCGCTGGACATCAACAGCCAGCTCGAGTACCAGCGCAACCAGGAGCGTTACCGTTTTCTGAAATGGGGCCAGCAGGCATTCGACAACTTCCGGGTGGTTCCGCCCGACACCGGCATCGTGCATCAGGTGAATCTGGAATATCTGGCACGGGTGGTGTTCGAGAAGGAGCAGGATGGCGTCACCCAGGCCTACCCGGACACGCTGGTCGGCACGGATTCGCATACCACCATGATCAACGGGCTCGGCGTGCTCGGCTGGGGCGTGGGCGGCATCGAGGCCGAGGCCGCCATGCTGGGACAGCCCATCTCGATGCTGATCCCGCAGGTGGTCGGGTTCCGCCTGCACGGTGACCTGCCGGAAGGCGCCACCGCAACGGACCTTGTGCTCACCGTGGTGGAAATCCTGCGCAAGCAGGGCGTGGTGGGCAAGTTCGTGGAATTTTTCGGGGACGGGCTCGATCATCTGTCGCTGGCCGACCGTGCCACCATCGCCAACATGGCACCGGAATACGGCGCCACCTGCGGCCTGTTCCCGATCGATGGCGAGACACTGACCTACCTGCGCCTGACTGGCCGCAGCGAACACCAGGTGGCACTGGTGGAGGCCTACGCCCGCGCGCAACAGTTGTTCCGGGATGCCGGCAGTCCGGAGGCGACGTACACCACCGTGCTCGAACTGGACCTGGGCACGGTCGAGCCGAGTCTGGCCGGACCCAAACGTCCGCAGGACCGGGTGCCGCTGTCTGCTGCACCGGCACGCTTCCGCGCGGCGCTCACCGAGCTCCAGGCCGAGCGCAACCTGCACAGCCGGCCGGTAACGACCGAACTGGGCGGCAGGCGCGTGGAACTCAATGACGGCGCGGTCGTGATTGCCGCGATCACTTCCTGCACCAACACCTCCAACCCGTCGGTCATGATCGGTGCCGGGCTGGTGGCACAGAAGGCAGTGCAGCGCGGGCTGACCGTGCAGCCCTGGGTGAAGACCTCGCTGGCGCCGGGTTCGCGGGTGGTCACGGCCTACCTCGAACAGGCCGGGTTGATGGAGGCCATGCAGGCGCTGGGTTTCCATACCGTGGGCTACGGCTGCACCACCTGCATCGGCAACTCCGGACCGCTGCCGGAACCGGTCTCGCAGGCGATCGCGGCAGGCAACCTGTCCGTCTGTGCGGTCCTGTCGGGCAACCGCAACTTCGAGGGCCGGGTGCATGCCGAGGTACGCATGAACTACCTGGCCTCACCGCCCCTGGTGGTGGCCTATGCCCTGGCCGGGCGCATGGACATCGACCTGCAGCGGGATGCACTGGGCACCGGCAGCGACGGAAAGCCCGTGTACCTGAAGGATATCTGGCCGAGCGCGCAGGAAGTGCGCGACGTCATCCGCGAGAGCGTCCACCGGGACGAGTTCAGCCGCAGCTATGCCGAGGTGTTCCACGGCGAGTCGCGCTGGAATGCATTGCAGGCCCCCGCGCAACAGCAGTACGAATGGGTGAGCGACTCCACCTACATTCGCAAGCCGCCCTACTTCGACGGCATGTCCGCCACACCGGCCCGGCCCGGCGCGATCCGTGCGGCCCGGGTGCTGGCCCTGCTCGGCGATTCGGTCACGACGGATCATATTTCTCCGGCCGGCGCCATCAAGCGCGACAGCCCGGCCGGAATATACCTGGAGTCACTGGGCGTAGCGCCGGCGGATTTCAACTCGCTCGGTTCGCGCCGCGGCAACCACGAGGTGATGATGCGCGGCACCTTCGCCAACATCCGCCTGCGCAACCGCCTGGCCCCGGGCACCGAGGGTGGCGTCACCGTGCATCTGCCCGATGGCGAGCAGATGAGTATTTTCGACGCCTCCGTCCGCTACCGTGCGGAACAGGTGCCACTGATCGTGCTGGCCGGCACGGAATACGGTTCCGGTTCCTCGCGCGACTGGGCAGCCAAGGGTCCGCGTTTGCTGGGCGTGCAGGCCGTGATCGCGGAAAGCTACGAACGTATTCACCGCTCCAACCTGGTCGGCATGGGCATCCTGCCGCTGCAGTTCCGGGACGGCGAGTCCGCGGCTGGCCTGGGCCTGACCGGCCACGAAACCTACGACATCGAGGGCCTGGCGGACGGGTTGCGTCCCCTGACCCGGGTAACCGCCACAACTGCGGACGGCCGGCACATCGTGTTCGAGGCACGGGTGCGCATCGACACACCCCAGGAATACGAGTATTACTGTCACGGCGGCATCCTGCCGTACGTGCTGCGGCAGCTGGCCGCTTAGACCACGAGGTAGCCATGGATCTGTCCCGGCTGAACGCCCTCTCCCCGGTCGATGGCCGCTATGGCAACCGGACCGCCGCGCTGCGGCCGATCTTCAGCGAGTTCGGCCTGATTCGACACCGCGTGATTGTCGAGGTGCGCTGGCTGCAGGCCCTGGCCGCGCACCCGGACATCACGGAAGTACCCGCACTGAGCGGTCACGCGACGCACGTCCTGGACGACATCATCGACAAATTCAGCGAGCAGGATGCGCAGCGCGTCAAGAACATCGAGCGCACCACCAACCACGACGTCAAGTCGGTCGAGTATTTCCTCAAGGAGAAGATCACCGGCAACGCCGAGCTGGAAGCGATCAGCGAGTTCATCCACTTCGCCTGCACCTCCGAGGACATCAACAACCTGGCCTACGCCCTGATGCTGCGGGAGGCACGCAACCAGTCCCTGTTGCCGCTGCTGGATGACGTGATCCGGGCCATCCGCACACTGGCACACGAGTGGGCCGGACAGCCCATGCTGTCGCGTACCCACGGGCAGACGGCCTCCCCCAGCACCGTCGGCAAGGAAATGGCCAATTTCTGCGCCCGCCTGCAGCGCCAGCGCGCACAGATCGCCGCCGTGCCCATGCTGGGAAAGATGAACGGCGCGGTGGGCAACTACAATGCCCACCTGGTGGCCTACCCGGATATCGACTGGCCGGCGCTGTCGACGCGGTTCATCACCGGGCTCGGACTCGAGTGCAACCCGTTTACCACGCAGATCGAGCCGCACGACTACATGGCCGAGCTGTTCGATGCCCTGGCCCGTTTCAACACCGTGCTGATCGACTTCAGCCGGGACGTGTGGGGATACATCTCGCTCGGCTATTTCCGGCAGAAAACCGTTGCCGGCGAGGTCGGGTCCTCCACCATGCCGCACAAGGTCAACCCGATCGACTTCGAGAACTGCGAGGGCAATCTCGGCATCGCCAATGCCCTGCTGACCCACTTCGCGGCCAAGCTGCCGGTGTCACGCTGGCAGCGTGATCTCAGCGACTCCACGGTGCTGCGCAACATCGGCGTGGCGGTGGCGCATTGCGTGATCGCCTTCGAGTCCTGTCTCAAGGGGATCGGCAAGCTGCAGCTCAACGAGGCCCGCCTGCAGGCCGACCTCGAACAGAGCTGGGAAGTGTTGGCCGAGGCGCTGCAGACCGTCATGCGCCGGCACGGCATCGAAAAACCCTACGAACGGCTCAAGGAACTGACCCGGGATCGTGCCGTCAGTCACGCGACCCTGCAGCAGTTCCTGGCCACGCTGGACCTGCCCGAAGACGTCCGCCAGCAGCTCGCCGCGCTGACCCCGGCCGAGTATACCGGCAACGCCGCCACGCAGGCTGCCGCGGTCTAGACACGCCCCGATGCCAGACCGGACGAACGGTATCCGTATCGCGCTCGCCGACTGGTGGCGTGATGCGGACGCCATCCGGCGGGTGCGGGCAGACGTATTCATCCGCGAACAGGGCATCCCCGCGCGGCTCGAGTGGGACGGCCGGGACGCGGACTGTGAACACGTGCTCGCGCAGGACGTGCAGGGACAGGCGCTGGCCACCGCGCGCCTGATGCCGGATGGCCGCATCGGCCGCATGGCGGTGCTGGACGGCTGGCGCCGGCGCGGGATCGGCCGCCGGATGCTGGAGCTGCTCCTGCAGCAGGCCAGACAGTGCGGCCTGCGGGTAACCTACCTGCACGCACAACTGGACGTGGCGGATTTTTATCGCAAGGCGGGCTTCCGGGATGCCGGAGAGCCGTTTGTCGAAGCGGGCCTGCCGCACGTGCACATGCACCACACCTTCGACTGAGCGTGCGGGCAGCGGCCGTGAGCGCTGCTGCACGGCCCGGCGGGCCGGCTGCAGACTTCAGCGCCGGTTGAACACGCAACGGGCGACGGGGTGAATGTGGATGTGGCTGAACGGAATCCACTCCACGCTGATGCTGTTCAGCCTGCGGTCCGGGCTCACCCGGCGCCGGTGTCTGCAGTCGGCACCGTGGTGCGTGTCGTCACGGCGTCGATCCGGTTTGTTTCTGCGGTCGGTCACGAGGCATGATTCCAGAAGGGTTTGACGAATCCATTCTGGATTGCCATGCCCGACATTGCTATTGGACCGAAGTCGCAGGCTGCCCCACCCCCGGAAACAGCAGTCATCACGCGCGCGGCCGCGGGGAATCTGCGCCAGGTTTCATCCTCCCCGGCTGACCGGCGAGGCCGGCCGCAGGCACCCGCGCGCGGTCACAGGTGCCTGCAACGAAGGATTGCGGTTACGGGAATGCCGGGATTACCGGCTCGGTGCCCTCGACGTGGGCTTCCGGGTGATGACTTCTGACCAGTTCGGTAATCTCTTCGACCTTGGTCTTGGGCACGTCCACCATCATCAGCAGTTCGCCGCCCTGGATCGCGGCCTCGAATTCCGACAGCCGTGAACTTGGTACCGAGATTCCGATCATGCCGGAAATCCAGGCACCGACGCCGGCGCCGGCCAGTCCGATACCGAGGATGGCACCGCCACCCAGCACCAGCCCCGCTCCGGGGAGGGCAATCGCAGCAATTCCGGCCAGGATGCCGGTGGCGCCACCGATCGCCAGACCGCGCTCCACGGCAGGCACGAAATCACTCTCCTGCAGCAGGTTCGCTTCCGGCAGGTGTGCCTCGAGCAGGGCATGATGATCGGCGGCGGCGATGTGGATGTGACGCTCCTCGATGCGCGCCAGCAGCAGTTCATCGACGATGGCCTTGGCACTGTTGATATCGGGTAACAGGAAATACAGCCTTCTCATCTACTACCTCCTCAGCATGCTGGGCATGACAGTCTGTTACGAAAATGCCGGATCTCACTATATCCCTTTTATAGATCATGGAAAATATTTTCGCCAGCCGGATACCCGCAGTATTTGTGAATGATTCAGCTCACCCGGGTGGATTCACCGGCACGCCAGGCCAGGTAGTCATCCGGTGTGTCGATATCGTCGCGGGTCTCCAGTAGATGATACCGCAAACCCAGCGTCCTGGCTTGCTGCAGGGTACGTGCCAGCACCTGTGTGCTGCCCCACGGGATGCCGGCGAACAGCCGGTCATGGGGAGCGTGCATGCCCACCAGGTAGTAGCCGCCGTCCCGCGCCGGACCAAGCACGATGTCGGTGCCTCCGCGCAGGTGCTCGAGCGCCTGTTCGATGTCCTGCGCCGACAGCGCCGGGCAGTCCGCCCCGATCAGGAGCGCAGCCGGGGCCTGCGCCAGACTGTCCTGCAGGGCCATCGACATGCGGGTACCGAGATCGCCCGATGCCTGCTGTCGCAGGGTAACGGGATAGCGCTGCTGGCAGTACTGGAAATAGTCATGCCCGGTCGACGGGTCGCAGTGCAACTCGACCGGGCACAGGTGGCTGGCGGTGATTTTCTCCAGGGTGTTCTCGAGCAGCGTGCAGTACAGCGCGGCGGCACCGGCCTGCCCCAGCAGGGGAATGAGCCGGGTCTTGACCTGTCCGGGCACCGGTGCCTTGCTGAAGACGAGGATGCGTGCGTCCGGGTATTTCATGCGTCGTGTCCGGGATAGTACGTAGCCAGCCGCTCCGGGCTGACGCCGATGAAGAAGGCGCAGCGCAACAGCCACATGGCAAGTATGGTCGGAATGACGCCGTGTTTCTCCCAGCGCCGGGTCGAGGGATGCAGGGCCGGTCGCAGCACCAGCGGCCGGCCGCTGCGGCGCAGGGCGCGGCTGATCACGATATCTTCCATCAGCGCAACCGCCGCGAAGCCGCCGGCCTGCCGGAAGGCGCGCCGCGTCACGAACAGGCCCTGGTCGCCGGTGGCGATACGACTGATGCGGGCACGCCGGTTCATCAGCCAGGCCACCACGCGCAGCAGCCACGTGCCGTCCAGGGCCACGTCGAAATGGCCCCACTCCCGCCCGCTGGCCGCCAGCGCGGCCAGGATAAGCCGGTCGGCATCCGCGGGCGGCCGGGTATCGGCATGCAGGAACCAGAACACCGTACCGGAGGCCGCATGCGCGCCGGCGTTCATCTGCGCCGCCCGGCCGCGCTGGCTGTCCAGCACCCGGTCGGCCAGCCCTGTCGCAACACGCACGGTGGCGTCGTGGCTGCCCCCGTCCACCACGATGATCTCATGCCCGCGCGTCCGCAGTGTCTGCAGGGGCTGCAGGGTGTCTGCAATCCCGGTGGCCTCGTTCAGCGCCGGTATGATGACCGAGAGCCGCACATGTTCAGCAACATCCGCCACTGCCCGGCTCCGGATTACAACAGGCCAGCGCCGGCTGGGGCTGGTCCGGGTGCGCACCGGCAGGCGTGCCGGTGACGTCGATGAACGCGCCTGCGTAGCCGCCCAGCAGTGTGGCCTGTTCGGCCGCGGGGACCGACATTCGTTGCCCGCGCACCCAGGAGCGGCCGGCATCATCGGTTACGCAGGCAAACGGTCCGCGGTACAGCAACTGCCGGTGGTCGGCAGGATCGGTCGACCGTGCCGGGCGCACCGCCGTCAGGGTCACCGAGCGGAACTCGATGCCTTCGATCACCCGCCAGGGAGTCGCTTCCCACTGCTCGAATGCCACGGCGTGAAAACCGGCGGCGCGGAAGCTGTCCAGCATGCCGCGCTCGGTGAAGGCACCCGAGACACAGCCACTCCACAGTTCCGGGTCCTGTTTCATCGCCGGCGTGGCCGGCCGGTCACTGACGATATCGGAAAGGGCGACCCGCCCGCCGGGCTTCAGAACCCGGAAGATCCCGGCAACCAGTTGCTCCTTGTCACGATCCGCCACCAGGTTGAGTACGCAGTTGGAGATGACCAGGTCCACCGAGGCATCCGCGATCAGTGGCGCCGCACTGCGTTGCTGCGCCTGCCACTGGCGCAGTGCCTCGTAGCCGGCCGCGTCGTGCACCGGGTGGTCCGCCAGCCAGGCTTCCATGGCCTCGACATCCAGGGCGAGATCCTGGATATAGCCCTTGTGGAAGCGCACCCGGTCATTGCCGAGGCGTGCGGCCATGGCGGGCTGATGACGGCGGGCCAGCGCCAGCATGTCCTCGTTCATGTCGACACCGATGACCCGCCCGCCGGGTCCCGTGAGCTGGGCCGCCAGGTAGCAGATCTTGCCACCGCCGGAGCCGAGATCGAGCACGACGTCGCCTTCCCGGACATGGCGCGACGGGTCCCCGCAACCGTAATCGCGTTCAATGATCTCATCCGGCAGCAGGGCCAGCAGCTCCCGGTCGTAGCGGACCGGACAGCACAGGGCTTCCTCGCGCTGCTGCGCGCCCTGGCTGTAACGGACCCGTACACTTTCTTCGACGTTGCTCATGCCTGCTCCTGTTTGACCATGTCGCCCAGTGCGCCGCCACAACTGGATCCCTGCCCGGCCGTACAGCCGAAGCAGTGTTCAGCGACGCGGATGGCGGCATGGTCCAGCGTGGCGCTGTCCAGCTCGGAAATATGCAGTCGCGGCCGACCTGC
>Ga0315540_10001574_pt1 | contig 12978 bp, 9 predicted proteins | sample SalMarSW160110MG_FD_203677 | JGI IMG/M metagenome (GOLD analysis project Ga0315540, IMG submission 203677) | Salt marsh sediment microbial communities from the Plum Island Ecosystem LTER, Massachusetts, United States - Salt Marsh Sediment SW1601-10 ... | reverse complement strand
TAGCACGCCGCGCCGGCGTTCGATCTTCCCGTTCAATCCGCTCGGCTGGCTGCGCTGAGCCGCTCCCGCTCGTTCGCGCGAAACCGGCAACCCGGCGCAGCTAGCGCGGCAGCGTCGTCGTTCCCATCAGGAACTTGTCGACCGCGTGTGCGCATTGGCGGCCCTCGCGGATCGCCCACACCACCAACGACTGGCCGCGGCGCATGTCGCCGGCGGTAAACACTTTTGGGATCGAGGTGGCATAGCCTTCCGTGTCGGCCTCGACGTTGCCGCGCGGGTCGAGCGCGACGCCGAGCGCCTCCAGCATGCCTTCGTGCAGCGGATGCACGAAGCCCATGGCCAGCAGCACCAAGTCGGCCTCGATCTCGAATTCCGTGCCGCCCACCGGCTTGAGCTTGCTGTCGACATGTACACAATGCAGCTTCTTCACCTGGCCGTTCGCGCCGGAGAATTTCTGCGTCAGCACGGCGAATTCGCGCACGGCGCCTTCCTCGAGGCTCGAGGAGATGCGCAGCTTGAGCGGCCAATCTGGCCAGGTCAGCAATTTGTTTTCGTGTTCGGGCGGCTGCGGCATGATCTCGAAATTGGTGACCGACTCCGCGCCTTGGCGGATCGACGTGCCGATGCAGTCGGAGCCGGTGTCGCCGCCGCCGATCACCACCACTTTTTTACCGGTGGCGAGGATCGGCTCGACATCCCCGACCGGTTCGCCGCTTACGCGCCGGTTCTGCTGCGGCAGGAATTCCATGGCGAAATGGATGCCAATCAGTTCGCGGCCCGGGATCGGCAGGTCGCGGCCCTTCTCGGCGCCGCCGCTGAGCACGACCGCGTCGTGCTCGTTTACCAGCTTGTCGGGCGGCACATTGACGCCGACATCGGCGCCGTAATGGAAGATCACGCCTTCCGCCGTCATCTGCTCGACGCGGCGGTCGACGTGGATCTTCTCCATCTTGAAGTCGGGAATGCCGTAGCGCAGCAGCCCGCCGGCCTTGGCCCAGCGCTCGTAGATATGCACCTCGTGGCCGACGCGCGCGAGCTGTTGCGCGCAGGCTAGCCCCGCCGGTCCCGAGCCGACCACGGCGATCTTTTTGCCGGTCTGGTGGGTCGGCAGCTCGGGCTTCAGGCCCAATGCGATGGCGCGGTCGGCGATCTCGCATTCAATCGTCTTGATGGTGACCGGGTTCTCGTCGATGTTGAGCGTGCAGGAGGCCTCGCAAGGCGCCGGACAGACGCGGCCGGTGACTTCCGGGAAATTGTTGGTCGAATGCAGGTTGCGCGCAGCCTCGTCCCAGTGGCCGCGATAAACCAGGTCGTTCCAGTCCGGGATCTGATTGTTGACCGGGCAGCCGGTGGGCAGGCCTGTGAGGCGGCTGGTGCCGTGGCAATAGGGCACGCCGCAGTCCATGCAGCGCGCGGCCTGCTCGCGCAATTCCTGCTCCGGCAGCGGCAGCACGAATTCGTGCCAGTGCTTGATGCGCTCCGCGACCGGTTCGTATTTGCGGTCGTGCCGATCGATTTCGAGAAAGCCGGTAACCTTGCCCATACCTATTCCGCGGCCTGCATCGTGGCGGCCTTCTCCTTTGCCATCTCAGCAAGCGCGCGGCGGTATTCGACCGGCATCACTTTCTTGAACAGCGGGCGGTAGCGTTTCCAATCGGCGAGGATCTCAGCCGCGCGCTTGGAATTCGTATAGCGTGCATGGTCGGAGATCAGCAGGTAGAGCCGCTCGACGTCCTTGGTGGTCAGGTCCGCCATCACCTCGACCCGGCCATGGCTTTCGAGATCCTGGTATTGGCCGAATTCCTGCTCGGCGACCTGCTCCTCCTCCGGCACAGGCTCGAGCTCGACCATTGCCATGTTGCAGCGGGTTTCGAAACTGTCGTCCTCGTCGAGCACATAGGCGATGCCGCCCGACATGCCGGCCGCGAAATTGCGCCCGGTATAGCCGAGCACCACCACAACGCCGCCCGTCATGTACTCGCAGCAATGATCGCCGGCGCCCTCGATTACGGCGATGGCGCCGGAATTGCGCACGGCAAAGCGCTCGCCGGCGACGCCGCGGAAAAAGCATTCGCCCTGGATGGCGCCGTACAGCACCGTATTGCCGACGATGATCGATTCCTCCGGCACGATGCCGGACTGCGCCTGCGGCCGGATGATGATGCGCCCGCCCGACAGGCCCTTGCCGACATAGTCGTTGGCGTCGCCCTCGAGCTCGAAAGTGACGCCGCGCGCGAGCCAGGCGCCGAAGCTCTGTCCGGCGGTGCCGGTAAAGCGTACATGGATGGTGCCGTCGGGCAGGCCCTCATGGCCGTAACGTTTGGCGATCTCGCCCGACAGCATGCCGCCGGTCGCGCGATCGGTGTTCTTGATGGCGGTCTGCAGCCGCACCGGCGCGCCGCGGTCGAGCGCGGCCTGCGATTCGGCGATCAGCTTGCGGTCGAGGATGTCCTTGATCTTGTGGTCCTGCGGCTCGCACTTGAAGATGGCGGTGTATTTGCTCGCCGTCGGCTTGGTGAATAGCTTGGAGAAGTCGAGGCCCTTTGCTTTCCAGTGCTCGACCAGCCGACGTTGGTCGAGCATCTGCATTTGTCCGACCATCTCATCGAATGTTCGGAAGCCGAGCATGGCCATCAGTTCACGCACCTCTTCAGCCACAAAGAAGAAATAGTTGATGACGTGCTCCGGTTGGCCGTGAAACCGCTTGCGCAGAACCGGATCCTGCGTCGCGATCCCGACTGGGCAGGTGTTGAGGTGGCACTTGCGCATCATGATGCAGCCGGCGGCGATCAGCGGCGCGGTGGCGAAGCCGAATTCGTCGGCGCCGAGCAGCGCGCCCACCACCACGTCGCGTCCGGTGCGCATCCCGCCATCGACCTGCACGGAAATGCGGCCGCGCAGCCGGTTGGCGACAAGCGTCTGATGGGTCTCGGCCAGGCCGATCTCCCAAGGGCTGCCGGCGTGCTTGATCGAGGTGAGGGGGGACGCGCCCGTGCCGCCCTCGAAGCCGGCAATGGTGACGTGGTCGGCGCGCGCCTTCGACACGCCGGCCGCGACGGTGCCGACGCCGACCTCGGACACGAGCTTCACCGATACGTCGCCCGCCGGGTTGACGTTCTTCAGGTCGAAGATGAGCTGCGCCAGGTCCTCGATCGAATAGATGTCGTGATGCGGCGGCGGCGAGATCAGGCCGACGCCCGGGGTCGAATGGCGCACCTTGGCGATGGTCCTGTCGACCTTGTGCCCGGGCAATTGCCCGCCTTCGCCCGGCTTGGCGCCCTGCGCCATCTTGATCTGCATCATGTCCGAGTTGACGAGATACTCGGCGGTGACGCCGAAGCGGCCGGAGGCCACCTGCTTGATCGCCGAACGCATCGAATCACCGTTCGGCATCGGCTTGAAGCGGTCGGCCTCCTCGCCGCCTTCACCGGTATTCGATTTGCCGCCGATACGGTTCATGGCGATGGCAAGCGTGGTGTGCGCTTCGCGCGAGATCGATCCGAACGACATGGCGCCGGTGGAAAAGCGCCGCACGATGTTCTTGGCCGGCTCGACCTCCTCGAGCGGGACAGGGCTGCGGCCATCCTCCTCCGCCTTGCCGATACGGAACAGGCCGCGGATGGTGGTGAGCCGCTCGTTCTGCTCGTTCACGATCTGCGCGAAGGCGCGGTAGTGGTCCTGCGAATTGCCGCGCACCGCGTGCTGCAGGCGCTTGACCGTTTCGGCGGTCCACACGTGGTCCTCGCCGCGCACGCGCACCGCATAGTCGCCGCCGACGTCGAGCATCGACTTGTAGATCGGTGAGTCGCCGAAGGCGTCGCGGTGACGGCGCACGGTCTCTTCGGCGATCTCGGGGAGGCCGACGCCCTCGATGCGGCTATAGGTGCCGGTGAAGTACTGATCGACGAAATCCTGGCGTAGGCCGACGGCGTCGAAAATCTGCGCGCCGCAATACGACTGATAGGTCGAGATGCCCATCTTCGACATCACCTTGAGCAGGCCCTTGTTGACCGCCTTGGTGTAGCGCTTGACAATTTCCTTCTCGTCGAGCTTCTGCGGTAGGTTGTCCTTGGCGGCGATCAGCGTTTCAAAAGCGAGATAGGGATTGATCGCTTCGGCGCCGTAGCCGGCCAGACACGCGTAATGATGCACTTCGCGCGGCTCGCCCGTTTCCAGCACCAACCCAACCGAAGTGCGCAGGCCCTTGCGGATGAGATGATGATGCACGGCCGCGCAGGCAAGCAGCGCCGGGATCGGGATACGCTCGGCGCCCGCCTTGCGGTCGGATAGGATAATGATGTTGCAGCCCTGGCGTACTTCCTCTTCGGCGCGGTCGCACAAATTATCGAGTGCCCAACTCATGCCATCGGCGCCGTGCTCGGCCGGAAAGGTGATGTCGAAGGAGTGCGACTTGAAATGATCGCCGCTCATCTCGGAGATCGAGCGGATCTTCTCCAGGTCGTCATTGGCGAGGATGGGCTGGCGCACCTCCAGCCGCTTCAGGGTCGAGGTGCCTTCCAGGTCGAACAAATTAGGCCGCGGCCCGATAATGGAGACCAGGCTCATCACCAGCTCTTCGCGGATCGGATCGATCGGCGGATTGGTCACCTGCGCGAAGTTCTGCTTGAAATAGGTATAAAGCGGCTTCGGCCGGTCGGACAGCGCCGAGATCGGCGTGTCGTTGCCCATGGAGCCGATGGCTTCCTCGCCAGCAGTGGCCATCGGCGTCATCAGGAACTTCAGGTCTTCCTGGGTGTAGCCGAACAACTGCTGGCGATCGAGCAGCGACAGGTTCGAGATCGGCGCGTGATTGGCGGTGCCGGGCAGGTCTTCCAGCACGATCTGGGTGTTGGCAAGCCATGCCTTGTAAGGGTGGCTGCGCGCCAGCGTCGCCTTCAATTCCTCGTCGGGAATGAGGCGGCCCTCGTCGAGATCGACCAGCAGCATCTTGCCGGGCTGCAACCGCCACTTCTTGACGATGTCCTTCTCCGGGATCGCCAGCACGCCGGTCTCCGACGCCATCACGATGCGGTCGTCGCGGGTGAGCAAATAGCGCGCCGGCCGCAGGCCGTTGCGGTCGAGTGTGGCGCCGATCTGGCGGCCGTTGGTGAAGGCGATCGCCGCCGGGCCGTCCCACGGTTCCATCAGCGCGGCATTGTATTCGTAGAACGCGCGCCGCTCCTCGTCCATGAGCGGGTTTCCCGCCCAGGCTTCGGGAATCATCATCATCACGGCGTGCGCGAGCGAGTAGCCGCCTTGCGTGAGGAATTCGAGCGCGTTGTCGAAGCAGGCGGTGTCGGACTGGCCCTCGTAGGAAATCGGCCACAGCCGGTTGATGTCCTTGCCGAACAGCGGCGAGGCAACCGATGCCTGCCGTGCCGCCATCCAGTTGACGTTGCCGCGCAGCGTGTTGATCTCGCCGTTGTGCGCAATGTAGCGGTATGGGTGCGCCAGCGACCAGGTTGGAAAGGTGTTGGTCGAGAAGCGCTGATGCACCAGCGCCAGCGCCGATTCGAAATCCGGATCCTGCAGGTCGGGATAATAGGTGCCGAGCTGGTCGGCCAGGAACATGCCCTTGTAGATCACCGTGCGGCAGGAGACCGACACGGGGTAATAGCTCGCCACCCGCCGTTCGCGTTTTTTGTAGATGGCAGCGGAGATCGACTTGCGCAGGATGTAGAGCCGGCGCTCGAAATCGTCCGGCGACATCTTCTTTTTGCCGAGGCCGATGAACACCTGCATGTGCACCGGCTCGGTGGGCTTGACCGATTCACCCAACGTCGAATTGTCGGTCGGCACCTCGCGCCAGCCCAGCAGCGCCAGCCCCTCGCGCGCGATGATCTCTGCATAGATGTCGCGGATGATCTGCCGCCAGTTCTTCTCGCGCGGCAGGAACAGCTGGCCGACCGCGTATTGCCCCGGCTCCGGCAGTGTGAAGCCGAGCTCGCCCGCTTTCTTGGCGAAGAACTTGCGCGGGATCTGCGACAGGATGCCGGCGCCGTCGCCCATGCGCGGATCGGCGCCGACCGCACCGCGATGCTCAAGGTTGCAGAGAATCTTCAGACCGTCCGCGATGATCTGGTGCGACTTGCGGCCCTTGATGTCGGCGACGAATCCGACGCCGCAGGAATCCTTGTCGAGCGCCGGGTCATAGAGCCCCTGCGGCAGCGGTGTGCCGGGATCGGCGCCGGCATGCGCGCGCAAGTGCGCGCCCGGCCGCGTCGCGGTCTTGCGCGTGAGCAGCTTTGCGCTCTTGCGTCGCTCGTCCATCTCGCCCTTGCCCCGCCGCGGCGCCTAACCGCCTCTGGCGTACCTGCCTCATCCGCAGCGTCCGAAAAGACGCCGCGGCCAATGCGCGAACCAATCTCGAGAAGGGCAGCCTTGCCAGTCGTCGCCGCCGTGGCTGCTCCCGTTGGGCGCCAGCGACGTCAGCCCCCGCCTCGAAGGGCCGTCATCGTGGCCGCCGACTATTAGGACAGTAATACTGTCCTAATAGACAATGCCAAATTTTGCCCCGCCACACAAGGCTGGTCCACGCCGGAATTGGTGGGACCGTAGGCTTTATGCGGCGGCGCCGTCTTGCCGTGCAAGAAGAGGACCATGTGTCGCCCCTGCGCGCAATGCCGTAGCTTTGAAGGCCCGCCCCGGGGCGGGGGGTTAATCGCCGAACCATGGCGGCGGGAAAAAGCCGCCGACAAGCCCCGCTTTTGGTTAAGCTGCGCGCTGAGGGAGAGGGGTCATGAAAAAAACGCTAACCATCGGCTTGGCCGTGACGATGCTCGCTACCGCGGTCTCGTTCGTGGCAGCAGGAACCTACCGGCGCGGGCCGGCGAGTACCGCCGAAATGCTGCCAGCTTATGAGATTCTCACTACTGTGCGCGCCTTGGGCTACGATCCGACCACCCCGGCCTTCCGGCGCGGGCCCTATTACGTGCTGCACGCCTACGACCGGTACGGCGTCAAGGTGCGTGTGGTGGCGGATGCCCAACTCGGCGACATTGTCTCGATCAGGCCGGTTTTCGTGCGGCATTACGATGCCGGGCCGCGCATCATTCACGTGCAAACCGACGAAGCCAGCAAGCGCTAGCCACGCCGCAGCGCGAAACAAAACGCCCCGGACAAGGTCCGGGGCGCTGCTTCATTTGATACCGGCTAAATCAGGCAGCCTTGGTGTCGATCACCTGGGGCTTGGCCTGGCCGTTGCCGATCGGGATCTGGCGCGGCTTCTTGGCCTCGGGGATTTCGCGCACGAGATCGACGTGCAGCAATCCGTTTTCGAGGGCTGCAGCCTTGACCTGGACGTGATCGGCAAGCTGGAAGACGCGCTCGAAGGCGCGCGCGGCGATGCCCTGATAGAGCACTTCGCCAGTCTGCTCTTCCTTGCTCTGCTTGGCGCCCTTGATCGTCAGCGTATTCTCTTTGACTTCGATCGAGAGTTCATTCTCGGCGAAGCCGGCGACCGCGACGGTGACGCGGTAATCGTTCTCGCCGGTCCGTTCGATATTGTAGGGCGGGTAGCCCGGGGCGGTGTCGAAACCGCCATCCAGCATCGAAAACAGCCGGTCGAAGCCGACGGTGGAACGGTAAAGGGGTGCAAGATCGAAAGTACGCATGGCATATCCTCCATCGTTGAGCGACATGCGGGCGGTCCGCCGTCTGGCCGAACCGAAAGCCCGTGCGCAGCCGTCATGGCCTGCGCAGCGTTGATATGGGAGCCTGTTCCGGACGCCGCAAGAGGGCGCCAAACCTTGCATAAGTAATTGAAAAGCAACGATTTTAATGGATTGGCGCAGCGCGACTGAGGTCGCCTTGCGGGCTCTCTTATTCGTGCCTGATCTTTTCCGAAAACCGGTGCCACTTTCCAGGATCATGCCCTATAAGGCCCGGGGCCACCGCGCACCGGCTCATTTTCAGCCATCCATGAAACTCGTCTCCATTCCTGCTAATCCGGTGCCCGACGATGCGGTGGCCGGCAACATCAAGACCGGCGACGGGGTCAACCTGCGCTTTGCGCGCTTTGCGCCGCCGCCCGGGCGCAAGGGCACTGTGGTCGTGCTGCAAGGTCGCGCCGAATTCATCGAGAAATATTTCGAGACGGCGCGCGACCTGCGCGCGCGCGGCTTTGCGGTGGCGACGTTCGATTGGCGCGGACAAGGTTTGTCGGACCGCCGGCTCTCCGACCGCCACAAGGGCTATGTGCGGGATTTCTCGCAATACGCCACAGACCTCGACACCGTCATGGAACAGGTGGTGTTGCCCGACTGCCCGCCGCCGATTTACTGCCTGGCGCATTCCATGGGCGCGGCGGTTGCCATTCGCGCCTGCCACAATGGCAGGCGCTGGTTCGATCGCGTCGTGCTCTCGGCGCCGATGATCGGACTTCCGCCCGGCCGTCTGACCACGATGGCCGGCCCGCTCGCGCGCTTGCTGCGCTATCTCGGGCGCGGCGGAGCCTATGTACCGTCCGGCGGTCCAGAGCCAAGCGGGGCCGAAAACTTCCTCGGCAATGTGCTGACTTCCGATCCGGTGCGCTATGCGCGCAACGCCGCCGTGCTGGAAGAAGAACCCGCCCTTGGCCTCGGTGCGCCGACCATTGCCTGGACCGACGCGGCGCTCAAGCAGATGAAGCAGTTCCGCAGCCCCGGCTATGCCGGCCAAATCCGCCAGCCGATGTTGCTCGTGGCGGCAGGCCGCGACGAGGTCGTCTCGACGCCGGCAATCGAGGAATTCGGGCTGCATTTGCTCGCCGGCCGCCATCTCATCTTGGCCGGCAGCCGGCACGAGATCTTGCAGGAACAGGATCAATACCGGGGCCAGTTCTGGGCCGCCTTCGACGCCTTCGTGCCGGGCACGCCGCGGTACTAGCTCTTCAATATTTTGAGCGCCGCCTCGTGTACGCGCGCATCGCCTGCGACCACGATGCGGCCGCCCGCTTGCGGCGGACCGTTCTCCCAGGTGGTGACGATGCCGCCGGCGCCGGTGATGATGGGGATCAGCGGCACGATGTCATGCGGCTTGATCTCGGTCTCGATGACCAAGTCGATCTGGCCCGCCGCCAGCATGCAATACGCGTAGCAGTCGCCGCCGTAGCGCGACAGTTTCACCGCGTTCTCGACGCGGCCGAAGGCTGCGCGGTCGGCCTTGTTCATCAGCAACGGACTGGTGGTGAACAACAGCGCCTCGGCAAGCCCCGCGCATGTGCGCACGCGCAGCTCGCGGTCGCCCGCCGGCCCGCGGTAGTGTGCCGCGCCGCCGTCGCCGGAAAATTTCTCACCAATGAACGGTTGGTGCATCATGCCGAACACCGGCTCGCCGAAGCGCATCAGGCCGATCAGCGTGCCCCAGGCCGGCATGCCGGCGATGAACGACTTGGTGCCGTCGATCGGATCGAGCACCCAGATATATTCAGCCTCGCCGCGCTCAGTTCCGTATTCCTCCCCCAGGATGCCGTGGCCGGGGAAGGATTTGCGGATGAGGGCGCGCATGGCGTTCTCGCCGGCGCGGTCGGCGGCGGTAACGGGATCGAAGCCGCGGGCGTCCTTGTTCTCGATCGCCAGCGCGGTGCGGAAGAACGGCAGGATGGTCTCGCCCGAGACGGCGGCGAGCTGATCGACGAAGCTTGCGAAATCGATGGCCGTCATGATGTGGCTTCGAGGTATCGGAGAGCGTGCACGCCGGCAACCGGCCGCCGCGGGCCCGCCTCGTTCGAATATGGCTTTGTGTTGCGCTGCGGTAACATTTTGGCCCCAACTTTCCGCATATCAAAGCTAATGATCAGCAAAACCGGCAGTCACCTATGCAATTTTGCATGGAAAAACGCTCGGCCAACCTTGATTTTTGTGCGCCGCGGTGTAGCTTATTGCAATGCGGTAGCGATACCGCTGCCCTCCTTGGGCGTTTCCTCCCTAGACTTGGGCCGCTTGCTTCACGCGAGCGGCCCTTTTTTTTGGCGAGCCGGCACCCGCCGGCGGCCGGCACGTTATTCGGCAGCGGCCCGGTAGGGGCGCAGCTCTTCCAGGGGAATCTCGCCCAGGCGCCGCGCCAGCGTCTCCAGGTCGGCGGCCAACCGCGCGAAATTCTTCGAGCGCTCGTAACGGCGCTCATCCATGTAGAGCGCGCGGTTGATCTCGAGCTGGATGGCATGCAGGCCGGCGGCCGGATTGCCGTAATGCTCAGTGATGAAGCCCCCGGCATAGGGCTTGTTGCGGCTTACGCCGTAGCCGAGCGACCGCAGCGTCTGTTCGACGGTCTCGGACACCGCGCCGACGCAGCTGGTGCCGTAGCGGTCGCCCAGCACGAATTCCGGCCGCGGCCGCTCGTCCTTGTGGCCGGCGCTGGACGGCATGGAATGGCAGTCGAGCAGGATGGCGGCGCCGAAGTCCCGGTGCAGCCGGGTAAACAGCCGCCGCAACGCGCGGTGAAAGGGCTTGTACAGGCTCTCAATTCGCCGCAGCGCATCGTCGACCGGGATGCGCTGGTCGTAGATTTCCTGGGCGTCGCCGACCACCCGCGCCACGGTCCCGAGGCCCCCCGCCACCCGCATTGAGCGGGTATTGGCGAAGGAGGGAAGCCGGCCGTCGAACATGCGCGGATCGAGCTCATAGGGCTCGCGGTTGACGTCCACGAAGCAGCGCGGGAAATGCGCTCGCATCAGCGGAAAGCCGCAATCCACCACGCCGGCGATCAGTTCGTCGACGAAGCTGTCCTCCGACCGGCGCAGGGTGGCGATATCGAGCCGCGAGGTTGTCAGGAACGCGCGCGGATAGGTCGAGCCTGAGTGCGGCGAATTGAACAGCACCGGCCCTTTGCATTCGCCCGGCTCGAGGACTTCGAACGGGGGGTCGAGCTCTTCGCGAATTTCACTCATGGATGGTGGCGGCCATTGGCGGCGTGACTGGGAGGGGGCCCCGAACCCCCATTTATACCTTTATTGTCCATGCACTGGCGGATAAAGCCAAGCCATGGTTTCAGTTCACCCGTTATTTACCTAGCATAAGTCTTATGGGCTGCTGTGGCCGGCTGAAAAGGCGTTTCTGGGGCGGCCGGGACGGGGCGTAAATGGGTATGTCGAAAATCCTCCTGGCTGAAGACGACACCGATATGCGGCGCTTTTTGGTCAAGGCGCTGCAGAATGCAGGATTCGAGGTTACCTCCTACGATAATGGGTTGTCGGCCTATCAGCGGCTGCGCGAGGAACCATTCGAGCTCCTGCTCACCGATATCGTGATGCCCGAAATGGACGGCATTGAGCTTGCCCGCCGGGCGGCCGAGCTCGACCCCGACATTAAGATCATGTTCATCACCGGCTTTGCCGCGGTTGCGCTCAACGCCGATTCCACCGCCCCCAAGCAGGCCAAGGTGCTGTCCAAGCCGATCCATCTGCGCGAGCTGGTGACCGAAGTGCAGAAGATGCTGGCGGCCGCCTGAGGGTTCCCGGGCGCTTGCCTCCCCAAAAGGGAGCCGATAAGACCAACCCCCGATCAGGCCAATAGGGCGCGTAGCTCAGCGGAAGAGCACCTCCTTGACATGGAGGGGGTCACAGGTTCGATCCCTGTCGCGCCCACCACCCAGTCCCTGTTTTCTCCGACATCGAGAGACTTGGCGAGTTCGCCCGCCATTGGCGGGCTTTTTCGGTATGCACTTGCAGTCTCCGGGTCTCTGGGACGGGCGACCGCGCATTTTAGTCCGCAATCTCCGCGGCGAAAATTCCCGTTCCTGGCGCTGAAAAGGTGTGGTGTCGAAAACTTCACCTCATGGCTGTCACTGCTCGACGGAACGCATTTCTCTGATGTGGCTTAAACGGCGTTGCCTACAACAGGAGACGGTTGCGGCCCGAGTAAAGTTGTTGGTTACGGAGTGGGAATCAATTCTGCGGCAGACCAAGCCGGTCCAACTGGAGCGACCATTCGGCTGGTGCATCGCGCAAGTCCGATATCCCTTTTTCCTGGTCTTCGGTCGCTTACTTGATGATGCAGCGGATCTCGCTGCAGTCTGCTTCTTTTTTGCTGTTTTTCGCATTGGGAGCTCCTTCGGTTCAAATGCAGCCTTCAGGCTGCACCGCCGAAGCCCCGCAAAAGCCCATAAGCTGGCGGGGTAGGCTGCCGGAGCGCCACACGAGCGCTCCCGAGCACGCACAGTAGCGCTCCGATCGCAGCGAAATGCCAGTCCTTTCTGGATAATCTTGTTGCCCAGATTGCCAATAATCGAACGAAGGATGATCGGCTGCCAGTGAAAACCGTCGCTGTGATTCGAATCTCACTCGCTCCGCCGCCTTCCGTTGCAACATGTGCTCCGGCCGATCGAAACCAGTCCAGAAACGCTGAATTGGCGCTAATTAATCGCAAGAACTTTGGACCCTGCCGAGTGGAAGTCGACGGCCGAAGTCTTCTCTGAGGGCATTTTTCTCCACGGGTCTGTACTCCTGCCCAAGAGTACGGATTTTTAGGCCCAATATTTTCAGCCGTTTTGGCAACACCGTCTCGCGCCGAGTTCGAATCTCACTTGCTTGAGCAAGAGCGAGCAGGCGCGGCTCAACGATGCGCCGTTCCGCGTCACCGGCACGCCGATCCCGCCGACCGACCCGCTGATCTACTGCTTCTACGAGCTGATCATGGTCAACGGCGGGCGCTGTGCGTAGACTCTTACAGGTGCGGTCGAGTGCGCCCAAGTCGGGCCAGTGGAAGAAGCCGGTCATCAGGTAGCGAGAGCGAATAACGGTATCAGCATCTGACATCATGTTGAGTATCTCCTTGTCTTCGTCCATGAGGAAAAGCCCGAGGCCCTCAGCCTTCCGCGCGAGCTTGTTCGCGCTGTGTCCGTACTTGGTGCGGAACTCGAACGGATGAATGCCGTGCGCCCGGAGTAACGCTTTCAGATAGAGCTCGATGGCGTGATAGTAGAGGAAACGAATCGGTGATTCTTTGTGCGCCGATCGTTTCTTAGACCGCTTCAGCGACCGTGCTGCCTGCCAGTACGTCT
>Ga0315540_10001573_pt1 | contig 12991 bp, 10 predicted proteins | sample SalMarSW160110MG_FD_203677 | JGI IMG/M metagenome (GOLD analysis project Ga0315540, IMG submission 203677) | Salt marsh sediment microbial communities from the Plum Island Ecosystem LTER, Massachusetts, United States - Salt Marsh Sediment SW1601-10 ... | reverse complement strand
CGAGCCCCCAGCCGCGGCGCTTCGAGGAGAAGCCCGGGTCGAACGCCCGGCGCTGCTGCTCGCGCGTCATGCCGCGGCCGTTGTCGCTCACGGTGATCTCGACCTCCTCGGTCTCGGCGCGGCGCTGCACGGCCACCTCGACGACGCCCGGCTGCCTGTCGATCGCGTCGAGCGCGTTCGTGAGCAGGTTCTCGACCGCCCACTCGATCAGCTCGCGGTTCAGGTTGATCGGCGGCACCTCGCCGTAGCGCTCCCGGATCTCGAGCCCGCCCTGCTTCTGCGGCAGCCGCCGCTTCACGTACTGCACCGCCTCGCGCACGACGGGCGTCACGTCCTGCAGCTGCAGCTTCGGCACCGAGCCGATCTGGCCGAAACGGTGCGCGACCCGGCTCAGCCGCTCGATGTCGCGCTCCATGTCCTCGAGCGTCTCCCCCAGATCCTCGCGCGGGATCTCGACGCGCCCGCCCTCCGGCGACGACTCGACGTGGCCGCGCAGCAGCTCGACCCACCCGAGCAGGCTCGAGAGCGGGGTGCCGAGCTGGTGCGCCGTCTCCTTGGCCATGCCGACCCAGATCGTGCGCTTCTCGGCCGCGCGGATGCCGGCGAGGCCCGACATGCCGAGCAGCAGCAGCAGTCCCGTTCCGCCGACCGCGAGGTACGGCATCCACCGCAGCCGGTCGAGCACCGCCGGCTCGCCGTAGTGGAACAGGCCCACGACCTGGTTCGCGTTGGGCTGGTTCATCGGGATCGGCTTGTGGCGGCGGTCCAGCTCGGGCACCGCCGCGCTCACGCGCGCGATCGCCTCCGAGTAGATGGGCGAGATGGCGAGGCCCGCGGCGAGGCTGTCGAGCGTCTCGGTCGGGATCGCCTCGGCCGGCACGCCCACGCCCTGCCAGGCGCGCGGCAATCCTGTCGTGTCCGTGATCACGATCGGGAACGTGATCTGCGCGGTCACGTCCTCGAGCATCTTCTGGAGCTGCGGGTTCCCCGTCGCCGGCAGCGAGGCGTCGGCGCACAGCCGCGCGAGCACGCCCGAGGTCGTCGAGACCTGCGCCGAGAGGCGCCGCACTGTCTGGCTCGTGATCAGGAACACGATCGCGACGAGCAGCGCACCGCCCGCGAACAGCGCGGTCTTGAGCCACGGCATGCCGCGCAGCGGTCCGGGGATGTCCGACGGTTCCATGGAGCGCTCGCTCCTCCCCGCGCCGGCCCGGCGCCGGTGCGTCGCAGCGGGGCTCATGCCTTCTCGGGCACGAGCTCCGAAAGCCCGCCGAGCCAGGGCTGCAGCGCGGCCGGGATCGCCACCGAGCCGTCGGCGCGCTGGTGGTTCTCGAGCAGCGTCGCGAACGTGCGCGGAAGCGCGACCCCGGAGGCGTTCAGCGTGTGCGGGAACTCGACCTTCGCCCCCGCCTCGCGGCGGAAGCGCATGCCCATGCGCCGTGCCTGGAAGTCCTCGAAGTTCGAGCACGACGAGCACTCGAGCCACGCGCCGGTGCCCGGGGACCAGACCTCGAAGTCGTAGCACTTCGCCGCCGCGAAGCTCAGGTCGCCGCTGCACAGCAGCAGGACCCGGTAGGGCAGCTCGAGCGCCTCGAAGATGTCGGCGACGTCGCGCGCGAGCTTCTCGTGCTCGTCGTAGCTCGTCTCGGGCGCGACGACTTTGACCATCTCGACCTTGTCGAACTGGTGCACGCGCACCATGCCCCGCGTGTCGCGCCCGGCGGCTCCAGCCTCGCGCCGGTACGACGCGCAGTACGCGGTCGCGTAGATCGGCAGCGTTCCGGGCTCGAGGATCTCCTCGCGCCAGATGTTCGTGACCGGCACCTCGGCGGTCGGGTTGAGGAACAGGTCGTCTTCGCCGATGTGGTACATGTCGCCCTCGAGCTTCGGCAGCTGCCCCGTCCCGAACAGCGCGGCGCGGCGCACGACGTGCGGCGTCGAGACCTCGCGGTAGCCGTGCTTCGTCGTGTGGAAGTCGAGCATGAAGCTGATGAGCGCCCGCTCGAGCTTCGCGCCGAGCCCGGTGAAGAGCAGGAAGCCCGAGCCCGAGATCTTGGTGGCGCGGTCGAAGTCGAGCAGCCCGAGGTTCGTGGCCAGATCCCAGTGCGGCTTGGGCTCGAAATCGAACTTCGGCGGCTCGCCCCACGTCCTCGCGACCTGGTTCTGGGCCGCGTCCTTGCCCGGGGGCACGCTCGCGTGCGGCAGGTTCGGGATCCACGCGGCGAGGGTCGCGCTCTCCTCCTCGAGGGTGCGCAGCTCGGCGTCGAGCTCCTTGACCCGCTCGCCGAGGGTGCGCATGTCCGCGATCTGCGCCGAGGCGTCGCGTCCGGTCTTCTTGAGCGTCGCGATCTCCTCGCTGGCGCTGTTCCGCTTCGCCTTGAGCTGCTCGGTCTCGTGCAGCACCGCGAGGCGGCGTTCCTCGATCTGGTAGAAGCGCGTGAGGTCCACGGTCATGCCCTTCAGGGCGATGCCGGCCTCCACCTTGTCACGGTTCGCGCGCAGGAACTTCAGGTCGTGCATGGGCTCCCAGCCGGATTCGGGTCGGCCGCGCGGCGTGCACCGCCGCGACGGGCAATGGCGGGCAGAGCAAACCCGAAACGCCGGGGGGGCGCAAGCCTCGCGCGGCTCGCGGGGGTTCGCTCCGGGGCGCGCCGCGTCGCCGGCCGCGCCGGCTTCAGCTCCCGAGCGCCCGCTCGATCCGCGGGTCGGGCACCAGCCAGATCACGGCGACGAGCACGTAGAGCGCGAGCGAGAGCTTCGGGCTCACGGCCGCGAGCCCCAGCGCGAGCGCGTAGAGCGCGAGCGAGAGGTAGCCCTTGAAGTCCCCGCCGATGGCCCTCGCGATCGTCGAGCCCGGCCCGTGCAGCGCGACGAGGGCCCGCACGAGGATCGCGTACGCGACGGCCGCCATGAACAGCACGGCGCCGTACGCCACGATGGGCCAGGTCGAAAAGCGCGTCTCGCCCATCCACGCGGTCACGAACGGCGTGAGCGAGAGCCAGAAGAGCAGGTGCAGGTTCGACCACAGCACCCGGCCGTTCACGTGCTGCGTCGCGTGCAGCAGGTGGTGGTGGTTGCTCCAGTAGATCCCGAGGAAGACGAAGCTCAGCACGTAGCTCGAGAGCACCGGCCACAACGGCGCGAGCGCCTGCGGCGTGGGCTCGTGCGGCACCCTCAGCTCGAGCACCATGATCGTGATGATGATCGCGAGCACGCCGTCGCTGAAGGCCTCCATGCGGCCCTTGTTCATGGGGTCTCCGGATCGTCGTGCCCGGTCGTCTCCGCGGCGGCCGAGAGCGCCCGGGCCTTCATGTAGGCCTCGCGCGCGTCGTCGCTGCGCCCGAGCTTCGCGAGCGCCATCCCGAGGCCGTAGAACGCGGCCGGGTCGTCGGGGCGCGCCACCGTGGCGCTCGCGTATCGGCGCGCGGCGTTCTCGTAGTCGCCCGCGCGATAGGCCACGTTGCCCGAGTCGATGAGCGCCTGCGAGCGCGCGAAGGCGTCGGCGCCCGAGGCGGGCGGCGCGGCCTTCGGGGCGCAGCCCGCGAGCGCGAGCAGCGCGGCCGCGAGGAGGACGAAACGGACGGGTCCCATGGGCGCGGCACCATGCCACCCCCGCCGCGGTCCGGGCAAGTGGGCGGCAAGCCGGGCCCGGCGCCGGGCGGCGAAAGCCCCGCCGCCGTCATGGCGCCGGGGCCGTTGCTGAGGCAAGGGGGAGTGGCGTTCGCCGCGGTCTGGACCTGGCGGTTCGACCGCATCGGAGCGCCTCGCGGCGCCCCGTTCACCCGGGAGTCTACCTCTTCTTGGGCTGCGGTTTCTTCGGACTTGCCTTCTTCTTCACGCGGGCCGCTCGGTTCTTGAGCCGCCGGGCGCTGACCTCGCGCTTCTTCGCGCGCTTCGCAGGCGCCTTCTTCGCGGCCGCCTCGGCCTTCTTCGCCGGCTTGCTCGCGCGCGACATCGCGATTCCCGCGCGCCGCAGCAGCGAGGCGACCTGCTCGGAGGGCTGCGCGCCCCTGCCGAGCCAGCCCTTCACCTTCTCCTCGTCCATCTTGACCGCGAACGGCTTCACGATCGGGTCGTAGTAACCGAGGATCTCGACGAACCGCCCGTCGCGCTGACGGCGAGAGTCCGCGACGACGATGCGGTAGAAGGGCCGCTTCTTCGCGCCGGAGCGCTTCATGCGAATGACGACCGACATGCTGGGATGCCTCCAGGTATGAACGCGTGGCCGCGCCGCCGGGGCGCCGGCCCATCGGGTCTTCGGGTGCGTTCGCAGGGCCCCCGTGATCGCCTGGCGCGCGCACACCGGGCACGCGCCCACGGGCCTGCAAAGGGCGGGCATAGTGCCTCATGGAACGGCCCGCGCGCAACCCGGACCGGCCTTCCGGGCGGGGGCGCGGCCCCTACCGCCGCCGCATCCGGCCCTGCAGGCCCGCCAGCCCGCGCGGGCCCTTCTTGAGCGCCTTCATCATCACGCGCGCCTTCTCGAAGTCCCTGATCAGGCGGTTGACGTCCGAGACGTGCGTGCCGCTGCCGGCGGCGATGCGGCGCCGCCGGCTGCCGTCGAGCACGCGCGGGTTGCGGCGCTCCTTGAGCGTCATGCTGCAGAGGATCGCCTCGTACCTCTTGAAGGTGTCCTTCTGGGGCCCGAGCTGCTCGGCGGCCCCCTTCGGCATGCCGGGCATCATCTTGAGCAGGTCCTCGAGCGGGCCCATCTTGCGCACCGACCGCAACTGCTCGAGGAAGTCCTCGAGCGTGAAGTCCGACTTGCGCATCTTCTCGGCCATCCGGGCCGCGTCCTGCTCGGTGACGGCCTGCTGCGCCTTCTCGACGAGGCCGATCATGTCGCCCATGCCGAGGATGCGGCCGGCGAGGCGGCCGGCGTCGAAGACCTCGAGGCCGTCCAGCTTCTCGCCGGTGCCGAGGAACAGGATGGGCTTGCCGGTCACGTGCCGCAGCGAGAGCGCGGCGCCGCCGCGCGCGTCGCCGTCCATCTTGGTGAGCACGAGGCCGTCGACGCCGACGCGCTCCGCGAAGGTCTGGCCGACGCGCACGGACTCCTGGCCGATCATCCCGTCCACCACGAGCATCACCTGGTGGGCCCGCAGCACCTTCTTGAGCTCGGCCAGCTCGGCCATCAGCGCCTCGTCGATGTGCAGCCGCCCGGCCGTGTCGAGCACGAGGAAGTCGAAGCCGCGCTTGCGCGCGTCGTCGAGCGCGCCCGCGGCGATGTCGCGCGGCGCGGTGCCCTCCGGCGCGCGCCAGAAGCCGGCGCCGGCCTGCTGCGCGACGCGCTCGAGCTGGTCGATTGCGGCGGGCCGGTAGACGTCGGCGCTCGCGAGCAGCGTGCGCTTGGCCCTCGCCTTGAGCCACACGGCGAGCTTGCCGGCGAACGTGGTCTTGCCCGAGCCCTGCAGGCCGGCGAGCAGCACGATCGTGGGCACGAACGGCGAGCCGGCGAGCGTGACGCTGGTGTTGCCGAGCAGCTTCTCGAGCTCCTCGCGAACGACGCCGACGACCTGCTGGCCGGGCGTGAGGCTCTTGAGGACATCCTCGCCCACCGCACGCTCCTCGACGCGGGCGACGAACTCCTTGGCGACGGCCACGGGCACGTCGGCCTCGAGCAGCGCGCGGCGCACCTCGCGCATGGACTCGCGGATGTTGTCGGGGCTCAGGCGCGCCTGTCCGGTCAGCTTCTTCAGGATGCCGGTGACGCGATCGCTCAGTTGTTCGAACACTTCGGGACTCCCTGCGGTGGAAGGGGCGGGAACCCTATCACAGGGCGCGGCGCGGGCGCGGGCGCACGGGGGCCGGGACGCGCGAAGCCGCGCGCGCGGCGCAGCTTCGCGTGGCGGCCGGGGCGCCCCGTGGTCAGCGCAACACGACGCCGCGCGCGGTCACGCGTTCGCCGCCCTGCTCGAGCCGCACGATGTAGACGCCGGGTGAAAGGCGCAGCCCGTCGAGCGCCACCACGTGCCGTCCGGCGGAGGGGCTCGCGAGCGCGCGAGACCACACGCGCCGGCCGGCGAGGTCGAGCACCTCGAGCCCCGCGGGCGCCGAGGACGCGAGCGTGAACGCGACAGCGGGCAGCCCCTTCGCCGGATTCGGCCGGAAGCCCGCGAGCGCGAGGCGCCCCGGCGGGGCCGGCGGCACCCAGGCCACCGTGCCGAGGCCGCCGTCGTACGCCGCGCGCACGCTGTCGGCGCGCGGGGCGATCCCGGCAAGCGCCGCCGTGAGGTCGGTGCCGGGCGAGACGACGAGCGCCACCCACAGATCGAACGACTCCCCGGGCTGGACGTCGCGCGAAGCGAGTCCCGCGACCATGACCTGGTTGGTCGACGTCGGGTCGAGCCAGCCGGTGCCCAGCAGCGGATCGCCGGAGTACTGGTAGCGCGTCGGCTGCGAATCCGGATCGAGCAGGTCGCTGCCGTCCGTGTTCAGTCCCGCGAGCAGCCGGTATCCCGCGAGCGCCGAGGACGGGTCGCTGCCCCCGGGGTAGTCGCGGAACGCATCCATCGGCCCCGGGCCACCCGGCGCGCCGCCGAGGAGCACGACGCCGAGCACGGGCGGGTGGTCGCCGTAGACGAGGTCGGGCACGCTGCCGTTGTAGCCGAAGCCGAGAGAACGCGTCGTGTCGCAGCCGGCCTTGTCGTCGAGGGCGGCGCCGATGTCGGGGTCGGCCCAGAATCCGGCCCGGCAGTCGAGCCATGCGCCCGCGCTGCGGTTCGTGACGTGCAGCCGCACGAACGCCACGTCGCCGAGTACGCCGGGCCGGTCGAAGCCGAAGACGGTCTGCTCCACCTCGGCGCCGAGCGGGGCCGTGGAGCCGACGGGGCTCGTGTGGGCCGACGCGTCGGCGTCGTCGTAGACGCACCACGTCATCTGGTCCCCGAGCACCTCGGGCCCGGGCACGTCCACGGAGTCCGATGGATCGGGCGTGTTCGTAGCGGGCAGGCGGTACAGCGTCCAGGGCGCGCCATCGGGCGCGGCACCGACCATGTACTCGGACCAGGAGTGGTGGACGAGCGAATCGCCGTACGACGTCGCGGGCACCCGCTCGACGTGCGCGGTGTCTGCCGGGTCGCCGGCCAGGCGCGCGACCTTCCACACCTGGTGATCGGGCGACGCGGGGTCTTCGGGCAGCCCACCGACGATGGGGCCCGGCACGAATTCGGACGAGTACTCCACGATCGCCACGCGCAACTGCCCTTCCACCATGGCGCCAATCCACAGCCCGGAGTCGAACAGGACGGACAGGCCCGAGTCGGCCGGGTACTTGAGTCCCCCGTCCACGGGGTAATCCCACCCGATCCACCCGACGTTCGAAACCGCGAGGCTCATCCGGTTGACGTCGAGCCGGTGATGCAGGCTGACGACGGCGGCGCGCGCGGGCCGCGTGTCGCGGACCGGCGCCGCGGCGCCGGCGGGCGCGGGTGGCGCGGCCAGTGCGGCCAGCGCGAGCAGGGCGGCCGTGGCGGCCCTGCGGGGAACGTGGGGACTCATGGGATCCTCCGGGCCACTCCCGATCGAGCGTTGCTTCGAGCTCCGGCCCGGGGGTGCCGGTGCGATCCCGGCGCGTTTCAATGGCTCGATGCTACACCCGCCCCGGCGCGCGCGCCTGTCCCTTTCGCGGGCTGCGGTGTAGCGTCACCCGCCCATGAAGGAGATCCGGGCCCTCACCACGCTGCGCGCCCTCGCCGCGCTCCTCGTGTTCCTCTATCACTACGAGGCGATCTACGTGGACAACGCCCGGGCCGCGGGCCGGGCGCTGTGGGACCCGCTGGTTCCGGTCTGGCGATCGGGGGCCGTGGGCGTGTCCATCTTCTTCGTGCTCTCGGGCTTCCTGATCACGCGGCTCTATTTCGACCGCTTCGCCGAGGGCTCGGTGTCGCTGCGCGAGTACTTCGTCAAGCGCATCGCCCGCATCTGGCCGCTGTTCCTCGCGTTCGCGCTCCTGCAGCACGTGGCGATGGCGCTCTTCGGCGAGCGGCCCCAGCTCTCGTGGCTCGTGACGCTCACGATGACGCAGGGGTTCTTCTGGGACCTGCGCTACCGCGGCTTGCCGACGGCGTGGTCGCTCACGATCGAGGAGACCTTCTACGCGATCGCGCCGGTCGTGTTCGCGGGCCTCGCGCTGGCCGCTCCGGGGTTCCTCAAGCGCCGCGCGAAGTCGGGGCGCGCGGAGTGGGCCGGGCTGGCGGCGGCGCTGGCGGTGTTCACGACGGTGATCGGGATCGCGGGCTTCGGGCTCATGGCGTTCGTGCGCGCGAAGCACTGGACGCCGTTCGGATTCATGGCGGATCCCGAGCACGTGCTGCACGCGACGCTCGCCGGGCGCTTCCCCGAGTTCGCGATCGGCATCGCGTGCGCGTTCCTTCACCGCGACGGCTGGCCGGAGCAAGCGCTGCGCGGCCCGCGTGCGACGCGCGCGGCACTCGGGAGCTTCGCGGGAATCGCGGTGATGATGGCGCTCAAGGATTACGCCTCGCGCACGGACTGGCTGGCGCTGGGCCTGTTCGCGAGCCTCGCGGTGGCGGTCCTCGCGGGGCTGCTCATCCTGGCGCTCACGCGGGAGGACACGCCGGTCTCGCGCACGCTGGCGCACCCGGCGGGCGTCTACCTGGGCAAGGTCTCGTACGGCTTCTATCTCATCCAGACGAGCCTGCTCGCAGCGCCGCTGGTGGGAATCGCGGACCGCCTGGGACCGGCGCGGCTCGTGTCGCTCTACCTGCTGCTCAACGGCGTGTGCGCGCTCTTCTACGAGCTGCTCGAGCGCCCGGCGCGCCGCAGGATCGTGCGCCGCTGGTCGGGCGGCGCGCTGGGGGACGCGGCGAAGTAGGCCGGGGTCGGCGGCCGCGGCCCCCTACCCGGCGATCGCCGCCCGCAGCGCCTCGAGCGCGGCCTTCGGGTCGGGCGCGTGGTAGATGCTGCTGCCGGCGACGAAGACGTCGGCGCCCTCGGCGCGGGCGAGCTTCGAGGTCGCGGGGTCGATGCCGCCGTCCACCTCGACCAGGAACTCCAGGTTCCGCCGGCTGCGCTCGTCCCGTGCGGCGCGGACCTTCTCGAGCATCTCGGGCATGAAGGCCTGGCCGCCGAAGCCGGGCTCGACGGTCATCACGAGCAGCGTGTCGAGGTCGGGCAGGTACGGGGCGATGGCGCGCCAGGCGGTGCCGGGTCTGAGCGACAGGCCCGCCTTCGCGCCGGTCGCGCGGATCTGGCGCAGGACCTCGCGCGTCTCGGGACAGGCTTCGAGGTGCACGGTGATCTGGTCGGCGCCGGCGCGGCGGAACTCCTCCACCATCGCCCACGGGCGCTCCATCATGAGGTGCACGTCCACGAACCCGGTTGTCAGGCGGCGCACGGCCGACACGACGATGGGGCCGAACGTCAGGTTGGGCACGAAGTGGTTGTCCATGACGTCGCAGTGCACCCAGTCGCGCGCGGGATCGGCGAGCGCGACGGCTTCGCCGAGCTTCGCGAAGTCGGCGGACAGGATGCTGGGCGCGGCGATGGGCGGCGTGGCGCTCATGCGCGGCATCCTCGGGCAACGTCCGGGGCGGCGCAAACTCCGTCCGACGGCGAGGCCCCCACGGCCCGGGCAGCCCGGCGCCGCCGGACAGGCCGGCGCGACGCGCTCAGCGCGGGGCCGACACGGCGATCGCCACGAGCACCACGAGCACGAGGCCCGCGACGACCTCGGAGAAGCCGAGCCACGCCGCCCGCCAGCGCGGGCGCCAGGGCGAGATACCGAGCGCGGCGCGCGCGGCCAGCAGCGCCCAGGCCCACGCGATGGGCGCGGGCGCGAACCGGCCGCGCGCGATCGCGAGCGCGGCGGCGAGCGCGACGACGTGGAGCACGAGCGCCAGCGCCGGCTTCGCGGGCCGGCCCTTGTCGAGACGCAGCCGTGCGCGCACGTAGGCGATCGTCGGCACGGCGCGCAGCGCGAGCAGGCCCCAGAGCGCGAAGGCGAACGCACGGGGACGGCCGGCGGCGAGCGCGATGGCCGCGGCCGCGCCGCCCAGCGCGAGCGCCGCGAGCGTCTCGGCGGTGGCCTCGCGCGAGCGCTGGCCGAGATCGAGCGCGAGCGCGACGGCCGCGAACGGCGCGGCGCACCCGAGCGCGAACAGCATGGGACCGCGCGCGAGAACGATCGCGCCCGCGACGGCCATCGCGCCAATCACGGTGAGAGCGGCGAACGCGCGCTCGGCGAGCGCGGTGCGCGGGTAGCGGCGGCCTCGCCGGCGGTCGCCCGCGAGGAGCCGCAGCGGCTGCCGCGCGAGGAAGCCCGCGACGGCCGCGAGCGCGACGCAGGCACCCGCCCACGACGGCGCGACGAGCAGCCCGAGCAGGATCGGTTCGCCGAGGAACGCCCACCCGCCGTGCTCGGCGGGCATCACGACGCGTGCGACCGACGGCACCGCGGGCGCGGGCGCGTTCGTCGGCCCCGCGCTCACCGGATGAGGCGTCCCGTCGCCTGCAGGACGATCCGGGTGTCCACCGTCACGCGCGAGCCGGGTCCGGGGGACTGCGAGACGATCGGGCCGACCGTGGCGGCCGCGGGCGGCACCACCACGCGGAAGCCGAACGCCTCGAGCTGTCGGCGCACGCCGCTGATCTCGCGGCCGAGCAGGTCGGGCATCACGTAGCTCGCCTGGCCGGGGCCCGTCGAGACCAGCAGCGCGACGGGCGTGTTGCGCGGCAGGACCGATTCGGCGGGCGGGTCGGAGCCCGCGACGAGGTCCTGGCCGACGTCGCCGTTCGGCGCGCGCGTGATGCCGCCGACCTTCAGGCCCGCGCGCTCGAGCAGCAGCTGCGCGCCGCGGCGCGACTGGCCGAACAGCTCGGGCACGGAGCTGAACTCCTCGCCGAGGCTGATCGTCACGAGCACGCGCCGGTTGCCGCGCACCGGCGTGTCGGGCGGCGGGTCCTGCGACAGGATGAAGCCGCGCGGCACGGACGGGTCGAACCGCTCGCCGGCACGCGAGAGCGTGAGTCCCGTCGGCCGGAGCGTGCGCTCGGCCCGCTCGAGCGTCAGGTTCGCGAGGTCGGGCACGCGCACCTCGCCGCCGCTATGGATGAGCCGGGGCATCACGATGCTGTTGAAGATCACCAGGCCGAGCACGAACGCCACCGCCGCGCCGGCCAGCATCGCCAGCGTCTCGCGGAACGGGTGGCCGCGCCGGCGCTCGACCAGCGGCGGGCCCGCCGGCGGGCCGTGCCGTTCGGGGCCCCCGTCGTCGCGGGGATCGCCCGGGCCGTCGCTCACGACTTCCTCAGCCTCGCGGCGAACGCGCCGTCGCAGCCGTGGAGCTGCGGCAGCACGCGCATCGTCCCCTCGGGGGTGACGACGGCGTCGGGCACGGTGCCCGCCACGCTCTCGAGCCGGAACGAGGGATTCGAGGCGAGGAAGCGCGCGACGACGTCGTCGGTCTCCTCGGGCTCGAACGTGCACACGCTGTAGACGAGGAGCCCGCCCGGGCGGAGCCGGCGCGCCGCCGACTCGAGCAGCTCGAGCTGGACGGCGGGCAGCTGGGCGAGCATCTCCGGGCCCTTGCGCCAGCGCGCGTCGGCGCGGCGCGCGAGCACGCCGAGACCCGAGCACGGCGCGTCCACGAGCGCGCGGTCGAACGGCATCGGGAACGTGTACGTGCGCCCGTCGCCGTGCACGACGTGGATCGCGTGCTGTCCCAGGCGGTGGATCGTCGCCTCGAGCGAGGCCACGCGGTGCTCGTCACGCTCCATCGCCCACACCTCACCCTCGTCGCGCACCAGCTCGGCGAGATGCGTGCTCTTGCCGCCGGGCGCGGCGCACAGGTCGAGCAGCCGTTCGTGCGCCTCGGGCGCCACGACGCGGCCGACGAGCGCCTCGCTCTCGTCCTGCGCCGTGCACCAGCCGTCGCGAAACGCCTTCAACGTCGCGGGCGACTGGTGGCCCTCGACCCACGCGAGGTCGGGCGAGAGCGCCGCCGGCCGGGCCTCGACGCCCTCGGCGGCCAGCCGCTCGATCAGCTGCTCGCGCGTTCCGCGCAGCGCGTTGACGCGCAGGCCCGTCGGGACGGAGCGGTTGTTCGCGAGCAGCAGCGCGCGCGTCCCATCGGCGCCGAACCGCGCGAGCCAGCGCTCGACCATCCACACCGGGTGCGACCCGAACACGGCGAGCGACTCCGCGTCGTCGCCCTCGGGCCAGAGAATCGTTTCCTTCTCCTCGGCGAGCCGGCGCAGCACGCTGTTCACGAGCCCCGCCGCGCCGGGATGCCCGTACTTGTGCGCGAGCTTCACCGACTCGTCCACGGCCGCGTGCGGCGGAATGCGGTCGAGCATGAGCAGCTGGTAGGCGCCGAGGCGGAGCACGTTGCGGATCCAGGGCTGCACCGCCGCGAGGCCGATGTGGATGCGGCGGTCGAGCGCCCAGTCGAGCCGCCCGCGCCAGCGCAGCGTGCCCTTGACCAGCTCGTGCAGCAGCGCGCGGTCGCGCGCGTCCTCGCCTGCGCGCGCGTGCGCCGAATCGAGCAGCCGGTCGCTGAACGCGCTGCGGGTCTCCACGGCGTGCAGGATGCGGAGCGCCGCCTCCCGCGGGTCTGCAGGCAGCGCCGGGGCGCCGCCCTCGAAGGCCGTCGCGCGCGGACCGCGGCGCGGCGGCTCGGACGCCGGAGCGGGCGCGGCCGTCGAGCGGCCGGGCCAGCGCGGGGGCGTCGCCGGCGATGGCCGGCCGTCGCGGCGCCAGCGAACGCGCGACGAGCCGCCTTCATACGCCGGCCGCGAGCGGTTCACCGCGCCGGCCTGACCCCGCGGGGCCCGGGCAGGACGATCGCCCGGCGGCCGGGCGCCGGGGCTCCGGCGTTCGAAGCGGGCAGCACCCGGGGCCCCTTCCTCGCGGCGCCTCGGGAACGGTCGCGGCGCGAAGCCGCCCTCCGGGCGCGGGGTGCGCTGGAAACGCCGCTCCCCCGGCGAAGCGCCTTCGCCCTCCCGGCGCGGACCGAACGTGCGTTCACGC
>Ga0315540_10001571_pt1 | contig 12993 bp, 11 predicted proteins | sample SalMarSW160110MG_FD_203677 | JGI IMG/M metagenome (GOLD analysis project Ga0315540, IMG submission 203677) | Salt marsh sediment microbial communities from the Plum Island Ecosystem LTER, Massachusetts, United States - Salt Marsh Sediment SW1601-10 ... | reverse complement strand
CTGTACCCGGACGGCGCCGGCAGCCGTCCGGCCTGTGTCAGCTAAATAGCGTCATTGTCGATTTCGCCGGTGCGAATGCGCACCACGCGCTCAACCGTGGTGACAAAAATCTTGCCGTCGCCGATCTTGCCGGTACGCGCCGCATTGGTGATGGTTTCCACGCAGCGCTCCACGTCCTCATCCTTGACCACGATCTCCAGTTTTACCTTGGGCAGAAAATCCACTACGTACTCCGCGCCACGGTACAGCTCCGTATGCCCCTTTTGACGACCAAAGCCCTTGACCTCGATGGCCGTCATGCCGGTGATGCCGAGATCGGAGAGCGCTTCGCGCACATCGTCGAGTTTGAATGGCTTGATAACCGCTTCTACTTTTTTCATGCATCGTTCCCCTGTTGAGACCGAAATTGCTGTCTAACAATAGTTTTTTCGTGACCGGATTTCAATTCTCGCTGTTTGTCCGCCCGTCGCCCAACTGGGCATACAGAAAACCCGAGGTGATCGGATAACGCCGGTCGCGGCCGAACGCCCGCCGCGAAATGCGCACCCCCGGGGGCGCCTGCCGGCGTTTGTATTCATTGCGGTCCACCATGCCCGCGACCCGTCGCACCGTGTCGCTGTCGAAACCGAGCCGGGTCAGCTCTTCCAGCCCCAGATCCTTTTCGATGTAACCCTCGAGGATCGGGTCAAGAACACTGTAGGGCGGCAGGGAATCTTCATCCTTCTGGTCCGGCGCCAGCTCGGCGGACGGCGGCCGCTCGAGCACACGCCGGGGGATAACCGGCGAAATGCTGTTGCGATAGTCACACAGCCGATATACCAGCAGTTTGGGGACATCCTTGATGGGCGCAAAGCCACCGGCCATATCGCCGTACAGCGTGGCATAGCCCACTGACATCTCACTTTTGTTACCCGTGGTCAACAGGATGCGCCCCTGCTTGTTGGACAGCGCCATCAGGATCACGCCCCGGCAGCGCGCCTGGATATTCTCCTCGGTGGCATCCGGCCGGGTACCGGCGAAGGCCTCGGCCAGCACATTAAGAAAGGCATTGAAGGGTCGCTCGATGGGTATCACGCGGTACTCGACACCCAGCGCATCGGCCTCGGCCTGTGCGTCTTCCACACTCATGCCGGCGGTATACCGCGACGGCATCATCACCGCTTCGACACGCTCGGCACCGATGGCGTCAACTGCGATGGCCAGGGTGAGTGCCGAGTCCACGCCACCCGACAGGCCGATAACGGCACCCTTGAAGCCGTTCTTTTCGATGTAGTCGCGTACGCCCAGTACCAGGCAGCGATAGATACTGGCGAGATCCGACATCCTTGGGGTCAACAAACCGGCCAGCGGTTCGATTCGCCCCTCACGCGCTTCGAAGTCGACCGCGAAAAGCCCTTCCTCAAAGGCCGGCGCGCGCACCACCGTTCTGGCGGTACTGTCGAGTACAAACGATTCACCGTCGAAGACCAGTTCATCCTGTCCGCCGACAAGGTTGACATAGACGACCGGACAGCCGGTTTCCGCGACCCGGTTGGCAACCTCGGCCTCCCTCTCATCTCCTTTCCCGGCGTGAAAAGGCGATGCGTTCAGATTCACCAGCAGCCGCGCGCCGGCATCTGCGGCCAGCGCCGCCGCCTGCGGCATCCAGATATCTTCGCAAATGGTGATACCGACGGAAATACCCGCGATCTCGGCCACGCAATAACCCTCACCGGAGACGAAATAGCGCTTTTCATCGAAGACGCTGTAGTTTGGCAAATGATCTTTGCGGCAGCACGCCACCACATCCCCGTCGCGCAGCAACGATGCGCTGTTGAAGCGTCCCTCGGCTGTCATTTCCGGGTGCCCCACCAGCACATGGATTCCGGACACCTGCCGGCGGATTTTCACCAGCGCGGCATCGACCAGTTCCTGGAAACCGGAGCGGAAAAGCAGGTCTTCAGGCGGGTAACCGCTGAGGGTGAGTTCGGGGAACACAATCAGGTCCGCAGCCAGGCTGTCGCGAGCGTGCACCGCCGTCTCGATGACCCGCCGGGCATTCGCGGGAACATCGCCGACCAACAGGTCACATTGCGCCATTACCAGGCGCAGAACGGCCTGCTCAGGACGAGGGGAGACGGACATTCAGCGGCCCTGGAGGACTTCCTGCATGCGCCGGCCCATGTCGGCGGGTGAGCGAACAACGGCAACACCGGCTTGCTCCAGCGCGGCAAACTTCGCCTCGGCGGTACCCCGACCGCCACTGATAATGGCGCCGGCGTGGCCCATGCGCTTGCCCGGCGGCGCGGTCACGCCGGCGATATACGCGACCACTGGCTTGTTCATCTTCGATTGGATGAACTCCGCGGCCTCCTCTTCGGCACTGCCGCCGATCTCGCCCACCATGATGACACCATCGGTATCCGGGTCATCCTCAAAGCGCTGCAGACAATCGGTGAATTCCAGTCCGTGGATGGGGTCGCCGCCGATGCCGACACAGGTGCTTTGCCCCAGGCCGGCCAGCGTGGTCTGGTAGACGGCTTCATAGGTCAGCGTACCGGAGCGCGAGACAATACCGATCCTGCCCGGCCGGTGAATGGCACCCGGCATGATGCCTATTTTACAGGCGCCGGGCGTAATGATGCCGGGACAGTTGGGCCCGATCAGCGTGGCACGGCTAGCCGCCAGTACGGCTTTGACCTTCAGCATATCCAGCACCGGAATACCCTCGGTGATGCAGACAATGACCGCGATCCCCGCGTCCGCGGCTTCGAGCACCGCGTCGGCTGCAAATGCCGCGGGCACATAGATCATGGTCGCATCAGCGCCGGTCGCGCGCACGGCGTCCTGCACGGTATCGAAGACCGGCAGCCCCAGGTGTGTCTGCCCGCCCTTGCCCGGGGTGACCCCGCCAACCAGTTGCGTGCCGTAGGCCAGCGCCTGCTCGGAGTGAAAGGTACCCTGCTTGCCGGTAAAGCCCTGGCAAATGACTTTGGTGTTCTTGTCGATCAGTATGCTCATGGCATCTATCTCATTCGTTACTGCCAGTTCCGGGCGAACCGGAATGACACGCAGGTTGGGCTGAGCAAAGCGAAGCCCAACGGGCTCGTTCAATCAGCGTACCGCTGCCACAACCTTTTCGGCGGCATCCGTCAACCCGTCAGCGGCGATAATGCTCAGCCCGGATTCGGCGAGCATGGCTTTACCCTGCTCGACATTGGTGCCTTCCAGGCGCACCACCACAGGCAGGTCTACACCCACCTCCCGGACCGCCTGAATAATACCCTCGGCGATCAGGTCGCAGCGCACAATACCGCCGAAAATATTGACCAGTATGGCGCGCACCTTGCTGTCGGATAGAATCAGCTTGAACGCCTCGGCGACCCGTTGCGCTGTCGCCCCCCCGCCCACATCCAGAAAGTTCGCCGGGTCGCCGCCGTGCAGTTTGATAAGATCCATGGTCGCCATCGCCAATCCTGCGCCGTTGACCATGCAGGCAATATTGCCATCCAGCGTGATGTAGTTGAGTCCATGCTCGCTCGCGGCGCGCTCCTTTTCGTCTTCCTGCGTCGGGTCGCGCAGATCGGCGAGCCTGGGGTGCCGGTAGAGGGCGTTGTCCTCGATATCCAGCTTCGCGTCCAGCGCGAGCAGTTCACCGGCACCGGTAACCACCAGCGGGTTGATTTCCACCAGGCTGGCATCCTGTTGTTCGAACAGGCGGTACAGGCCCCCGAGCAGGCGCGTGAACGCCTTGATCTGCTCGCCGGCAAGCCCCAGGCCGAACGCCAGGTTCCGGCATTGATAAGCCTGCACCCCGACAGCCGGATGAATGGCTTCAGTGAGTATCGCGCCGGGGTCGCTGGCGGCGACCTCCTCGATATCCATCCCGCCGGCGGCCGAGGCCATGACCACCACCCGCTCGCTCGCGCGGTCCACCAGCAGACTCAGGTACAGCTCGCGCTGGATATCGACGCCACCCTCCACCAGCAGGCGGTGAATGGGCAGGCCGGGACTACCGGTCTGCCTGGTCTGCAGACGCGAGCCGAGCAGTTGGCGGGCCGCTGTTTCGAGTGCGTCGACACCGTCAACCAGCCGCACACCACCGGCCTTGCCGCGACCGCCGGCGTGCACCTGGGCCTTGACTACCCAGCGCTCGCCGCCGAGGGCCTTGGCCGCAGCGGTAGCATCCTTGACCGATTCGACCATACGTCCCGTGGGCACAGGAACCCCATAGTCCGCAAACAGCTGCTTGGCCTGGTATTCGTGCAGGTGCATGTCGATACCCTGTCGCTGAAAAGCTGTATTCTGCGGTGCCCGACAGCCCCACGCAAGCGCAGGAGCCGCCTCGAACCCGAGACGAACCCGCTGCCGGTGGCTTGTTGAGCGTAGGTTGGGCTGAGCGCAGCGAAGCGCAACATGCCGACGGCCTTGCTATGCCGGCAAGCCGTTGGGCTTCGCTGCGCTCAGCCCAACCTGCAATGCCGGCGAAGCCACCCTGTGCACACGATGCTCGGAGGCACATCCAAAAGCACCCGTCATCAGTTACACTACCTCTATGCTCGGCATCCGCACACTGATTTATATCGTCGGTATCGCCCTGGTCGTATGGATTCTGCTGCGGCGGGGCAGGGAACGATCCGTGACGAAAAAACCAGATACGAAAGTCGGCAACATGGTGCGTTGCGCGAGCTGCGGAACCTATGTACCCCACGGCGAGGCCATAAGGGATGGCGACAGCTATTACTGCTGCAATGCCCACCGGAACCAGGACCGCTAGCCGATGCCGGTAACCGGCATAGCTGCGGGCAACGCAAGCGACACAAGTGACTGGCAGCCGCTGCGCCTGCTGACGCTTTACCGCGTCGTGCTCGCCGGGCTGCTCACCGTGCTTTATTTTGGCCTGCACGACAGCAATCCGTTCAATATCCAGTTGCCGGGCCTGTTCAGGTCAACGTTGCTCACCTACCTGTTATTCAGTCTCGCCGCCGGCTTCAGCACCCGGGCACACTGGCCCGGCTACGAAGTCCAGGCCTTGCTGCAGGTGCTGGCGGATATTGGCGCGATCGCCCTGTTGATGCACGCCAGCGGCGGCGTCGGCAGTGCGATGAGCATCCTGCTGGTTGTCGCTGTCGTCTTCGGCGCGCTGCTGCTGCCGGGAAGGCTGGCCTACCTGTTCGCCGCCGTCGCCACCCTGACGATGTTGTTCGAAACCGGCCTTGCCAGCCTGTCGCCGGAACAGGCCGACGCAAGTCACATTACCCGCGCCGGTCTGATGGGCGCGGTATTGTTCATGGCCGCGGCGCTGGCGCACATCCTAGTCATCCGCGCCCGCGACAGCGCAGCCCTGGCCCAACAGCGCGGCGTCGACCTGGCCAACCTCGAACAGTTGAATCGCCGCGTGGTACAGCAACTCGAATCCGGGCTGCTGGTGCTGGACCCGGACAACTATGTTCGCCTCGCCAATGACACGGCGCGCAACCTGCTCGGCATGCATAGCTCGACGGCACAACGCCTGGACCGCCTGGCCCCTGAACTGGCCGGCCAGTTCAGACAATGGCAGGCCGATCACCGGTGGAGCGACAGACCCGTGGCGGTAAAACTCATGGGCAGCAGCGTCATACCCCGTTTCAGTGAACTGACGACGTCACAGGGCACCGGCGCATTGATTTTACTTGACGACAGTGCCCGCCTCGCCCGGCATACACAGCAGCTGAAGCTGGCGTCGCTGGGACGTCTCACGGCCAGTATCGCGCATGAAATCCGCAACCCGCTCGGCGCCATCAGCCACGCCGCACAACTGCTGGACGAGTCGGACCAGCTGAACGCCGGCGACCGGCGCCTGGCGGAAATCATCGGCAACCATACCCGGCGGGTCAACACCATTATCGAAAACGTGCTGCAGTTGTCCCGCCGTTCCGCCAGCCAGCCGCAACGACTGGATCTCGGCGAGTGGCTGCAAGCCTTCCGGGAAGAATTCACCCAGAGCGAAGCCATTCAGCCACAACAGCTGCAGCTGGATATGACACAGGAATCGCTGCAGGTGCAGGTCGATCCCGGTCATCTGCACCAGGTTCTGACCAACCTGTGCGAGAATGCGCTGCGACATTCAGCCGATACCGGCGCCCCAATCACGCTGCTGGTCAGGCGGAACGAAACCGGTACTGTATGGCTCGACGTCATCGACCAAGGCCGCGGTATCGATGCCGACACGGCGGACCAGATGTTCGAACCCTTCTATACCACGGCGACCAGCGGCACCGGCCTCGGACTGTATATCGCCCGGGAGCTCTGCGATATCAACCAGGCACGCCTCAGCTATCACCCCGTTAACGAAGGCGGCAGTTGCTTTCGCATTCAGTTCGGCCAGGCGGCCGCCTGACACTTGCATTCGGCGCCGATTCGGGAAATCATCCAACAGCCATGAATAAACCCCAGGCCCTGATTGTCGACGACGAACCGGATATTCGCGAGTTGCTTGAGCTGACTCTCGGACGCATGAGTATCGACACGCGCTCCGCGGCCAACCTGGCGGATGCGCGCCGCTTGCTTGGCGAGTCGCGTTTCGATTTGTGTTTGACCGACATGCGCCTGCCAGATGGCGACGGCCTGGAACTGGTCGAAACCATCCAGCAACAGTATCCCGATCTGCCGGTCGCCGTCATCACTGCCCACGGCAATATGGAAACCGCGGTACAGGCCCTCAAGCTGGGCGCTTTCGATTTCGTATCCAAGCCGGTCGACCTGCAGATATTGCGCAACCTCGTCAACGGGGCGCTCAAACTCGCCAGCTTTCCCGAACGCGACCGGCGCAGCCGCGACACCCTGCTTGGCGACTCCGCCATCATGCAGACCATACGCTCGACCATCGCCAAGCTGGCGCGCAGCCAGGCGCCGGTCTACATCAGTGGTGAGTCGGGCACTGGCAAGGAACTGGTGGCGCGTCTGATCCACAGCAAGGGACCGCGCAATGAAAGCCCTTTTGTACCCGTAAACTGCGGCGCCATTCCTTCGGAACTCATGGAGAGCGAGTTCTTCGGTCACAAGAAAGGCAGTTTCACCGGCGCCGTATCCGACAAGGAGGGCCTGTTCCAGGCGGCCAATGGCGGCACGCTGTTTCTGGATGAAGTCGCCGAACTGCCACTGCACATGCAGGTCAAGCTGCTGCGCGTGATCCAGGAAAAAGCGGTGCGGCCGGTGGGCGAGCAGAAGGAAACCCCGGTCGACGTGCGCGTGTTGTCCGCGACCCACAAGGATCTCGCCAGACTGGTCGAGTCCGGCGATTTCCGCCAGGACCTCTACTATCGCATCAATGTCATCGAACTGAAGGTGCCCAGCCTGCGCCAGCGCCGGGAGGACATCCCGCAACTGGCGCAACACGTGCTCGAGAAGCTGGCCCGCGAACAGAACATCGCAACGCCGCGGCTTGGACCTGTGGCGGTGGAGACCCTGCAACGCTACAGCTTCCCCGGCAACGTACGCGAACTGGAGAACATCCTGGAGCGCGCCCTGACACTGAGCGACGGGCGGGAAATCCAGCCGGATGACCTGGCGCTGCCGGAAACAGAGGCTCCATCGGCCGAGGACGACAAGTCTTTGCTGCCGGAACCGCCTAACGGTGTGCAACTGGAAGACTATCTCGAAAACATCGAACGGGCGGCTATCCTCAAGGCGCTCGAACAGACCGATAACAATAAAACGGCTGCCGCGAAGGTGCTTGGCATCACCTTCAGGGCCATGCGCTATCGACTGAAGAAGCTTGGCCTCGAGTAGCCCCAGTACAACAGCAGAAGTGACGCCTAGCGTCACCTCGATCGCCCCACTGCGTCAGCAGGACCGTACTGGTCACGGAAGACCGGTTCGCATAAACAAGGAGGACACCCGCATGAAACCGTCACCGTAAGCCTTCGCCAGTCCCCTATTTGCCTGTTTTAACGATGTTTTAAAGGTCGGTGCTTTGCGGCCGCAAACCTCGCACGAATAGCCCCGGCAAACTGGCACGCATGCTGCTTAACCTCGGGTAGCCAATGAATACGGCTTCTGATGCACAACGCTATTTATACCCCCTCGGGTGTTTGACAAACGTTAACGTTGATTGAGGACTTGACCATGAAGAAAGTACAGCAGGGTTTTACCCTTATCGAATTGATGATCGTGGTTGCGATCATCGGTATTCTGGCGGCTATCGCAATTCCGGCTTATCAGGATTATATCATTCGCTCGAAAGTGACCGAACTGGCCGTCGCGGCCGATGCGTGCAAGACGTCTGTTTCAGAGTACTACCAGTCGATGAACGCATACCCACCCACTCAGGCTGCATCGGGCTGCACCAACCAGGTCACCCAATACGTGGCTAGTTTAGTAGTCACGCCCGCTACCGGCGTTATTACGGTGGCCTCCGCTATTGGTGGCGCTGCGGGTAATTTGGTACTCCAGCCTACAGTCAATGCTACTGGCCAGATCGGTTGGGCCTGCAACGCGGCAGCGGGCACGACAATCCTGCAGAAGTACCTGCCGGCAAATTGCCGTTAATAAGTCAGAAACGGGGTCAGCCTAGATTAAACAACCCTGGGCCAACCTTGCCACTCAAGAGACCGCTTCGGCGGTCTCTTTTTTTGCGCGGCTGTGGGAAGGGCGGGGCTTGATCGTCTTGGCGCTCGACAGTGTGTGAGGCTTTCTTATGGTTTTCTGGCATCCCTAGCCCCCAACACCGCATCGTTGTTTTCTTCGACAATACAAGGAATCCGCAATATCTCAGCTCTGTTAAAGCCTCCACTGCGGTGCAGTCTTATGGGTTCCAGCCGGATTCTTGAGGAATCAAGAGGTTCACACTCATAAATCATTGCAGTTCGCCCTGACAGGGGCCCAGAGATACAGTGGAACCCAGTGAATACCGCAGTATCAAGCGAAGCAGCGCCAACCCGCCTCTGGCAGGTTAAGTTTCCCCGCGATGTGACGAAAACCCCTACTGAATATATAGCCCCGGGATCGGCACGATAGCGAATCCGGCAAACACTTTGACCTTATCGACAGGACGCGGTAAATTGTGCATCGGATCACGGAAGTCCATATCAAATAAGGATATTTTGATATTATGGTAACTGTTAACCCGGTATCGCACTTAAGTGGCCTGGCCAAGCGGCTGGTTCTGGATGGCCTATTGGCCGAGGAACTCGCCGCCGAGGCACAGGAAACGGCGCTCAAGAAACGCGAGCCGTTCGTTTCCTATCTCGTCGATAACAAGATTCTGGCTGGCAGCGATATAGCGGCATCCGCGTGCCAGGAATTCGGCACACCGTTGCTCGACCTGGCATCCATGGAATTGGAAAACCTGCCGATCTCCCTGGTCGACGAAAAACTCATTCGCCAGCACCACGCCTTGCCCCTGTTTAAGCGTGGCAACCGCTTGTTCGTCGCCGTATCCGACCCGACCAACCTGCAGGCACTCGACGAAATCAAGTTTCACACCGGTATCAGCACCGAAGCCATTCTGGTGGAGGAAGACAAGCTCGGCAAGGCCATCGACAAGGCGCTGGATTCCGCCGACACCTCGATGACAGATCTGCTGGACGAGGACCTGGATAACCTCGACATTAGCAATGGCGACGACGACAACCGTAAAGACGACAGCATGGACGCCGACATTGACGACACACCGGTCGTGCGCTTTGTCAACAAGGTCCTGCTTGACGCCATCAACAAAGGCGCCTCCGACATCCACATCGAGCCTTACGAGAAATCGTTCCGGATCCGCTTCCGCCAGGACGGCGTTCTGCTTGAAGTGGCCTCCCCCCCGCAGACAATGGCCAACCGCCTGGTGGCGCGCATCAAGGTCATGAGCAGAATGGACATCGCCGAGCGCCGTGTGCCGCAGGATGGCCGTATAAAAATGGCGCTGTCGAAAAAGCGCGCCATCGATTTTCGTGTCAACAGCTGTCCGACCCTGTTTGGCGAAAAGGTCGTACTGCGTATCCTCGATCCCAGCAGCGCAAAACTGGGTATCGATGCACTCGGTTATGAAGTAGAGCAGAAGCAGCTCTACCTGGATAATTTGAACAAGCCCTACGGCATGATTCTGGTGACAGGTCCTACGGGTTCCGGTAAAACCGTTTCCCTGTATACGGGCCTGAATATTCTCAACACACCCGACCGCAACATTTCCACCTGCGAAGACCCGGTGGAAATCAATCTCGCCGGCATCAACCAGTGCAACATGAACCCCAAGGCAGGACTGACGTTTGCCTCGGCGCTACGCGCCTTCCTGCGACAGGATCCGGACATCATCATGGTGGGTGAGATTCGTGACCTGGAAACCGCCGAAATCGCCATCAAGGCGGCCCAGACCGGCCACATGGTCATGTCCACGCTACACACCAACGACGCGCCACAGACGCTGACGCGTCTGGCGAACATGGGTGTTCCGCCCTACAACATCGCCTCTTCAGTGAACCTGATTATCGCCCAGCGCCTTGCACGACGGCTGTGCAATAACTGCAAGAAACCTGTCGAGATTCCGAAAGCGGCTCTGCTGGAAGAGGGTTTCCGGGAAGACGAGCTGCCGGGGCTGACGATCTATGGCCCGGTGGGCTGCGAGCAGTGCGCTGAAGGCTACAAGGGCCGCGTGGGTATCTACCAGGTCATGCCGGTGTCTGAAGCCATCGGTCGCATCATTATGGAGAACGGCAATGCCATGCAGATTGCCGATCAGGCCAGAAAGGAAGGCGTCGCCGACCTGCGGCAATCGGGGCTCAAGAAAGTCCGTGATGGCGTAACCAGTCTCGAAGAAATCAACCGCGTAACCAAGGATTAAAGCCATGGCTGAAGCAGCGATCAAGCAGAGTGTATTCACCTGGGAAGGTACCGACAAAAGGGGCAAGAAACTCAAAGGTGAGAGTCGTGCCGTAAACCCATCCATGGTAAAAGCGGATTTGCGCCGACAGGGGATAAGTCCGCTCAAGGTGAGAAAGAAATCGGCGCTTTTTTCTTCCGCGAAGAAGAAAAAAATTGTCCCCAAGGATATCGCTGTCTTTACCCGGCAGCTGGCGACCATGATGTCTGCCGGTGTGCCTCTCGTGCAGTCCTTTGAAATCGTTGGACGGGGACACGAGAATCCCTCCATGCAGGAATTGATATTGGCGATAAAAGCAGACGTCGAATCCGGCAGCTCGCTTTCCAGCGCACTGGCAAAACACCCGCTGCATTTCGACGAATTGGTCTGCAACCTGGTGAACGCGGGCGAACAGGCGGGTATCCTGGACAACTTGCTGGACAAGATAGCCATTTACAAGGAAAAGACCGAGGCACTGAAGTCCAAAATCAAGAAAGCCCTGTTTTACCCGACAGCGGTCATTATTGTGGCCTTTATCGTTACGGCCATTCTGCTGATCTTCGTCGTGCCTCAGTTTCAGAGCCTGTTTGAAGGTTTTGGGGCCGAGCTGCCCGCCTTTACGCAGATGGTCGTCAACCTCTCCGACTGGATGCAATCGAACTGGTGGAAGGCATTACTAGTCATCGCAGGTGCCGGCTACGGATTTATGGAAGCCAAAAAGCGGTCGCCGAAATTCGCCCACACACTCGACCGCCTGGTGCTGAAGCTGCCCATCATCGGAGAAATTTTGACCAAGGCTGTTATCGCCCGTTATGCTCGCACACTCTCGACCATGTTCGCCGCTGGCGTTCCGCTAGTGGAGGCCATGGAATCGGTAGCGGGCGCTGCCGGCAACCAGATTTACACGGAAGGTATCCTGCAAATGCGCGACAATGTTGCGACCGGTCAGCAGCTGCAGCTTGCGATGAACCAGTCCGGGCTGTTTCCGAACATGGTCAACCAGATGGTGGCCATCGGTGAGGAATCCGGCTCGCTGGACGCCATGCTTGGCAAGGTCGCGGATTTCTATGAACAGGAAGTCGACGATGCCGTCGATGGCCTAAGCAGCTTGCTGGAACCGTTGATTATGGCAATACTTGGCGTCCTGGTCGGCAGCCTCGTTGTCGCTATGTACCTGCCAATCTTCAAAATGGGTTCGGTGGTTTAGATCCGGCACTCCACGGCGGGACCGCCGTGGAGTAAACTCCTGTCTCCATGGAACTTCTTAGCCTGCTGGAACAGAGTCCGGCGTTCTTCGTCGCGACAGTGTTGGTTGTCGGCCTGATGGTCGGCAGCTTCCTGAATGTTGTCATCCACCGCCTGCCCATTATGATGCAGCGGGAGTGGCAGACCCAGGCGCGGGATTTTCTCGAGCTGGAGCACCCGGCAGACCAGGCGACACTGACGCTCGCCACGCCGGCCTCGCGGTGCCCGCATTGCGGCCACAAGATCCGCTTTTACGAAAATATTCCTGTTCTGAGTTACCTCTGGTTACGCGGCAAGTGCTCGGCCTGCGGCACGCCGATTTCGGTTCGTTATCCGCTGGTGGAGGTACTGACTGGCGTGCTGTCGGCGGTCGTAGCCTGGCATTTCGGCTTCGGCTGGCAGGCCGGCGCGGCGCTGCTGCTGACCTGGGCACTCATCGCCCTGAGCATGATCGACATTGACCACCAGTTGCTGCCGGATTCCATCACCCTGCCGTTCCTTTGGCTGGGCCTGTTGCTGAGCCTGTTCCCGGTGTTCGCCGACATGCACGCCAGCCTGATCGGTGCTATCGCGGGTTACCTGTCGCTGTGGATCGTGTACCAGCTGTTCAAGCTCGTCACCGGCAAGGAAGGTATGGGTTTTGGCGACTTCAAGTTACTGGCGCTGCTGGGCGCCTGGATGGGCTGGCAGTTGCTGCCGATGATTGTGCTGCTGTCTTCGGCCGTCGGTGCGGTCCTGGGCGGCACCATGATGATCATCCAGGGCCGTGGCCGCCATCAACCGATGCCGTTCGGTCCCTACCTGGCGATTGCCGGCTGGATCGCGCTGCTCTGGGGTGAGCGGATTTCCAGCGCCTACCTGCGCTGGTCGGGACTGGCCGGCTGACATGCCGTGCTCCCTGCGCGTCGGCCTGACGGGGGGCATCGGCAGCGGCAAGAGCGAAG
>Ga0315540_10001570_pt1 | contig 13000 bp, 13 predicted proteins | sample SalMarSW160110MG_FD_203677 | JGI IMG/M metagenome (GOLD analysis project Ga0315540, IMG submission 203677) | Salt marsh sediment microbial communities from the Plum Island Ecosystem LTER, Massachusetts, United States - Salt Marsh Sediment SW1601-10 ... | reverse complement strand
GAAAAGTTAGTGTTTAAAATCCGCTACTTTTAATATACTAACCGTTGTGTGCTGGTTAAAGAAATCAAATATTCAAAACGCTTATAACCAGCCAATCAAGCGGACGCTCCGCCAAAGGCGGACAGGCTGTTTTCGCATTCGGCATTTTATAAATTTTAGAGCTGGTCGTTCCGTTTCGGCTAACTTGTTAAAGGTAGTTCAATAAATAACATTGCTGCAAACTGCGCTTACGAGAAAAGTTAAGCACAGTTTGCTAAATTATTGGGGTTGTCTTTCTAATTGGCATCCTTGTTCCCGTCTTCGTCCTGTGGACTACGCCGGGCAGGCTGGGGCGCCGCTTATCGGCAACGCCGTTATACTGCTAAATGGAAGAATAAATATGGAACCTAAATTAAATATTGATAAAAATATTATTGAAATTGCTAAAGAATTAAAAAAACGAGAACCAATATTTCATTATCCAGAATTTGGAACAAAAAGAAAAGATTTTGAAAGAATGACAGAAGAAACATTTTGGGAAGTTGGAGCGTCTGGTAATAGATATAGTAGAAAATTTGTTTTAGATACATTAGAAAGAAGATTTAAAAATCCACCAAAAGAAGAATTGGAAATAAAAGATTTTCATTGTTTTAAAATAAGCGAGAATAATTATTTAGTTACATATACATTAATTCAGGAAAAAGTAAGAATTACAAGACGATCAACTATTTGGAGAAAAAGAAGAAAACAATGGAAAATTGTTTATCATCAAGGAACAATAGTTGAATATAAATAAAACTAAAAAAGCAGTATAACAAGCAAATCAACACGGACGCCCTAATATATGTGGCATTTTAAGTGTTCTTAAGTTTAGTGAAATAAACAACATTGCTGTTAAGCAGTGTACAAATAAATTAAATTGTTGCAACCGGCTTGTACGATTGAATTTACAATCCGGTTGCATAATTCTTGGCGTTTTAGTTTTATTCGATATTGTTGTTTTGGGGCGCCTACATTCGGTAGGTAAACCCGTTATTTGCAGCATCATTAGGTTGCCTTCGTATATAAGGAAATAAACAATGCGTAAAGTTGGACGAATAATTGCAATTATCTGCTTTGTTATTGCGAGTTTATTGGGTCTTTTAACTTTGATAACTTGGGAACCAGGCGGTTTGTTTTTTGCGCTACCGTTTATATTCCTTTGGCCAGGTTTGTTTTTTTTACTTATTGGAATTATTTTGTATTTGATTACACGAGAATCAGCTACAGATAAAAATAGTATAGAAGAAAATAATACGGCAACCTAACCTCTTTAATAAGTAAAAACTCAAAAGAATAAAACAACCCGACAACAAAGAAAAAATTAATATTAAATAAACAAAATTGTTCAACTTGATTAAATAAAAAAATGTTGCAGCAACCGGCTTGTGAGTGGAAAGTTACGCACCGTCTGCTAAATCTTTGGCGTTGTCTTTCTAATCGGCATTATTGAGTTAGGGCGCCGCTTATCGACAACTTCGTTATGCAGTATAATTATTCGGCCTAAATTTAGAGTGTAGCCATATTTATAAAAAATAAATTTAATTTAATATGAAAGCATTACATGTAATCGGTGATAGCATTTCAATGCACTATGGACCGTATTTGGAAAAGTTTATGGCTTCCAGTTGCAAGTACTCCCGAAAAGATGGAAGGGTCGGAAATTTAGATTTACCGGGGGGTGCAAATGGTGGTGACTCATCCATGGTACTAGAGTACTTACGAGAATGTATGATTAAACAATTACATTGGGATTTGTTGGTTATTAATTGTGGCCTTCACGATATAAAGAAATATAACGGGAAATACCAGATCAACTCACTGGAATATAAAAATAACCTAGAACAGATCTTTGATTATGCGAAAACATTATGTCGCCAAATAATATGGGTACGAACTACTCCTGTCTTTGATGACACGCATAACTCTTTGATGAAACAATTTGAACGATATAATGTAGATGTAGAAAAATATAATAAAATAGCAGATAATATTGCTCAATCACATGGCTTATGGATTATTGATCTATATTCATTTTGCCATTCGTTCGATTTTTCTGAATTGTATGACGATCATGTGCACTTTAAAACAGAAATTCAAAAATTGCAAGGAGCTTATATAGCTGGGCATATAAATACAATTCTAAAAGTAATGGGGTAGCCGAATTCTTTATCCAAATACTGCATAATCAGCGCCTCAACCCGACAGCATATTCGCATTCGGCGTTTTACAAGTTTAAGAGAAATTAGCTCCATCTCAATATTTTGTTCGACGAACTACAATAATTAATCAGACCACAAGTTCGGCAAAATCATCTCGCCTTCGGCACGTGCAAATCAATTTACGCACCTCGGCGAGAGTAAAAGAATAAACATTTGACAGTTGTGCTCTTACCGTCCGTCAGTTCTGGGCTGCGGGTTAGGCGCAACGCCGTTAGGCAGTATGTATTTCCAGGTAAAATAAATTAGAAGGAAAATTCAATGGTTCAACAATCTTCTCAAACAAGTAATAAATATTGTAGAATATTAGCACTGGATGGAGGAGGTGCAAAAGGTTTTTATACTTTAGGCATCCTAAAAGAAATTGAAGCAATGATAAATCAGCCTCTTTATGAAAAGTTTAATTTAATTTTCGGCACTAGTACTGGTGCTATTGATTCTGTCTATGCTGTTAAGCAAATCTAGTTATTTTCAGGCTAGTTTAGCGGCAAAATGAATTACAAAAAAAATCATGCCCAGTACTTTGCTTTTAAGTTAATGAATAAAATCAGGTTATCAGATGGAAAGTTTAATGGCCCCGTTTTGCCTAATTAATTTTGGCATGGTTTACGCGCTTCAGATGTGATTCATTATTAAGATACTTTTAGTTATTTCCCGCAATTTTTATTAATCTCTTTAAAATATTTCTTGACTTAACGTAATAAAAAACTTAATTTAACGTATAACCCGAATATACTGAATAAACTGTTTTATCAGGAAATAAGCTATCTAAGAGAAAATACTAAACAATCAGGTCTAATTTTTAGAGAGGTGGTTATTAAAAACCGAATTTATAAGACCGAAACTTACCTTTTATTCTTTTTATTCTTCCTCAATACGGGGGTAGCAATGAACGTTCAACCAAAAGAAAGTAATAAACAATCGGGGAAAGTTAAAGCCAATGGTATAGAATTATACTATGAAAAAACCGGGGAAGGACCGTACTTAATTCTGATTGAAGGACTCGGCGCTTCACTTTACCTGTGGGAAAAACAAATTCCCGAACTTTCCAAACATTTCACCGTAATTGCGTATGATAACCGCGGAGTCGGTAAAACTGACAAACCTGCCGGCCCCTATACTATTAATATGATGGCAAAAGATTTAGCGGGGCTGATGGATGCTTTAGATATTCCCAAGGCTGATATTCTAGGTGTGTCAATGGGTGGATTCATTGCTCAGGAGTTTACACTTTTGTACCCTGAAAAAGTAAATAAACTTGTTATAGCTGCAACAAGCGCGGGAGGAAAAGATCATGTACCTATGAGTCAGGAAACGCTATCACTAGTATTGGCTGCGTCAGGTGAATCAAGGGATATAATAAAAAAGAAGCTGGCGCTTGTTTACACAAAAGAATACTTGTCCAACAAAGAAACAATTGAACATCTTGTTGATTTAAGAATTCAGAATCCACAATCACCGGAAGCTTACCAGGCACAAGCAATGGCAGGAATGACATTCGACAGGTCTGAAGAAGTTAAAAATATAAATAAGCCAACCATCATTTTGGGTGCCACGGAAGATCTTCTTGTACCGGTTCAAAATTCATATAATCTGAATAAGAAAATTAATAATAGCAAACTGAAAATATTTAAGGGATATGGTCATCAGTTTTTTGTAGAAGATGCAGTAGAGTTTAACAATGAAGTAATTAATTTTTTGACCGAAGATTAACAACAGCTAAAACCAAATTACAGGGACAACAAAATGGACGATTTACGGAATAAGATAATAGATGATATTGGCAGTGGCTATGCAAAATTTGGGCACAGCCAATTATTAGGAAGAGTTGTTGGTTTGTTAATATGTGAACCTGAGCCAATAACAATTGACCAAATGTGTAAAATACTCCATATAACAAAAAGCCCGGTAAATCAAATTTGCAGAAGGCTTGAAGACCTGAAGCTTATCAGAAAAGTGTGGGTTAAAGGCAAGCGTAAGTATCATTATGAAATAGTTCCTGATGTTTATCTTCAGGCAGTAGTAAACCAGATGAGCCAATATGAAGATAACCTTGAGATGATAAATGAGAATTTAAAACTCCTGTTAAAACAATATATATGCGAAAATGAAAATGAAAAATTAAAAATTGCTTGCCAGAGACTAATTGCAATGCGCGAAATGCATTTGAGATTTACAAAACTATTATTCGATTTTACTGAAGAATGGATGAAGTCGGAAGAAAGTTTTCCAAGTGTTGAAGATTATTTTGAAAAAATGGGATTGTCTGACAAGGTTAAAAAATAAATACACGTGGGAAGAAAATGAAACTAAAAAATAAAACGGCAATAATAACCGGAGGTTCAAACGGACTTGGAAGAGCTACTGCTCTTTTATTTTCAAAAGAAGGTGCTAATGTAGTTATAGCCGATATGGATGTAAGTGCCGGGCAGAACGTTGTAGAAGAAATTAACAGTAACGGTGGTAAATGTATTTATGTGAAAGTTAATGTTAGTAATCCTGATGATGTTAACAATCTTGTATCAGCTACTATAAGTGAATTCGGTAAGATACATATTCTGATAAATAACGCTGGAATAGTGTCAGATGCCCGTCTGATAAAAATGGAACTTGATCAATGGCAGAAAGTGATTGATGTTAATCTAAAAGGTGTCTTTATATGTGCACAGGCAATTTCAAAAGTATTGATTAATCAGAATGAAGGAGGAACGATAATAAACACATCGTCTGTTGTTGGGCTGTATGGAAATTTTGGGCAATCCAATTATGTAGCTTCCAAGGCTGGTGTGATTGGATTGACTAAAACTTGGGCAAAAGAATTAGGAAAATATAATATCAGGGTAAATGCCGTTGCGCCTGGTTTTATAGCAACCGACATAATTAAATCAATGCCAGAAAAAGTAATAAACTTAATGAAGGAAAAAACTCTTTTAGGAAGATTGGGTAGACCAGATGATATAGCGAATGCATTCCTCTATCTTGCCTCTGATGAAGGAAGCTATGTTACAGGTACTGTATTATCAGTTGACGGTGGCATAGTAACATAAACCTGAAAATTTTTTATGAAATCTGATCTTACTGGAAAGTATTTTGATATAAACGGAATTAAAATTTATTCTGAATTTATAGGTAAAGGAGAACCACTGCTTATGATCCCGGGATTAGGTGCAGGTAATTGGTTATGGCGAAAAAATTATAAGCAATTATCAAATAATTACAGCCTTATAATGCCTGAATTACGGGGAAGTGGCCGCACGGATAAACCGGATGAATATTATTCAATTAAAATGTTTGCGGAAGATCTAAATAAATTATTAGAATCACTTTCTATCTATAGAACACACGTTTTAGGGGCTTCGATGGGCGGATTTGTTGCACAATATTTTGCTTCTCACTGGCCCGAAAAAGTTGCCTCTTTAATACTAACCTGTACAACTCTTGGCGGCCAGGAACAGATTGGTCCCACAGGAGACGCCTTCCTTAGCTTAACAAAACCTCAAGGAAAAACAAGAAAAGAAAGATTGGAACACTCCTATTCATTCAATTTTTCACAACACTTTCTTGAAAACCACCAGAATGAATTAGACTATATAACAAACTGGAGACTGGAATATCGGCAACCCGAATATGCATACTACAGACAGTTCTTTGCAGGTAATGCATTTGCAGGGAAAAAATACACAAAAAAGATAAAAGCACAGTCTTTAATATGCGCCGGAAAAGATGATCAATTAGTTGAATTGAAAAACGCATATGAGCTTGAAAAAAATATAGAGAATTCACGAGTAGAAATATTCGAGGGAAAACATTTATTCTTTTATGAACACTATAATAAATTCAATAAAACTGTGTTGGAATTTTTAGAAGATAAAGCAGTTTCGTAAAGTTATAAAATAAAATATTTTCTAACGGCTCAATTAAGTAAATCAAGAGAAATAAAATGAGTAAAGTAAGCATAATCGGGGCTTATAATACAAAATTTGGTGCATTCGTAAAAAAGAATAAAGAAACCGGCGAAGTCATTGACTTAAAATCAATTTACGAATTACTGATTGAAGCCGGAAAAGGAGCCATATCAGATTCCGGTTTATCAGCAAAGGAAATTGATGCTGTATGGATAGGATCCTGCTCACCTTCACTTTTTACGAATCAGGAACACCTTGCACCACTTGCCGTGGAAATTGACCCGGATGGATTAAAATATAAACCGATGACGAGAGTTGAAGGCGCGTGTGCTTCTTCTTCTCTCGCAGTCTATGATGCAGTTTATGCAATAGAATCGGGAAGATTTAAAAATGTCCTAGTAATCGGTGTGGAAAAAATGAATTTGCTGGATACTGGCAGCACAACCCACACCCTCTCCTGTTCATCCTACTGGCCGGAAGAAGGTTCTAAAGGAATGACATTCCCCGGATTATTTGCTGAGTATGCAAAAGGGTACCAGACACATTATAAAATTACTGATGATCAGCTTCGATTAATGTTTGCTAAAGTTGCGGCTCAATGTTACAGAAATGGATTGCAGAATCCGCTAGCGCATTTTGGTCCAGGCAGTTTACCTGAAAGGCTTGGGTTACTGACAGCTGAGGCAATTCTTAGGCTGCCGGATGAAGGAAAAGGAAGCAATTTTATGGTCTCTCCTCCCTTAAGATTGCACGATTGTTCGCTCATTTCTGACGGAGCCGCAGCTTTGGTTTTATCAAATACTGAAAATGCAAAAAAACTGAAAGCAAAAGTGGTTGAAATTGCAGGTATCGGTCACGCGGAAGAAAGAATTCCTTTATCGAAAAAACCTAATATGCACGAATTAATCGGAGCAAAACATGCGGTTAATAAAGCATATAGTGAAGCGGGAATCGCTGCTAATAATATTGACCTTGCTGAAGTACACGATTGCTTTACTATAAATCAATTATTGTGTACTGAAGCTTTGGGCTTATCAGAAGACGGAAAATCTGGCTACGATTACATAGAAGGCAAATACGATAAAGATCAAAAATGCCCGGTTAATTTATCCGGTGGATTAAAAGCAAAGGGACATCCTGTTGGTGCTACCGGAGCCTCTATGCATGTACTGATATATAAACAATTAATTGGAGAAGCGATTGGTGTAGTTCCGTTTAAACAGCCGGAAGTGGGTGCGCTGCTAAATGTGGGTGGTTCGGCTGCTACTAATTGTTCAACAATCTTAAGAAGAATTAAATAAGAGACCTAAATGTATATAGGTGATTATCTAGCCCGTCGTTGTGTTTATTCTAAGAATGACACTGCAATTATAGATATTTCGATGTCTCCACCAGGCAGGTATACTTTTGGGGAACTTAATGAGAGGGCCAATAAGTTAGCAAACTGGTTGCAAGAGAATGGAATTCAAAAGGGGGACAGGGTTTCCTTATTATCTTTTGACAGCATTTATCATTATGATCTATTCTTCGCCTGTGGTAAACTAGGTGCCGTTTTCGTTCCGCTAAATTACAGACTGCACAAAAAAGAATTAGAAAATCAGATCCTGTTAACTTCACCTAAAATCCATTTTAATTCAGAAGAAGAAAATATAATTGATATTGGAGAGTATCTGAAGAAATGTGCACAGATGCCTCAAATGTTTTTCACCAATAATGCAAACCAACAATCTCTAAAAAATATAATTGAAACTGCAAGCACCAAACCTGTAACGTGCGAAACCTTAACAGAAACAGATACTTCTTGCTTATTATTTACAGGCGGAACAACAGGAACTCCAAAAGCGGCGCAGATAAGTCATAAGCAGATTGTATGGAATACCATAAACTCGAATTTTGGAGATGTTTTAGGTACTGATACGTTTTTGAATATTTTCCCACTCTTTCACGCTGGTGGTTTATTTGCCTTTTCTTTGCCAGTCCTAATCCAAGGGGGTAAAATCATACAAACCAAAAAATTTGATGCTGAGCAAGTGTTATCTGTTATTGAAAAAGAAAAAGCAACAATATTCGGTGGTGTACCTTCAATTTTTCAGCTCTTAACTACTGCAAAAAATTGGAATGCTGCAGATCTTTCATCACTAAGATACTGTATGAGCGGGGGTGCACCTATGCCTGTTGCATTAATTAGAAAATATCATAAAGAAAAAAATGTTGTTTTCAGACAAGGATTTGGAATGACTGAATTTGGTCCCGGTGTGTTCTCTCTTCCAAGCGAGGATGCTGAAAAAAAAGCAGGCTCAATCGGAAAACCAAATTATTTTGTTGATGCAAAAATTGTTGATATAAAAAGAAACACTCCTTTGTTGTCAAATAAAATTGGCGAATTGGTACTGAGAGGTCCGAGCGCAACTACCGGGTATTTTAATAATCCTGAAGCAACAAAAAAAATATTTGATGAAGAAAATTATTTACATACAGGTGACCTGGCTTACGTGGACGAAGAAGGCTATTTCTTTATCGTTGATCGTTTGAAAGATATGTATATAAGCGGGGGAGAAAATGTTTACCCTGCAGAAATAGAATCTATTCTTTATCAACACAAAACAGTTGCGTTGTGTGCCGTGATTGGTATTGATGATGAAAAATGGGGACAAGTAGGAAAAGCATTTATAGTTCTGAAAGAAGGCGAAAATGTAAGCGAAAAAGAAATGCTAGAATATTTACAGTCAAATCTAACAAAGTACAAAGTGCCAAAGTCAGTAGAGTTCAGAAAACAGCTTCCAATATCGGGAGCCGGAAAAATTTTGAAAAAAGAATTAAAAAAAATCAACCTAACTGAATACACTAAATGCTCAATAAATAATTAACTCTTATTCAACAACATTCAGGGAGAATCTTTATGATTAGAAAATTGTTCTACTGTATTTTTGCTGTTCTTTTCAGTTCTTCACTTTTGCTGGCTTCGGGAGGGAATGTAAAAGGAAAAGTAACTGATTCCGGCACCGGTGATGCGCTGATTGGCGCAAATGTTATTCTACAAGGTACAAATATGGGTGCAGCAACAAACGAACTGGGGGTGTATTCAATTAATAATGTACCGGCTGGCGAGTATGTCTTGGCAGTTTCATTTATTGGTTATTCAAAACATACTGAATCAATAATAGTTAAAGATGGAGAAACGCTAACTGTTAATGTCCAGCTTGTGCATACAGAAATTCTTGGTGAGCAAGTAATTGTGAGTGCTTCACGGAAGCCTGAAAAAATTACTGATGCACCTGCATCAATCGGACTTATTTCTTCAAAAGATCTTGAAGAGTACGCGGGAAACTCTGGAGAATTATTCGGGCGACTTAAGGGAGTTGACTATATCCGTACCGGAGTTTCTCAAACTGGATTGAATATTCGTGGATTTAATAGTGCATTCAATCCAAAGATTTTGGAATTATCCGATAATAAACTTGCTACTTTGATTGCTACCGGTCTGGCTTTCGGGCCTATGAACCCTCCAATTAAAGAGGACATTGACAGGGTGGAAGTGATACTTGGCCCTTCAGCAGCTTTATATGGACCAAATGCACACAATGGTCTAATCAATGTTATTAGCAAAGATCCAAGATCTTCGCAGGGTACGATAGTAGCTTTAGGTGGTGGTAGCCAGAGCGTTGTGGATGGACGCTTCAGACATGCGCAGGTATTAAGCGACAAATTTGCTTACAAAGTCTCTGCTGAATATACAAAAGGAAACGACTTTAACTGGACTGATAGTGTTTACATTGGTACTAAGGGGTATGATGAAGTTGGTAAGGACTATGGATTTAACTATTTGCACGGTACCGCCGAAGCTGTATATACTCCTGTAAAAGATAATGATATTATATTTTCCTACGGCGGTAGCAGAAGCAATTTTATCTCCGTAACTAATGCCGGAAGAAATATGATTAAGGATTGGTATTTACATATCGGACAGATCAGATACGTTTCACCCAGAATTTTTGCACAGGTTTATTATACTATTAGTAAATCAGATAGTACGTTTGCAATGAATCAGCGTACACAAAATTATTGGACTTTCAAAAATGCTGGATTCAGTGAACAAGAGTCTTTGCAGCGGTCATATAGACAGCAATGGGCAGGTACATCTCCAACCAATGGTGTTGCTATACCGCGCGGCGCAATATTTCAGGATGATTCGAGAAGATTAAATTCAGAAGTCCAGTACAATAATACCTGGGATGGATTTAACGTAATTGTCGGTGGTCAATATCAATTAGATATGGCTGGAAGTAAGGGCACTTATCTTATTGACAACGGTGGTAGAATTAACATCAGACAATATGGTTTTTATGGACAGGTTGAAAGAGAACTTGGATCCGGCTTTAAAGCGATTGTAGCCGCACGTGCTGATGACCATGAACTTTATGGATTTAACTTTATTCCTAAAGCAGGATTATTGTATACTGTTGGTGACGGTACATTTCGCGTAACTTATGGTAAAGGTATCGCAGCGCCGACCATTCTTAATCTTGATATGAATCTGTTCGGTGGCTTGGTGTTAGGTAATGGCGTTGGATTTACGCTTAGCGATGGCTCCCAGATTGAGCCCTTAAAAGTTGAGACGATAAATACAATTGAAGCTGGATACAAAGGTGTAATAGACAAGAAGTTGTTTATTGATGTCAATGGCTATTACAATATTTCAGAGAACTTTATAAGCCCGTTAACAAATATTGCTCCAAATGCTTTTACAGGCGGAGCGCTAGTTACAAAGCGCGGTGATGAACCAATTAGCAAATATCAATCAGGAGTTGCATTAGGTCCTGGTGATTATGTGTTAACTTATTTAAACTTTGGAAAAGTAAAAACTTATGGTGCTGATCTTGGAATAAATTATTATTTCAATAATAATGTCAGCCTTACATTAAATTACTCATATTTCAATTTTTCATTGGATACAAATGATCCGAAGAATGACGGAAATAAAGACGGTAAGGTTGATGAGAATGATTTGCCACTGAATACTCCGACACATAAAATCGGAATAGGACTTAATTATGCAGGCGAAAAATTCTTCGGGTCAATTTTTGGTAGATGGGCACAAAAATATAATTTCTTCTCAGGGATAAATGTCAGGTCTGAATCAATAGCGGGATTAACTTACGGTGGAAGCCCGGTCGTTGAAGGACAGAGAGTAGGAAGGGATTGGAATTACGGTCCACTCGGTGGATTCTTTAATGTTGATATTTCTGCCGGTTACAGAGTTACTGATGTTGTAACAATTTCAGCAAGCGTAACAAATTTATTTGATGTTAACGCTATGGAAATGGTTGCTTCTCCGCCAATCAGCAGGCTAATAAATGCAGAAGTTAAATTCTCCTTTTAACTAGTAATTAGTCTGTTGTATGTCCCCTGTGAATAAAATTGCAGGGGACTTGTTTTAATTTTCTGAATATAGTACAGGCATATAATGAGTGAAAACAAAGATGCAGTTGGTATCGCCAGCGTAGGTATTTATCTGCCTAAAAATTATTTTACAGCCGAAGATATCGCTAAAGAAAGTGGATTACCTCTTGATGTTGTTCGCAATAAACTTGGAATTGAGAAAAAATATATTTCTGGTCCGGATGATCATCCCAATGAAATGGCTTTAAAAGCAGCCAAAGATTGTTTTTCCCATACAGATATAAAGCCAGATGAAGTTGATGTTGTACTCTGTACAACAGAAGAATGGCGCGAATATTTGCTGTGGACTTCAGGGATTCATTTAGCTTATGAAATAGGGGCGCGTAATGCATGGGCTATGGATATGCATATGAGGTGCTGCACTTCCATTGCGGCTGTAAAAATTGCAAAAGACTTAATGAATTCTGATAAAGATATCAATACTGTTTTAATTGCAGGTGGTTATGCAATTGATAAATTCATAAACTTCAAAAATCCTAAAACTACTTTTCTTTTTAATATAGGAGCAGGTGCAGGTGCAATGCTGCTTAGAAGAGGTTTCGATAGAAACCATATTCTCGGCAGCCAGTTGTTCTCAGATGGCTCAATGAGTAAGGATGTAATTGTTCCTGCAAGTGGAACTATACAGCACCCAACAGATAAAGCTGTTAGAGAAGGAAAATTTTATTTTGATCTTGTAAACCCTGAAAGTATGAAAAAAAAATTGAACGAATCCTCAATGGATATATGGGTTTGGTGCTCAGAGCAGGCTTTGAAAAAAAGCGGCAACAAACCTGATGGTTCTCCGTATACAAAAGCTGACATAGATTTTGTAAATATGGTTTTGGTAAAACCTTCTGCTCATTATGGCCTACTTGACAGGCTGGGATTGAGTCATGATAAATCTGTTTATACAGGCAATATTGGTCACATTGGTGAGCAGGATACTATCATTTCTATTAAGGAGGGTATTAAGCAGGATAAATTAAAAGACGGCGATTTAATGCTGATGCTGGGTGCCGGAATTGGTTACGTTTGGGGGGCAACTTGCGTAAAATGGGGACCGTGTTGATTTATTTTTAATATAAATAGAGATGTCTAACGTGGAACTTCAAAAATCTTTTTACGTAACTGATTATCTTGATAAACGTTCTAAACATACTCCGGATAAAATTGCTTTGCAAGATTATATTACCAGTAAAGAATATACTTTCAAACAATGGAATATTATTGCCAATCAGATTGCAAATTATTTACATAGTTATGGTGTAGAAAAAGGTGATGTAGTTTCGATTTATTCGACAAATTGTTTCGAATTTTTGAATGTTATTTTTGCATGTGGAAAAATCGGTGCTATTCTGCATAATTTAAATTGGAGATTAACCGTTAATGAATTATCCGGAATTATGAGAGATGTAA
>Ga0315540_10001569_pt1 | contig 13003 bp, 6 predicted proteins | sample SalMarSW160110MG_FD_203677 | JGI IMG/M metagenome (GOLD analysis project Ga0315540, IMG submission 203677) | Salt marsh sediment microbial communities from the Plum Island Ecosystem LTER, Massachusetts, United States - Salt Marsh Sediment SW1601-10 ... | reverse complement strand
ACCGCGCCGTCCATCTGCGCCGCGCCCGTGATCATGTTCTTCACGTAGTCCGCGTGACCCGGGCAGTCCACATGCGCGTAGTGCCGCTTGTCCGACTCGTACTCCACGTGCGCCGTGGCGATCGTTATTCCACGCGCCCGCTCTTCCGGGGCGTTGTCAATCTGATCATAGGCCCGGAACTCGCCGCCGTGCTTCTCAGCCAGCACCTTCGTCAACGCCGCCGTCAACGTCGTCTTGCCGTGATCCACGTGACCGATCGTCCCAACATTAATATGCGGCTTCTTTCGCTCAAATTTTCCCTTGGACACGGCTATACCCTCATAAAGTCGTTGGTTTAGTTATCAAGATGCCTTTTTAATAACCGCTTCGACGATACTCGCCGGTGCTTCGTTGTATTTACTGAATTCCATGGTGTACGTGGCGCGGCCCTGGGTCGCGGAACGCAGATCGGTGGCATAACCGAACATCTCCGCCAGCGGCACCTCGGCGCGGATAATCTTGCCCGCCGGGGCGTCCTCCATGCCCTGGACCAAACCGCGGCGGCGATTCAGATCGCCCATCACATCACCCATGTAGTCCTCGGGAGTCACGACCTCCACCTTCATAATGGGCTCGAGCAGCACCGGAGAGGCCTTTGCGGCACCCTCTTTGAACGCCATGGAACCGGCGATCTTGAACGCCATTTCACTGGAGTCCACATCGTGGTACGACCCGTCGTAAAGGGAGACCTTCACGTCCACCACGGGGTAGCCCGCGATAACGCCGTTCTGCAGTTGTTCCTGAATCCCCTTGTCCACCGCGGGGATGTATTCCTTGGGGATCACGCCGCCGACGATCTCGTTGACGAATTCATAACCGGTACCCGGCTCTTGAGGCTCCAAGCGGATATAGACGTGGCCGTACTGGCCGCGGCCGCCGGACTGGCGCACAAACTTGCCTTCCTGCTCCACCGACTTGCGTATGGTCTCGCGGTAGGCGACCTGCGGCTTGCCGACATTGGCCTCCACCTTGAATTCGCGCAGCATGCGGTCGACGATAATCTCCAGATGCAGCTCGCCCATGCCGGAGATGATGGTCTGGCCCGACTCCTCATCGGTGTGGACGCGAAATGAAGGGTCCTCAGCGGACAGCTTGCTCAGGGCGATGCCCATTTTCTCCTGGTCCGCCTTGGTCTTGGGCTCCACTGCCTGGGAGATCACCGGCTCCGGGAACTCCATACGCTCCAGGACGATGATCGCATCGGTGCTGCACAGGGTGTCGCCGGTGGTGACGTCCTTGAGACCCACCGCCGCGGCGATGTCGCCGGCGTAGACCTCTTTGATCTCGTCGCGATGATTGGCGTGCATCTGAACCATACGGCCGATGCGCTCCTTCTGGTGCTTGACCGGGTTGTATACCGCGTCGCCGGAGCGCAGCACCCCGGAATAACAGCGGAAGAAGGTCAGGGTGCCGACATAGGGGTCAGTGGCGATCTTGAACGCCAGGGCGGAAAACGGCTCGTCATCGGCGGGGTGGCGCTCGGACTCGGTATTGTTGGCGTCGTCCAGATGACCCTTGATGGAAGGCACATCCAGCGGGCTCGGCATATACTCGATAACCGCATCCAGCAGGGCCTGCACCCCTTTATTCTTGAACGCGGAGCCGCACAGGGCGGGCACGATCTCGTTGCGCAGCGTGCGTATACGCAGACCCTTCTTGAGCTCCTCGACGGACAATTCCTCGCCTTCCAGGTAACGCTCCATGAGGGCCTCGTCGGCCTCAACAGCGGCCTCCACCAGCCGCTCGCGCCACTTCTTGCACTCTTCCAGCATGTCGGCGGGGATATCCCGTGCCTCGTAGGTCATACCCAGGGCCGCGTCTTCCCAGTAGATGCCCCGCATCGTCAGCAGGTCCACCACGCCCTCGAAGTTGTCTTCCGCCCCGATGGGCAGCTGCAGCGGCACCGGGTGGGCGCCCAGGCGCTTGGTGACCTGGTCCACCACGCGCAGGAAGTTCGCGCCGGCGCGATCCATCTTGTTGACGAACGCCATGCGCGGGACTTGATATTTATTGGCTTGGCGCCATACCGTCTCCGACTGGGGTTCCACGCCGCCCACGGCGCAGAATACGGACACGGCGCCGTCCAACACGCGCAGTGAACGCTCCACCTCGATGGTGAAGTCCACGTGGCCGGGCGTATCGATGATATTAATGCGGTGCTGGGGAAACTGTTTGTCCATCCCCTGCCAGAACGTCGTCGTCGCCGCCGAAGTGATGGTGATGCCGCGTTCCTGCTCCTGGGCCATCCAGTCCATGGTGGCCGCACCGTCATGGACCTCGCCCATTTTGTGAGAGACGCCGGTGTAATAGAGGATACGCTCGGTCGTCGTCGTCTTACCGGCATCAATATGTGCCGTAATACCGATGTTCCGGTAGCGTTCGATGGGCGTTTTACGTGCCATGAATAACTGTCCTCACACTGCGCTCTTTATACTTTCGTTTCCAACTACCAGCGATAATGGGCAAAGGCCTTGTTGGCCTCCGCCATGCGATGGGTATCTTCACGCTTTTTAACCGCCTCGCCGCGGTGCTCGGCGGCGTCCAGGATCTCATTGGCCAGGCGCATGCCCATGCCCTTTTCGCGGCGGTTGCGCGCCGCCTGGACCAACCAGCGCATGGCCAACGCCACGCCGCGGGTGGGGCGCACCTCTATCGGCACCTGGTAGGTGGCACCGCCGACGCGGCGGGACTTCACCTGAACCATGGGACTCACATGGTTTAAAGCCTTGTCCAGGACCTCCAGGACATCCGCTTTTTCCTTCTTGGCGATCTGATCAAAGGCGCCATAAACGATCCGCTCGGCCACACCCTTCTTCCCGTCACGCATCATGACATTGATCAACCGGGCCACCGTCATACTGGTGTATTTCGGATCCGGCGTGACCTCACGCTTGGCAATAAAACGTCTTCTCGGCATGGTTGTTATCCGTCAGTCAGTGCTGTATCAGGTCTTGGGGCGCTTGGCGCCATACTTGGAGCGGCCCTGGCGGCGCGCCTGCACGCCGGAGGCGTCGAGGCTGCCGCGCACGGTATGGTAGCGGACACCCGGCAAATCCTTGACGCGGCCACCGCGGATCATCACCACCGAGTGTTCCTGCAGGTTGTGACCTTCACCACCGATATACGTGGTCACTTCCATGCCGTTGGTGAGACGCACACGGGCCACCTTTCTCAAGGCGGAGTTGGGCTTTTTCGGCGTGGTGGTATACACGCGCATGCACACGCCGCGCTTTTGCGGGCAGCCATTAAGGGCGGGGACGGCACTCTTGGCCTTTTTGCGTTCCCGCGGTTTGCGAACAAGCTGGTTGGCGGTCGCCATACTCTCAAATACTCCACCAAATGATAAATATAAGCGCTCACCCACCGGAGCGTGCCGTGTAAAACGACAACAGACTCCAACAGTTGAACGCTTTGTAGATTGTCAGCAGATGAATTAAGTCTGCTAAAGACCGGGAATTTTACTGGTTAAATCAAATCACTGTCAAGGACAGAACAGGGAATACCCTTTTCCGCCCGATGCCCGCAACCCGCCGAACGCAGCATTGATTCTCTATCAATGCAATGGGCGAGGTTTTGTGCCTCGCCCATTGATTTTCCCGGAAATTCCGCTTGCCGATCAGGCCTCGTTGAACGCCTGTTTGAGGGCCTCCTCCACTTCCGAAACCCCGGGGGTGGTCTTGACTTCCTCTCCGGTCTCCTTCTCCAGGCGGCGACGGCGCCGTTCGTCGTGATACACCAGACCGGTGCCCGCCGGGATCAACCGGCCGACGATCACGTTCTCCTTCAAACCGCGCAGGTCGTCCACCTTGCCGCTGACGGCGGCCTCGGTAAGCACCCGGGTGGTCTCCTGGAACGATGCCGCCGAGATGAACGACTCGGTGGCCAGGGAGGCCTTGGTGATGCCCAACAGAACCGGCTGGTAGGTGGCCTGAATCTTATTTTCCGCCTGGAGGCGTTCGTTCTCCTCCAGCACCCGGGCCTTGTCGAGCTGTTCGCCGCCCAGGAAGCGGCTGTCACCGGGATCGGCGACCTCCACCTTGCGCAGCATCTGGCGCACGATGACCTCGATGTGCTTGTCGTTGATCTTCACGCCCTGCAGGCGGTACACGTCCTGGACCTCGTTGACGATGTAGCTCGCCAGGGCGCCGACACCACGCAGACGCAGGATATCGTGGGGGTTCGGGGAACCGTCGGCGATGACCTCGCCCTGCTCCACGTGCTCGCCCTCAAACACCGTAATGTGGCGCCACTTGGGGATCAGCTCCTCGTAACGCTGGTCGTCGCCGCTTCCGGAGATGATCAGGCGCTGTTTGCCCTTGGTGTCCTTGCCGAAACTGATGTTGCCGGTGATCTCGGCCAGGATGGCGGTGTCCTTGGGTTTGCGTGCCTCGAACAGATCGGCCACCCGCGGCAGACCACCGGTGATGTCACGGGTCTTGGACGACTCCTGCGGGATACGGGCGATGACATCGCCGATACCCACGGTGGCACCGTCCTCGACACTGACGATGGCGCCGGCCGGCAGGAAGTACGACGCCGGCAGATCGGTACCCGGGATATTGATATCCATGCCGCTCTCGTTCACCAGCTTAATCATGGGGCGCATATCCCGCCCGGCGGCGGCGCGCTGCTTGGGGTCGGTCACAACCAGGCTCACAAGCCCGGTGATCTCGTCCAGTTGGCGCTGTACCGTCATGCCCTCGGAGAAGTCATGGAAGCGCAGGGTCCCGGCCACCTCGGTAATGATGGGGTGGGTATGGGGATCCCAGTTGGCCACGATCTGGCCGGCCTCCACCTCGTCGCCGTCGCTGACGGTGATGACCGCGCCATAGGGGACCTTGTAACGCTCCCGGTCGCGGCCCACCTCATCCACCACGGTCAGCTCACCGGAGCGGGACACAGCGACGTTGTTGCCGCTGCTGTGGCGCACCAGCTTGATGTTGTGCAGGCGCACCGTGCCCTTGGTCTTGATCTCCACACTGTTGATGGCCACCGCACGGGAGGCCGCACCGCCGATGTGGAAGGTGCGCATGGTGAGCTGGGTACCCGGCTCGCCGATGGACTGGGCGGCGATCACACCCACGGACTCGCCGATGTTCACCAGGTGCCCGCGGCCCAGATCGCGGCCGTAACACATGGCGCAGATGCCATAGCGGGTATCACAGGTAATGGGCGAGCGCACCATGACCTGGTCGATACCCAGGGTCTCGAGCTGGTCCACCCACCGCTCATCCAACAACGTGCCGGCCGGCACGGCGATCTCATCCTCGCGGCCCGGAGCGGACAGGTCATGGGCCACCACGCGGCCCAGCACCCGCTCGCGCAGGGGTTCCACCACATCGCCGCCCTCGATCAACGGCAGCATCTTGACGCCGTTGGTGGTGCCGCAGTCAACCTCCGTGACCACCAGGTCCTGGGCGACGTCCACCAGGCGCCGGGTCAGGTACCCGGAATTGGCGGTCTTCAGCGCCGTATCCGCCAGACCCTTGCGGGCGCCGTGGGTGGAGATGAAGTACTGCAGTACGTCCAGGCCTTCGCGGAAATTGGCAGTGATGGGCGTCTCGATAATGGAGCCGTCCGGTTTGGCCATCAGGCCGCGCATGCCCGCCAGCTGGCGGATCTGCGCGGCGCTGCCGCGGGCACCGGAGTCAGCCATCATGAAGATTGAGTTGAACGACTGCTGCTTGGCCTCCTTACCGGCGGCGTCGGTCACCACGTCCGTACCCAAGCGCTCCATCATAGCCTTGGCCACCTGGTCGTTGGTGTGGGACCAGATATCCACCACCTTGTTGTAGCGTTCGCCGTTGGTCACCAGACCCGAGATGTACTGATGCTCGATGTCCTTGACCTCTTTTTCCGCCGCGGCGATGATGCGCGCCTTCTGATCCGGGATGACCATGTCGTCGACACCGATGGACACGCCGGAGCGGGTGGCATAGTAAAAGCCCATGTACATAAGCTGGTCGGCGAAGATCACCGTCTCCTTCAGCCCGACATGGCGATAGCACAGGTTGATAAGGCGTGAAATTCCCTTCTTGTCCAGCTTCTGATTGATCAGATCGCAGGAAAGGCCCGCGGGCAGGATTTCGGACAGCAAGGCGCGTCCCACCGTTGTCTGCATCAGGCGGCGCTTGGTGACCTTCTCACCATTTTCGTCGAACAAGGTCTCATTGATGCGTGCCTTGATGCGGGCATGCAAGTCCACCACCTTGTTCTCGAAGGCGCGGTGCACCTCAGCCACATCGGCGAACATCCAGCCCTCGCCCTTGGCCCCGATGCTCTCGCGGGTCATGTAATACAAGCCCAACACCACGTCCTGGGACGGCACGATGATAGGCTCGCCGTTAGCCGGGGACAGGATATTGTTGGTGGACATCATCAGACTGCGCGCCTCGAGCTGCGCCTCCAGGGACAGCGGCACGTGCACCGCCATCTGGTCACCGTCGAAGTCGGCATTGAACGCGGCGCACACCAGCGGGTGCAGCTGTATGGCCTTGCCCTCGATGAGGATCGGTTCGAACGCCTGGATACCCAGGCGATGCAGCGTCGGTGCGCGGTTGAGCAGCACCGGGTGCTCGCGAATCACCTCGTCGAGAATGTCCCACACCTCGGGACCCTCGCGCTCCACCATCTTCTTCGCCGCCTTGATGGTGGTGGCCATGCCGCGGTGCTCCAGTTTGCTGAACACGAACGGCTTGAACAGCTCCAGGGCCATCTTCTTGGGCAGACCGCACTGATGCAGCTTGAGGTTCGGGCCCACCACGATGACCGAGCGGCCCGAGTAGTCCACGCGCTTACCCAGCAGGTTCTGGCGGAAGCGCCCCTGCTTGCCCTTGATCATGTCGGCCAGGGACTTCAGGGCACGCTTGTTGGTGCCGGTAATCGCCTTGCCGCGGCGGCCGTTGTCCAGCAGGGCATCCACCGCCTCCTGCAGCATGCGCTTTTCGTTGCGCACGATGATATCGGGGGCGTTCAGATCCAGCAGACGCTTGAGGCGGTTGTTGCGGTTGATGACGCGCCGGTACAGATCATTGAGGTCCGAGGTGGCGAAACGACCGCCGTCCAGGGGCACCAGGGGGCGCAACTCCGGCGGCAACACCGGCAGGATGGTCAGGATCATCCACTCGGGCTTGTTGCCGGACTCCAGAAACGCCTCCATGAGCTTGAGGCGCTTGCTGTACTTCTTGGCCTTGGCCTCGGAGCCGGTGGATTTGATCTCCTCGCGCAGGCGCACCACCTCGGACTTCAGGTCCAGGGTGCGCAGCAGCTGCTGCACCGCCTCGGCGCCCATGCGGGCGTCGAACTCGTCGCCGTATTCCTCCACTGCATCGAGATAGGCCTCGTCGGTGAGCAGCTGGCCGCGCTCCAGGCGCGTCATGCCCGGGTCGATGACCACGAACGCCTCGAAGTACAGCACCCGCTCGATATCGCGCAGGGTCATGTCCAGCAGCAGACCCAGCCGGGACGGCAGGGACTTGAGGAACCAGATGTGCGCCACCGGGCTGGCCAGCTCGATGTGGCCCATGCGCTCGCGGCGCACCTTGGACAGGGTCACCTCCACGCCGCACTTCTCGCAGATCACGCCGCGGTGCTTCAAGCGCTTGTACTTGCCGCACAGACACTCATAGTCCTTCACCGGCCCGAAGATCTTGGCGCAGAACAGGCCGTCGCGCTCCGGCTTGAAGGTCCGGTAGTTGATGGTCTCGGGCTTCTTCACCTCGCCGAAAGACCACGAACGGATCTTCTCCGGCGATGCCAGGCCGATCCTGATAGCGTCGAACTCTTCGATGCTACCTTGCTGTTTGAATAAATTCAGTAGATCTTTCAAGGCTCTCTCCTCGCGGGTTAATTTACGAGAATCGTACTTACCAGGGGCTCACGCGCTGCAGTGCCGCAGTCACTCCAGCTCAATGTCGATCCCCAAGGCACGTATCTCCTTGATAAGGACATTGAAGGATTCCGGCATCCCCGCCTCCATACGATGATCGCCATCGACGATATTTTTGTACATCTTGGTCCTCCCCGCCACGTCGTCCGACTTGACGGTGAGCATTTCCTGCAGGGTATAGGCAGCGCCATAGGCCTCCAGCGCCCACACCTCCATCTCTCCGAAGCGCTGGCCACCGAACTGCGCCTTGCCGCCCAGCGGCTGCTGGGTCACCAGGCTGTACGGTCCCGTGGAGCGGGCGTGCATCTTGTCGTCGGCCAGGTGGTTGAGCTTCAACATATACATATAGCCCACCGTCACCGGACGGTCGAACGCCTCACCGGTGCGCCCGTCGTACAAGGTAGTCTGGCCGGAGCGCGGCAGGCCCGCCAGCTCCAACAGCCCCTTGATCTCATCTTCCTTGGCCCCCTCAAACACCGGGGTCGACATGGGCACACCGACGCGCAGATGACCACACAGGGTGACGACCTCGTCGTCGGTGAGTGACCCGAGGTCTTCCTTGCGACCGGTACCGGTCTTGTTGTAGATGGTGTCGAGGAACTTGCGCAGCTCGGCGGCCGCCTTTTGTTCTTCGATCATTTGCTGGATCTTGTGACCCAGCCCCTTGGCCGCCCACCCCAGGTGGGCCTCCAGCACCTGACCCACGTTCATACGCGACGGCACGCCGAGAGGGTTCAGCACCATATCCACCGGCGTCCCGTCCTCCATGTACGGCATGTCCTCGGCGGGGACGATCATGGAGATCACGCCCTTGTTACCGTGGCGGCCCGCCATCTTATCACCGGGCTGCACGCGGCGCTTGACCGCCAGGTAGACCTTGACCATCTTGAGCACGCCGGGCGCCAGGTCGTCACCGGAGGTGAGCTTCTTGCGCTTTTCTTCGAACTTGGCGTCCACCAGCTTGCGCTGCTGCTTGAGCTGCTCGCGCAGCTGGCCCAGCTGTACATCGGTCTCCTCGTTGCGCAGGCGGATTTCAAACCACTTCTCCCGCGGCACCTCGGTCAGGTAGGTCTTGGCGATCTTGGTGCCGGCCTTCAGGCCCTTGGGACCGCCGGCCGCCGTCTTGCCGGTCAGCATGCGCTCCACGCGCTGATAGATGCCGTCCTCCAGGATACGGTACTGGTCGTACAAGTCCTTCTTGGCCTTGGCCAGCTCGGCCTTCTCGATCTCCAGGGCGCGGGCGTCTTTTTCCACACCCTCGCGGGTGAACACCTGCACGTCGATGACCGTGCCGTTCATGCCCGAGGGCACCCGCAGCGAGGTATCCTTCACGTCGGAGGCCTTCTCGCCGAAGATGGCGCGCAGCAGCTTCTCCTCCGGGGTCAGCTGGGTCTCGCCCTTGGGCGTGACCTTGCCCACCAGGATATCGCCGGCGTTGACCTCGGCACCGATGTAAACGATGCCGGACTCGTCCAGCTTCGCCAGGGCGCTCTCCCCCACGTTGGGGATGTCACAGGTGATTTCCTCCGGGCCCAGTTTGGTATCCCGGCTGATACAGGTCAGCTCCTCGATGTGGATGGTGGTATAGCGGTCTTCCTCCACCACGCGCTCGGAGATGAGGATGGAGTCCTCGAAGTTGAACCCGTGCCACGGCATGAACGCCACCAGCAGATTCTGGCCCAGGGCCAGCTCGCCCATATCGGTGGACGGCCCGTCGGCCAGCACGTCACCGCGGGCGATCACGTCACCGGGATGCACCAGCGGGCGTTGATTGATACAGGTATTTTGATTAGACCGCGTGTACTTGGTTAAGTTGTAGATGTCCACGCCCGGCTCGCCCGGCAGGGTCTCGTCGTCGTTGACGCGCACCACCACTCGGCTGGCGTCCACGGCATCCACCACACCGCCGCGATCGGCCACCACCGTCACGCCCGAGTCGATGGCCACCGCCCGCTCCATGCCCGTGCCCACCAGGGGCTTTTCGGTGCGCAGGGTCGGCACCGCCTGGCGCTGCATGTTCGAGCCCATCAAGGCACGGTTGGCGTCGTCGTGCTCCAGGAACGGGATCAGGGACGCGGCCACCGACACGATCTGCTTCGGTGACACGTCCATGTAGTTGACGCGGTCGGGCGTCGACATGGTGAACTCGTTTTGGTGGCGGCACGACACCAGCTCGTCGATGAGACGGCCTTTTTCATCCAGGGACGCGTTGGCCTGGGCGATGACGTACTGGCCCTCTTCGATAGCCGACAGGTACTCGATCTCGTCGGTGACGCGCTGGTTGACCACCTTGCGGTACGGCGTCTCCAGGAAGCCGTATTCGTTGGTGCGTGCGTACACCGCCAGAGAGTTGATCAACCCGATGTTGGGACCTTCCGGCGTTTCGATAGGGCACACCCGGCCGTAGTGAGTGGGGTGCACGTCGCGCACCTCGAAACCGGCCCGTTCCCGGGTCAGGCCGCCTGGGCCCAGGGCCGACACGCGGCGCTTATGGGTGACCTCGGACAGGGGATTGTTCTGGTCCATGAACTGGGACAGCTGGCTGGAACCGAAGAACTCCTTGACCACTGCGGAGATGGGCTTGGCGTTGATCAGCTCCTGTGGCATCAGGTCCTCGGACTCGGCCAGGCTGAGCCGCTCCTTGACGGCACGCTCCACGCGCACCAACCCGACACGGAACTGGTTTTCCACCATCTCGCCCACCGAGCGTACGCGGCGGTTGCCCAGGTGATCGATGTCGTCCACGGTACCGTTGCCGTTCTTGATATCGATGAGCACCTTCAGCACGTCGATAATGTCCTGCTCGGTCAGGACGCCGGCGCCGGTGATCTCGTCACGGCCCACGCGGCGGTTGAACTTCATGCGGCCCACGGGGGACAGGTCATAGCGGTCGGGGCTGAAGAACAGGTTCTGGAACAGCAGCTGTGCCGCCTCCTTGGTGGGCGGCTCGCCGGGGCGCATCATGCGGTAGATCTCCACCTGCGCCTCGACGTCGTTTTGAGTGGGATCGATGCGCAGCGTGTCGGACAGGTACGGTCCGTGATCCAGATCGTTGATGTACAGCGTCCTGATCTCTTTGGGATTGGCGGCGACGATCTTTTCCAGGAGCTCCGCGGTAATCTCGGCATTGGCGCCGGCAACGATCTCACCGGTGGCCTCGTCCACCACGTCGTGGGCGATGACCTTGCCGATCAGGTAGTCGTTGGGCACGGTCAGGTTCTTGAGCCCGGCGCTCTCCATCTCACGGATATGGCGCATGGTAATGCGCCGGCCAGCCTCGGAGATAAGCTTGCCCTTGGGGGTCTTGATATCAAACGACACGGTCTCGCCGCGCAGACGCTCGGGGATCAGCTCCATCTTGATCCCGTCCTTGGTGAACTTGAACGTATTGGCGTCAAAGAACAACCCCAGGATCTGCTCCGTGGTGTAACCCAGCGCGCGCAGCAGAATCGTCGCCGGCAGCTTGCGGCGCCGGTCGATACGCACAAACACGCTGTCGGACGGGTCGAACTCGAAATCCAGCCACGAACCGCGATAGGGGATGACGCGGGCGGAGAACAACAGCTTGCCCGAGGAATGGGTCTTACCCCGGTCGTGCTCGAAGAACACCCCCGGCGAACGGTGCAGCTGGGAGACCACCACCCGTTCGGTGCCGTTGATGACGAACGTCCCCTTGTTGGTCATCAGGGGAATCTCGCCCATATAGACGTCCTGTTCCTTGATGTCCTTGACCGCCTTGCTGTTGGACGGGTCGTCCTTATCATAAATAAGCAGGCGCACCTTGACGCGCAGCGGGGCCGCATAGGTCAGACCGCGCAATTGGCACTCCTTGACGTCGAAGGCCGGCTCGCCGAACTGGAAGCTCACGTACTCGAGCGCCGCATTCCCTGAATAACTGGTAATGGGAAACACGGACTTAAACGCGGCGTGCAGACCATGATCCAACCGCGCGTCGGGGGCCTTGTCGAGCTGAAGGAAGTGGCGATAGGAAATCAGCTGCGTTGCAAGCAGGTAGGGCACATCCAGAATCGTTGCACGCTTGGAGAAATCCTTGCGAATGCACTTTTTCTCAGTAAACGAATACGCCATTGCAGTGCCTCTCGTAATATAGTCGAAGATTAAAATGATTCGAGAAACGCGATCCACGCCCTATCGGCGCCGGACCACAATGGGGCGCGATAAATTGACGCCTTTAAAAAAGGCTGGCCACAAAATACAACAGACCCACTCATCCCCCGGCACGTCGTCATAACATACCCTGATGTGTGGCATATGCCACTGAGCCGACCCCGCACACCACCCTTCGAGGCAATTGAACGTTCTCGAGCAGTGACATCTCCGGGGTCAGGCCAGTGAAAATCGGACCGGACCGTTATTTGATCTCGACAGTTGCGCCCGCCTCAGCCAGCTGCTTCTTCATGGATTCGGCCTCATCCTTGGATACGGCCTCTTTGATGGTCGCCGGCGCGCTTTCCACCAGGTCCTTCGCCTCCTTGAGGCCCAGCGAAGTAATGGCGCGCACCGCTTTGATCACGCCGACCTTATTGTCGCCGACGGCGGTCATCACCACATCAAACTCGGTCTTCTCCTCGGCGGGCGCCGCGGCGGCACCGGCCGCAGGGGCGGCAGCCGCCGGTGCAACGGCCGCAGCGGAGACGCCGAACTTCTCCTCCATCGCGGAGATCAGGTCCACGATCTCGAGGACGGTCATATTTGAAATGGTATCCAATATCTCTTCTTTCGAAACTGCCATGATCATGACTCCCAGTTAACAATTAATAACCAACACACGTGTATTCGAGTAATACCTACAACCCGCAATAAAACCCTCAGCCCTTTTCCTTGTCCTCGCGCACCGCGGCCAGCGTCCGCGCCAGCTTGCCGGTGGGTGCCGCCAGGGTGCGGACGAACTTCTCGATGGGGGCCTTCATGACACCCATCAACATCGCCAGCGCCACATCGCGCGTTGGCAGCTTGGACAGCGCCTCCGCATCCTCCGGTCTGAGCAGTTTGCCGTTGAGGGCCACCACCTTGATGATCAGCTTGTTGTGGTCCTTGGCGAAGTTATTCATGATC
>Ga0315540_10001568_pt1 | contig 13004 bp, 15 predicted proteins | sample SalMarSW160110MG_FD_203677 | JGI IMG/M metagenome (GOLD analysis project Ga0315540, IMG submission 203677) | Salt marsh sediment microbial communities from the Plum Island Ecosystem LTER, Massachusetts, United States - Salt Marsh Sediment SW1601-10 ... | reverse complement strand
CCCAAGCAAAAGCACATAACTGGTAACGACAAATACATTTCTGCCGCGGGCCATGACATCCTCCCACGCCAGTGGTTGCGCCGAGATTGAGACCATGTGGCCCAAGAGGCCCTCAAGATGCATGATAGCCATATGCCATCCCAACAGGATCAGTATCACCGGTGCGCTCAGCAGCATCCAGAACCAATATCTACTTTGCATGATTGATTCCTCCCTACGTAAGGCGTAGCAGCTCAAGCCCGCCCATCAGGATGAGCACACCCGCTACGACCATGATCGTGATCGTCAACGGCCTTTGTTTGGTGATTGAGCCTTTGTATGGAAAGACGGGCTCTGCTGGCCGCCCTACGACGAAACCCAACTCGATGGCTATCAAACGTATCCCGTTGAACGCATGAAAAATAAACGCGACGAAGACCGCATACTCGAGAAGCTCGATTAGTACCGAATGGGTCATAGCCATGGCCCACACCCATGCCTGCTCTCCGAATAGCCGGGTCGATGAAACAAACACGTGCATGCAAAGGAATGCCAACAGCGCGATTCCGGTAATCCGGTGCAATAGGAAGAGATACCCCTCGATACCTCGTTTGCCACTTCTCAACCAGCCATATACACCGAGCCGGGCAGCCTCTTTGTTCATTACTAGCCTCCTCGCCTGCGCTAGTATTTGCGCTCAACCGGCTGCCAATGCGTAATGGCAACAGGCTTGTAGTCAATCTGCGGCCCTTGTGGAGTTCGCGTCACCAACGTATGCTTCAGCCAATCTTCATCGTCTCTGTTCGGAAAATCGGTGCGAGCATGGGCGCCACGCGATTCCTCTCTCGCCAGTCCGGATAGAATCGTCACTTCGGCCAGATCTAACAGGTTTTCGAGCTCCAGCACATTGAGCAGATTCGTATTGTAGATGCGCGTCTTATCACTGATGGAAATCTCACGAAAACGATCCTTGAGCTCTCGCACGACGCTCAGCCCTTTCGCCATGGTGTCGTGGCTACGATAGACCCCCATACAGTCGTCCATCAGTTGACGTAACGCTTGGCGTATCTGATAAGGGTTTTCGTTTCCTTTTTGCTGGAGCAAGTTACCAAAGACGCGTTGCTCTTCCGCACGAACCCGATCCATTGGGATCTCTTCGAGCGGCGCATCTGAAGCCAGATACCCAGCCATTTCCGATCCACAGATACCACCCCATACAAGACATTCAGCCGTAGAATTTGTCCCCAATCGATTGGCGCCGTGTAAAGAGACACAAGCCGCTTCACCGGCGACCCAAACACCTTTCACTCGTGCCGCACCATTGATATCCGTCTCTATTCCACCCATCGAGTAATGGGCCACCGGACTCACGGGTATCGGAGAAACAATCGGGTCAGCTCCGATAAACTTCATGCACACTTCCCTGATTAATGGCAGACGGGTTTTGATTTTGTCGGCTCCCAGGTGAGTGAGATCGAGATGTAGGTATCCCAGTCCTTGCTCCTGCTTGAAACCGCGCCCGCCTTGCATCTCTGTCACCATGGCGCGGCAGATGATGTCACGTGGCGCCAATTCCATTTTTTGTGAGGCATACCGCTCCATAAAACGCTCACCATCCTTGTTGAGCAGGAACCCACCCTCACCTCGACAGCCCTCGGTCATCAATATGCCGGAAGGTACCAAGCCGGTAGGATGAAACTGAATGAATTCCATATCCTCAAGCGCAAGTCCCGCCCTGTAGGCCATGGCGTGACCGTCGCCTGTCACTGTTTGGGAATAAGTAGTGAAGCCGTACAACGTCCCTGCACCACCGCTCGCAATTAATAATGCCTTAGCACGCAATACCAGGAAATGGCCATCACTCAAATTTATTGCAGTGATTCCGCGAAAGCTATTGTCTTCAACAACGATAGACGTTGCGAAAACTTCATCATACCGAGTGAGCTTGCCGACACTGTTGAGTGTATCGTACAGCGTCTGCATTTGAAAAAACCCCGTCATATCGGCAGCCATCGTCGCCCGAGGGTAACTATGCCCGCCAAAAGGACGTTGCAGAATGCGCCCATCGTCGCGGCGTGACCAGGGTAACCCCCACTGATCCAGCTGATATATCTCTTGTGGTGCCTGTTCCACGAACCTGAAGACTACATCCTGATCGGCAAGAAAATCGGCCCCCTTTATCGTATCCCATGCATGAAGCTCCAATGAATCGCCTTCCTCTGTGCGCAAAACTGCGGCTGTTCCGCCTTGGGCAGCCACGGAGTGAGCGCGCATCAGCTGGACCTTTGAAACCAATCCGATGCTTATGCTATCGCCGAGCCTACGGGCAATCTCTAGCGCTGCGCGTAAACCGGCCAATCCAGAGCCGAGCACCAATACATCGTGACGAATCTCATCCATTGTCTTTACAGGCTTTTCTCATTAAAGTCAGACAGTCATTATTGCTATTGTTATTCATTTTGAGCCCTCATCAATAATTCGCTATGCATCTTCATATCGTAATTGATTAGCGACCCTTGGTCATTATTTTTCATATGTTGGGATTACGGTTAGTGCGTAACATGCACTTTGCTAATGCTATTGGCAGCATTTTGCCGCATTCTAGCACATAACCCTTTGATTGTGCGTTGTGCCCGACGTCAGTGGTGTCAGTCAACGTAGCCACAGGCTACAAGCCGGTGGCTTGCATGGAAACACTGTAAGCACCCTCTCCGGCTAAAGCCGGCTGCAACCCATCCGAGCGAAACTCGGGTCAGCCCGACTCGAAGTCGCCTGCCTCAACCACCCGGAAGCGATACTCAGTCTCCGTGTGCCTTCGATAGACGATCAAATCATACATATAATGTCATAGGGGAATTATAAACAAATGACAGAGGGAGTTATTGATCTATCTCAAATATGCTCTTGAGCGATAGGAAATCTCACCACCTATGTGTCATTGAGCACTGTTGCAAAAAATCGACAGTTGCGAATAAGCTTGGCATATTACATTTTCTGTGCGAAAGAGTGCCTGAGAGGCTTGATGCAGGCCGGCAAGAAGAACATGGAGCGGATAGCCGAAGTGGTGCCGGACAGTGACGAGCAGGTACTGCTGCATTTTCTGTCCATTTCCAAATTGGGACGAGCGCGGTGTCCTAGAGCCATACCATTACCCACATCTCTCGCAGCCGATGCTCCAGATCGCCGCAAGTGCTTGATCTGCTGTTGCTGGCGTCCCTGGAAGCAGTTCAAGATGTGCCCCATAACCCCCTGATTGGCCAGAATTGCCCGACTTATGGGTAATGGCATGGTCCTAGAGCAAGAGGCGTTGGAAGTGGACGCCTTGCTGGGCGGAAGAGAAGACAGTGCACTGCTCATCGATGAGAACGGGATCACCAAGAAGGGCGACAAATCCGTTGGTATGGCACGGCAATGGAATGGTCGTTTGGGGAATGTCGAAAACTGTCAGGTGGGCGTCTATGCGGCGCTGAGTCGAGGGAGTGTGTCGACACTGATCGACACCCGCCTGTACCTGCACACCTCCTGGGTGGAGGACAAGAGGCGAGGATACCGGGCAAGGCGCAATGTTTCAAGAGCAAGCCGGAGCTGACCTTGGAGATCGTGCGCCAATAACCGCGCGTTTGGGTTGCGTTTCAGCCGGGTTGGAATGGATGGGCTGTACGGCAAGGATCCGGCGTTGTTGCGCGCCTTGGAGGATGATGCTGAGCGTCGATCAATTCCGCCTATGTATAACAGCAGCTCGAGTGAAATTCTCAACAGGTTGGGAATGTGACAAAGTAGAATTAGGAAGGCAGTGAACGCCCGCACCCGGTGTAGGGGTGTCCGGCGCTGCTATACCAGGCGACGTGCCATCTCATCGGCCTCGTGGTGGACGCCACGGCGTTCCAGCAAGCTCTGGTCGAGGCGAGAGCCCAGCGAAATTGGACCAGGCTGTGTCGTTCAGCCTTCGGCGCCGGTGGAGGGGCACGATCAGCGCGGCCGGCTGACCGTCCTGGGTCGGATGCCTTCGGCACCACCGCCCCACCTGGCGGTTGAGTCGGTCCAGCGCTTTCCCTTCCCCAAGGCGTTGGTTGCTGTGCCTACGATCGATGCGGATTGTCTCGTCGGTCTCCGCGCATTCCCGGTCTCGAAGGACTTCACCGCTGCCGTACTGCACGTTCGACAGAGGAGGAGACCAGAAGAGATGGACCGCCGGTTCCCGGCCTTCTGTACTCTTTTCGAGCGCGAGGTCGTGAGCCATGCCGAGCAGAGCAGTCTCGTCGAGAGCATGGAAGCCGGCTGGCAAGCCCCGCGGGGTCTGCCTCGTGGGGGGCTGCATCACCTGAGTGACCGGGAGATTTCGGATTACCTGGGTGCCGGGTGACCGGCGCCGGGCGCCGCCGGCGAGACGATCCCCCCATCCTGCTGGAGCGACGCGCGGACACAAAGCGAGTCGCTGGGGGCAAGCGCGCGGCTCAATCCCGAGAAGGAGTCGCGCGCGATCTTCGTAGCCCACCAAACCGATGTCTCTATGGCTTCGGTGCGCCGGTACTAGGCCGTCAGGTTGACGGAGTGCTGTCCGGTGAGGCGGTCGCGCACCGCCTCGATGATCGCCCGGGCTTCCCGACCGACATCCGCCACAGCCCCGTTCTCCGCCAGGCCGAAGATGGCCTCTGGGTCCATGAAGGTCATGCCCGTCAGATCGGGTTTGATCTGCCGCACGATGATGCTACAGGGAAGGAGTGCACCGGCTTCCGGCTCCGCCTCGATCACGCGTTTGGCCAAGCCCGGTGCGCAGGCGCCCAGGATGCGGTAGGGCGGGATCTCCTCCTGCAGCTTGGCGTGCATGATGGCCTGGACGTCCACGTCGCTCACGATCCCGAGCTTTTCTTCCTTGAGGGCCTGATTCAACTGCTCCAAGGCTTTTTCGACAGGCAGTTGGAGCTCGACACTGAACGCATACATCATCGTCTGTTTCCTCTTCATGAGTATCGCAATAGGGACATCTAATTGTACCCTCTGCACCCCGAGGTTGAACGCCGCGTCCGGCCGATCCACACAGCTTTTTTTCACAAGCTCTCAGGGCATCCGAATCCGGTCACTCACCCGTAAGCGGAGGGGTTACCGTGTGCCGCTTCTTCAGCCTGCGGCTGTGGGCAATGCCGGCCACCAACAGGGCCGAGCCGAAGAGCACGAATGTGGGGCGGATGCCGATCTCCTGTGCCAGACTTCCCGCCGCCAGGCTGCCAAGGGGAGCGATGCCCAGAAAGGAGAAGGTGAAGGCGGACATGACCCGGCCACGGACATCGTCCCGGGCCCAGTACTGTAGCAGGGTATTGGTACCGGCGGCGGTGTGCACTACGGCAAAACCGAGCACCATGAGGAGGGGATAGGCAAGCATCAGCACCTCGTTGAGGCCGAACAGGACCAGGACGGCCCCGCCGATGGGTGCCATCAATGACACCCGCCGGGCGAGGCCGTCAATGGAAGGCCGGGTGCCGAGCATAAACACCGCCAACAGAGAGCCTGCCCCGGCACTGCTCACCAACAGGCCCAGGGTATCGGCGTCGCCACCGTACTCCGTTTTGGCAAAGAGGGGCATCATCACCACGTAGGGCGTCAGGAGAAAGCTCACCGCGGCCACCAGCATGAGGAACAGGCGGATATCCGCATGGCCGATGGTGTACTTCAACCCCTCCTTTAAAGAATGCAGAGTGCGCAGGGATGCGTCGCCGCCGGTTCGCGCCTCCAGGGCCAGCAAGGCCAACAGGACGGCCAGGTAGGAAAAAGCATTCAGCAAAAAGCACGTCGCCTCCCCCGCCCAGCCGATGATGAATCCTGCCAGGGCCGGTCCCACGAAGCGGGAGAGGTTCACCAGCATGGAGTTGAGAGCGATCGCATTGGGGAGTTGGGAGCGGTCGTCCACCAGATGTACCAGCAGAGACTGGCGCGTGGGTAGGTCCAGGGCATTGATGCAGCCCAGAAGGAAGGCCAGGAACAGCAGCATCGGGGGCGTTATCCATCCCTGCCAGGTGAGCACGGCCAACACCATGGCCTGGATGAGAGACAGGGACTGGGTCCAGAGCAACAACAACCGACGATCCGTTCGGTCCGACCAGACGCCGCCCATCAGGCTGAACAGGAGTATCGGCGCTTGGCTGGCGAACCCCAGCAGGCCCAAGACCAGGGCGGAGCCGGACAGCTCGTAGGCCAGCCAGCCCATGGCCACCTGCTGCATCCTGGTACCCGCCATGGAGATCAGCTGGCCGCTGAAATAGATGCGAAAATCTCTGGAGTCCAGGGCGCGAAAGGGAGGAGAAGAGACAGCGGACATCGGTGAGAGTCGGTCAGGCAGCGTAGACACAGGTGCGCCGGCACAGAGGGTGATTTCCGGTCACAGCTCCGGCAAACCCAGCCAGGCCTGAAAGGCAGTCAGCACCATCTTGATCGCAATGGCGCTCAACAGTATGCCCATCACCCGGCGCAACACGTTGGCGCCGCCAATGCCTATGAGCTTCATGATCGGATTGGCAAATAACAGGATCACGAAAAAGATCGACAGCACCACGGCAAGAACCACAGTGGTCAGGGCCTGTTCCCAAACCCCGTAGAGCCGATTGTCGGTCAACAGCACAGTGGTCAACATCGCGCCGGGGCCGGCGATGGCCGGGACCGCTAGCGGATAGACGGCCAAGGCGTGGATACTGGACCCGATGGGTCGGTCGGCACTTGCCCCCGGTGGCGACGAGCCAAGGCACATTTCGATGCCATAAAGGAGCACCAGGATCCCGCCTGCGATCTGAAACGCCCGCAGCGGGATGCCCATCTCGATCAGGAGCAGCTCCCCGGTGACGATGAAGAACAACAGGACCACGAACGAGTAGGCGACCCCGAGTAACGCCGCCTGGCGGCGTTGCGCCGGCTCCAGGCCGACGGTCACCGCAAGAAAGACCGCGAGCATGCCGACCGGATCGAGCATCACGAACAGGGTGACGAAATCGTAAACCACCTTCTGCGACATAACGTCTCCTGTTTGAGTTTTTTGGGCCAAACGCCGGAAATCTGCAGTCGGGATTGATCATTTACCTAAAAAGAGCCGTGAGGCGCCAAGATCGCCAAATTTTAGAAGGAAAATTCCCGAATGCAGCGATCACCTCTCGGGTGAGAGACCCGCTACGATTATCTTGGTGTTTTTTCTGGGCACCCTCTGCGCCTTGGCGGCTCAAACTGCCGAACGACGAAGGTGGCTAAGTTTCCTATAGTTAAAGTAGGCATATGAGTAGGAGGTGCTGCTGTCCGGGACGAGGCGGCAAAGGGAAAGGCTACCTAATCTGAGCGTTAGCGAGGTGGTGGCGATGAAACAGACGCCAGATGTTGCGAGCACCACGCCTGAAGATCGAATGTATCACTCGTGGGTCGGGAAGAGGACGATGGGTCTCTCTCCCGCGGCCATGATGCTAACCTATCTCGACTGGGCCTTGCACTTGGCCATCGCCCCCGGAAAACAAGCGGAGATCTGACGAAGGCGCAACGGAAGACGAGAAGATTTTGGGTATATGCCCTTCAGGCACTGTTCGGCAAGGAGACCCTGCCCATTATCGAGCCCTTGGCCCGGGATCGCCGTTTCCGAGACGAACGCTGGCAGCAGCCTCCCTTCAATCTCATCTATCAGTCATTTCTTCTGTACCAACAACTCCTGTACAACGCCACGACGGGGATACGGGGCGTGTCGCGCCGGCATGAGCAGGCGATGTTCTTTATGGCGCGTCAGTTGCTTGATGTCCTCGCCCCCTCGAACTTCCTGTGGACGAATCCGGAGGTGTTGGAGACGACCATGACGGAAGGGGGAAAGAACCTCGTACGGGCTTCTTAACTTCCTCGAGGATCAGGAGCGCACCATCAGCGGCAAGAAGCCCATTGGCGCGGAATTGTTCAAGGTCGGGGAGACCGTCGCCGTGACCCCCGGAAAAGCGGTGTTCCGCAACGGCCTCGTCGAGCTGATCCAGTACTCGCCGTCGACTGACAAGGTAAGGAGCGAGCCTGTGCTGATGGTTCCGGCGTGGACAATGAAGTGCTACATCATGGACCTCTCGCCAGAGAATTCCATGGTGAAATACCTCGTCGATCGCGGCCACAGCGTGTTCATGATCTCATGGAAGAATCCAAGCTCCGATGACCGCGACCTGGATTTCGGAGACTACCGCCGGATGGGCATCATGGATGCGCTCAACGCGGTGGGGACCATCGCACCGGACGCCAAGGTGCATGCCGTCGGCTACAGCCTGGGAGGCATCCTCTTGACCATCGCGGCCGCCACGATGGGGCGCGACCACGATGATCGGCTGGCGAGCGTAACCCTGTTCACCACGTTGACCGATTTCAGCGAGGCGGGAGATATGGCCATCTTCCTCGAGCCGAGCGAGGTGTCGTTCCTGGAAGATTTCATGTGGGAACAGGGCTACCTCGACCCCAAGGAGATTGCCGGGACTTTTCTGGTGCTACGCTCGCGGGACCTCATTTGGTCCAAAATGGTCCACGAGTATCTTCTCGGGCAGCGAAGGCCGATGTTCGACATCGCGGCGTGGAACGTCGACGGCACGCGCATTCCCTATCTCATCCACTCGCAATTGCTGCGCAAGTTGTTTCTCAATAACGACTTGTGGGACGGGCGATTTCAGGCCGCCGGGCGACCTATCGCCATCGGGGACATCCACGTTCCGATTTTTGCCGTCGGGGCGTTGGACGACTTCGTGACGCCCTGGCAATCGGTCTACAAGCTGCATCTGCAGACCGACGCCAATGAGCTCACCTTCGTGCTCACCACCGGCGGGCACAACGTGGGTATCGTCAATCCTCCGGGGCCTCGAGCTCGTGGCTATCGGATGGCAACGAGCAAGGCCGGCGATCGGTACATTCCTCCGGAAATGTGGACCATGTTTGCCCCCAAATACGAGGGCTCCTGGTGGCCTGCGTGGGAGCAATGGCTGAGCGATCGCTCGACGAAAGAGGTTACGCCACCGCCCATGGGCAACCGGAAGAGGGGACTCTTCCCGTTGGCCGCCGCCCCGGGGACCTACGTCCTCTCGGAACAGGCCGAGGAGAGGTAATCAGCTTCGCACACTGTGGGATAGCGCGGGGTCAACGCAGGCTGCGCGGATCCCACCCTTACTCAGGGTGGGTGCACGGCACCCCGAATAGTCGTGGAGACCAAGATTCCTGAGACCTTCCAGCCAGGGCTAGAGCTCCAGCTCGGTCTTCTCGACCTCTTTGCGTAGCTCTTGAAGGAGTCCCTGAACCCGGTCCGTGGTGCTTTCCAGCTCTGCCGACAGGACCTCGCAGACCATTCGGTGCAGCTCCCGAAATCGGACCTCCCCGATGAGCTCCTGCTCAGCAGGGTCGAAATGCTTGCGGAAGGCCGCCACGACTTGATCGGCCAACTCCTGATGACGGTTACTCATGTCATCCTCCTGCCGGGTGTGTGTGAGTCTTTTCGGTTCCACGGAGCCCGAGCTCAGTCTCCCGAGCTCCAACCCGCATTTTCCACCACAGAGACACAGAGGGCACAGAGAAGGAGATATGCATTTGAATTATTGAGTCTTTGTGATATTGAAGCATGTGATCTTCTGTACGAGATGCCAGCCTCCAGAAGACGAAAAACTCTCTGAAATTTCTGTGCCCTCTGTGCCTCTGTGGTGAATTTGTGAAATATCCAGGCTTCTTTTGTCAGCCGCTCGTGGAGACGACGGCTTTCCGGTTACCTCACCACCCCCGCCCAATAGGCGTCCACCCTCGCCTGCAGCGATGCCAGCTCCGCCTGGTTCCGCTCGGGCTCGAACAGGTGCGAGAAGCGGCCCTGTAGACGCAGATAATCCTCCACCGGCTTGCGCTCGCGCGGATCCTTGGTGTGGACCACCTCTCCGTCGACGAGCTCCTTCAGCGGCCAAACCCCGGTGCGTACGGCCAGGCGACCTATGTCGACAGTCCGTTCAGGATCGAAATCCCAGCCCGTGGGACAGGGTGCGAGTGCGAGGATCAGCTTCGGCCCTCGAATCGACATGGCCTTCTCCACCTTGCGCGCCAGGTCCAACGGCTCCGCCCCGATCACGGTGGCCGCATAGGCGGGCCGGTGCGCGACCCAGATGTCGAACAGGTCCTTCTTATCGCCTCGGAAGCCCGCCCCCCAGCGGCTGGTTGCGGTGAGCGCGGTGTGGGGTGTTGCCCCCGAGTACTGCTGGCCGGTGTTGCCGTAACCCTCGTTGTCGTAAACGATGTAGAGAAAATCCAGGCCGCGCTCGATCGCCCCGGAGGTGGCGGACAGGCCCATCCCATAGGCTGCCCCGTCGCCGGTGAGCACGACCACGCGCAGGTCCTCCCGGGACGGGATGCGCCCCTGCTCGAGCAGGATGTCGAGGGCATCGCGCACGCCCTGGGCACCTGCGGGGGCCGAGGCCATGGCCGTATAGAGCCAGGAGCCGCGGAAGGGGGTGAAGGGGTAGACGGACAGCAGGGTCATGCAGCCGGCGGCGTTCAGGAAAACCGTCTTCTCGCCGAGGACGTCGTAGATCTGGTGCAAGGCCTGCAACCCGCCGCACCCGGCGCACATGGGGGTGCCGGTGCCCAGCAGATGGGCCGAGGGCAGGTCCTTGGTGCTGCGGAAGCGGGTGCCGGTCTCGCTCATGCGCCTTCTCCCAACCGGTTGCGCTCGACATGGGCCACGGCCTGCAGCTTGCGCATCTCGCGCAGCTCGCCCTGTGTGTAGAGGAGTCGCGGCGGTGGGGCCTCGCCTCTGTGCACCGCATCCTCCACGACGCGCACCATCTCGAAGAGCTCCTGGGGCGAGATGTCACGCCCACCGAGTCCGCCGACGAAGCTGACCAGCAGCGGCGCATCCGCGTGGCCATACAAGGCCGAAGCCAGCTCGGTGTGCAGCACGCCCCCCTTCCCTATGGACAGGTTCTGATCGATGACGGCGACACCGCGCTTTCCTGTCAAATGCTCGACGAGGGCCTGCGCCGGGAAGGGGCGCAGCAATCGCGGGCGCAATAGACCGGCGCGCCGGCCCGCCGCCCGCAGGTGGTCCACGGCCGCGCGCGCCTTGGTGGCGAAGGAGCCGAGCATGACGAAAAGGATCTCGGCGTCGTCGCAGCGATAGGCATCGACCGCCGGGTGCCTACGACCGAGCCGGTCGGCAAACTCCGCGGCGACTTCCTCGTAGACCGCAAGCCCCTCCATGAGCGCAAGGTGGGTCTCGTATCGAAAATAGGAATAGGGTCCGCCGCCCAGCACGGCCACCGCCTGGCTCTCGGGCACGCTGGCGCGAAACGCGATGCCCGCTGTGTCGAATGGAGGCAGAAACGCGTCCACCTGGGCGGGCTCGGGCACAAGGACAGGCTCCCGCGTGAACGAGAGATAGAAGCCGTCGAGGTTGACGATGACCGATAGGCGATCAAGACGCTGTCGAGCACCTCCTGCACGGTTGCGCAGTGGATCTGCAGGAAGCCTGAATCGCGCGCCGCCAGCACGTCGTTGTGGTCCGGCTCCAGGGTGATGGGGGCCGCCAGTCCGCGTGAGACGTTGACGAGCACGAACGGCGCCCGCCAGCCCGCGACCGTATAGAGCATCTCCATGGCGTACAACAGCCCCTGGCTGGAGGTGGCGCTGAACACCCGCACTCCGGTGGCGGCTGCGGCGCCGGCGGCGGTGATCATGGAATGCTCGGACTCCAGCGTCACCAGGCGTCCCGGCATCTGGCCCCTGTCGATCCAATCCGCCAAGGACTCGATGATCTCGGTCTGGGGCGTGATGGGAAAGGCCGGCACATAATCCACCCGCGCTAGCCGCGCTCCCCAGGCCGCGGCCCCGTTGCCCTTGAGGAGGACCCGCTTCATCCCGCCGCCTCCGCCGGAACGGCCCCGTGCTCGGGCAGCGCGAGGATCGCGTGGGTGGGACAGACGGCCACACAGACCATGCATCCCTTGCAGTGGTCGTAATCGATAGCCGGACGCCCCTCGACCACATCGATTGCTCCGTCGGGACAGAGGCTACTGCAGATCCACCAGCAGCCTTTGCAATGCGCATCGTCGATGACCGGACGCAAGGTGCGCCAAAGCCCCGTCTTGGACTCCAGGCTGGTCAGTGCCGCTTGGATCACGGGGGCGGAGACGCTCGCGTCCTCGAACGGCAGCTCCACCCAGTCCGGCGGAGCATAGTCGGACGCGAGGTCCTCCCGACCCTCCGTTACCTCGACATCGAAAGCGGACGCGTCGGCATAGGCCGCCACCGCCTTGTCGACGTTCAGCGCCACCTCCTCCGCACCGAGATGTCCCAGCTCGGTCTGCACCGCCTCGACCAGGGCATCCCGCGAGACCAGGCCGAGCAGGCGTGCCGCGACTGCCGCACAGGCAACGTCGATGGCTTCCCGACCAGCCGCGTCAGACGACTCTCCGTCGAGCGGAGAGACGAGAAGCTGTGCGGCCGTATCGAGGCGCTCACGCCAGGTGCTGGCGTCCTCGTTGCTGTAGATGAGCAGCACGCTATGCTCGTCGACACCGGCAAGGACGCCGGCCGCCGGCACGGCGATCAGGCCGTCGTCGGCGACCACCACCAAGTCCGGGCAGCGGATGATTCCGCGCTCGTTGATCGGCTTTCGGTCGGCGCGGACATAGGCGAAGATGGGTGCGCCCCGGCGCTCGGCCCCGTAACGGGGAGCGTCCTGCACCTCGAAGCCTTCGGCGAATAGGGAGGAGCCGAGTATGCGGCTGGCCGTCTTCATGCCCTGTCCGCCGCGCCCGTGAAATCGTATCCGCCACATGACTCGCGTCCAGGATCAGATCCATCGGGGACCGGTCGAGAACAGGCTGAAGCGGCGCAGGCCCATCGCCTTGCGCACCCGGGCGAGCGCCAACTCCTCGGCCGCCTGCCGCGGAAGAATCCCGCGCCGCCGGGAATCCTCCAGCACGAGTCGCGTGTTGTGCCGCAGCTTGTCCTCGATGCTCTGCAGTGCGGTGAGCTCGGTGGCCCCCTGGTACTCCATGGCGGCGCAGATG
>Ga0315540_10001566_pt1 | contig 13016 bp, 10 predicted proteins | sample SalMarSW160110MG_FD_203677 | JGI IMG/M metagenome (GOLD analysis project Ga0315540, IMG submission 203677) | Salt marsh sediment microbial communities from the Plum Island Ecosystem LTER, Massachusetts, United States - Salt Marsh Sediment SW1601-10 ... | reverse complement strand
ATCAAATTTGGGCTGGTACAGGTCCCCTGCCAGCGCCGCCACGCCGCGCCAGATCTGCCCAAACGCACTGACCGACTGAGTCAGTTCCCCGGCAGTGCTTCCCGGGCAGGCTAATATTTGCTTGACCTGCACGATGTGCCCTTCCGGCAGAATTGGGAAGGCTGCCATGCTCTCCATCACCTGCTTGTCGCGCATGAAGTAGCATTCGTTTAAGGCGAACAAGGCCTGGGTCATTTTGCCGGCTGCCCGGGTCAGGCAGCCCACCGTATTATAAACATCTCCCTGGGCAGCGAAACCCTGCGCGTGCAGCAGGGTGAACTCGGCGCTCCATAATGTATCCATCACGATTTTGTGCTTTAGTTTTGGCGGATAAACCGCCACCTGGCGCTTAAGCCCGGCAATCTGCTCCTGCGGATCGTACAGTGGGATGCAGATTTGGGTCTCTGCCAGGTAGATCACACTGTAAAAACCGTATGCCGGCTGCTGGTTGTAGTCGTGGTAGGAGACACCCTGCTGGGCTTCATCGATCGTGCGCTGCACGTGCTCGAGGTTGCGGTAAAGAAAATCTACCTTGCCCTGCGGCGTGTGGATCCAGGCCCCACCGTTGACCCAGGCTCCCCATTGGTAGAAATCCGTGACGGTCGGTGCACCGTTATCCGCTAAATTTTCCGCCACTCGGCGGACCTCGGCGATGGCAAACGGATCGGTTTCATGATAATACAGGCCAATGTCCATGTCTGAGCCGGCATGCTGTGTCCGGCTGGCATACGATCCACCCAGCGCCACCGCTGCCATGCCGGGGATGCCGCTCAATTGGCTGACCACTCCTGTGATCAGGTTGCGTTTCGCCTCGGGAATATGGGCTAAGTTCTCATTGGGCATGCTGTTCGTTTCCTCTGTGTTAGCTCTATCACGCACCTAGCGCGCGCAGCACACGCAGCACACGCAGGGCGCGCAAAGTCACCCAGCGGCTGGGTTTACCGACTCTCTCCATATCGAAAAACACTTTGCCGGAGAACTTATACGGCAAGGGCCAGCGCTCATCTTGCCGCCGCTGCGCCTGCAGCAGGTCGATGGCATCCTGCAGGCGCGGGTCGCTGGCGGCTCCTGCCCGCACGAAATACTCCAGCCCGCGCAGCACGTTGTAGTGCCAGCGGTAGGGGAAGGCCAGCACGGTAAATTTTTTTTTGGGGTCGATCACCTCACCGGTGCGGTGCGATTTGAACAGGCGGTGTGCCAGCATCATTGCTAGTGCGCCCTGCTCGGCTTCCAGTACGGCGCTGTACAGATCCCCGGCAGAGGTGTCGCGCTGCTCCACATATTCGCGCAGGCCTTCCAGCACGTTGAAGGTGGTATGGAAGGAACTGTGATGTGGAGCAGGGCTGCGCGCGCGCCGGCAGTTCCAGCCGCCGTCTGGCATGCGCTCGTTCAGCAGATTTTCCACCAATGCCTCGACGCGCTCGTCCTCGATCTGGAAATACGCCGCCAACTGCAGGATCATACCCACGACGCACCGGTCGCAGGCCGCCAGCTTTTGCATAAATCCCGCATCGCAAGTTTCGCCCAGCATCCGGTCCAGCACCAGCTGGGTGCCGCATTGTCCTGCTGAGGATGTGGACGGGATGCCGATGTCGCACAACAGGAGCAGGGTGTAGGTGGTGGAAATCCATTTAGGCGAGTAGATCCCACCGCCCCAACTGCCGTCTGGCGCCTGCAGCGCCAGCAGCTGCGCGCCCCATCCCGTTTCCAGGGTGCGTTCCCGCTCGGCTTGCCACTCAGTTTCAGGTGCGTCCAGCAGGTCGCGCATCGTCTGCCAGCGGATGGCAGAGTCCCCTTCCATCAACCAATCGATGATTGCGTCCATCTTATCCTTTCGAGATCGCCGCGGTCCGACCACGGTGGCGATAGTGTCTGTATTATACGGATTCTATCGCTGCAGACCAACCCCAGGGTCTTAAGTGCTTATGCGGGACCGGTGCGCTTCATCTGGCTGGCGGCGTTAGCTGCTTTTTTGAAGGAATCGATAAGCACCCAAACCCACCAGGGCAACGATAGACACGGCCACTGAGATCCGCGGATCCCACATCGCGCTAAAAAGAACCAGGATTGCAGCAGCAATCGCGATCGTACCTTCAGTCTTTGCATTCATACGGACCCTTCCCTGAAGAAACAAATGATATGAGTGGTTAATGTGTAAAAAATAATTACTCTGGCATCTGGTCGACCAGCGCTTGCGCCACAAAGGACCAGATCACATTGGAATCGGTTTCGTCGCCCAGGCGCACCACCACCATATTCTTGCGCGGCGCCACATAAATCATCTGTCCAAGATTCCCGCGCGCCATGTAATCATAGGTGCCATCCGGGTTGTTCATGCCCCACCAGTGGTAGCCATAATAACCGCCTAATTCCTTCCACAATGGGTACACTTCGAATGGACGATTGTCAGTGGGGTCGGGGCTGGTTGAAGCAGCGACCCAGGCCGTTGGTAAGATTTGCTTCCCGTTCCAGAATCCATTGTGCAGGTAGAGCAGGCCAAAACGGGCGAAATCCAACGCCCGGGCGTTGATGCCGCTTTCCATCTTTTCAAAACCTGAGGCGTCGCTGTCCAGGCTCCACGAAGCCGGAAACTCAGCGCCCATAGGTTTCCAGATGCGCTCCTGCAGATATTCAGCTATGCTCATTCCGGTGGCGCGCTCAAGGATCAGTCCTTCGAGCAGCGGGTGGAAATTATTGTAATGAAAAGCTGCGCCGATGGGTGTCTTTCCAGGTTGGACGCTAAAGGCAATCTGGCGCAGGTCAGGCGGATAGTAAGTGAGTGCGTCATCGCTGAAGGGAGCCAGAATATCATCCTCGCTCCGGTAGCCGATGCCCGTATCCATCCGCAGCAAGTTGCGGATGGTGAGGGTATCCAGCCCGCGGCCGGCAATTTCAGGGACGTATTTGATCACGGGATCGTCCACGGAAACAATGTATCCATCGGCGATTGCGGCGCCGATCAGGGCCGAATCGAAAGATTTGGCGACCGAAAAGGATGTGTTGATCCCCTGGCGGGATGCTTCGAGGTAATTTTCGTAAATCAATCGGTCGTCTTTGACGACCAAAAAAGCGCGTGAGCCGGTTCTTTTGAGCAAATCATCCAGGGTTTCAAGGCGTGTCCCATTTTTGTAGCGAAATTCCACCTGGGCTGGGATGGGGTATTGGCCCGTCTCGATCCGTGAAGGCGCGCCAACATTTTCGATCGGGCGGCTGGGGAAAACTTTGTAATCCTGAATATCGGATGAAAGCAGGGTCAGCACTCTCCAGGCATAAACGGGGGAGTCGATAATGCTCATCGCAACGAACAGGCCGATAATCAGCACGATCACAAGCCCCAATAATCCGGCGAAGACTTTGAAAAGTGTTTTCAAGCGCACCTCTCCTGAAGATCAGTTGTCTGCCAATACTATACGGCATAACAGTACAATCTCCATTCACCTAAGGTAGTATTCGTGCTTGTTTTTGGGAGTATCTTTTACAGCTTTTCATCTGGCAAAGATCGGTACAGGCGCCACGTCGGATGCGTGGAGCCTGGCTGTCCGGGTCGGCGTGATAAATTTTGGACTCAAGTAGCGCTTTATTGTCGCCGTTACAGCGCTTCTACCGCGAGTTTCAGCTCATAATGGAACCACTGCTTGCGCCTGACCGGCCCCAGCTTCTCGTACAAGCTGTTTGCCTCACCGCTGTACCCGGTGATGTACGCCCGCTCGATCCCGCGCTGGCTCAGCCGCTGAAAGCATTCTCGGATGACTGCCTCCGCCAACCCTTGCCGCCGGTACCCGCGGTGGGTGCAAACCTTTTCCACTTCGGCAGCCCGGTTGGCCGGGTCGATAAAACCTACGCAGGTCGCGGCGTGGACTCCATCCGGCGCCACCACCGAAAAATCGAGCGCCGGGTCGTAAGCCGGATTCTCGCGCGAATATTCGAACTTCAGCAGGTCAAATTTGCTCACTTCGCTGGAATTGCTGAACCCGTCTTTGAACAGGCTCGCCTTAGCCTCATAATCTCCATTCTCAGCCATATTCACAATGCGGTATCCCGCTGCCAATTGGATGGGTTCAAGCATTTTTTTCCGCAGGTCGTATTCCCGGGTCACGCCTACCGCGCCCTTTGAACGGAAGCCACGGTCCTCAAGTGCACCGAGGTCCGCGGTTTGAAATTCATGTACCTCTGCCACCAGTGTGGGCGCCCTTGGCCCCCAATGCTGGATCGTCCAATCCAGGATCTCCGGGTATAGATATTCGTAGCCTGCCAGGGTAAAAATGTAGAAGGTGTTGTCCCCGCTCTCGTCGATCACGAACCCCAACAGGCGTTCGAAATCGTCCAGCCACAATTGGGCGTGCTTCCCAAAGAAGGTCGGGATGCACTTGTGTTCATTCCACAGCCCGTATTGCCAATCTCCCAGGCGGCCAATATGCCAGATAAACCCGTCCTGCTTGCGGGCATAATCCTCTTGCAGAAAGCGCCACATTTTCTCAAAATCAGCCCCCTTAAGCGTGAACGGACGGTTGTCGTTTGGCTTGATCATCTTCCCTACCTTGTTTTATTCATTGTCAGGTCTTTTCTGAAAATTATATACTGAGCAGAAGGAAATGAGATCGTCCAGCTGTTTTCTCATCGAATATCTATTATCCATTGCTAAAAACACGCTTAATGTGCAATAATTCTACGTGATAGATATCGCTGGTCAAAAGTTGGCGTGACCAATCTTCCATTGCACCCATATTCAGCATGATCCATAAATCGTTTGCACTGACGTTGACCACGCATGCTCCACCCACGCGACACTTGCACACTGCCAGGCAAAGTGCATTTTGTGTGCTGCAAGCGTTGGTGGCCGCTGATGAACGACCAACTGAAATGCTGTACAAGGAGGTGGTACAAATCAGATAAACTTGCCCTGGGCTTTGTCTCGCCTGGACGATGAAATTCCATCCTTTCACCCCAAGAGGAGAAGTGCAATGAAAGTATTCCGTATTCTGTCAGTTGTGATTGTTATGATGGCCCTGATGGTCTCCTGCCAGCAGGCGGCTGCCCCCAATTCTGCCGGCGGCAAACCATTATTCTACGGCGCTTTCGCCACCCCCATCGAAGAACCGTGGGATGGCGTCATCCACCAGGCGCTGCAAAAAGCCGCCGATGAGGGTAAGATCACCTACGAGCACCAGGATAATATTGGTTATTCCGGTGACATGGAGCGCGTTCTGCGTCAGATCGCCGAAACCAAAAAACCGGCTGCCATCTTCGGCGATGCCTTTGGCAACGAGGAAGCCGTACGCCGCGTGGCTGTAGATTTCCCCGAAATTGCCTTCGTCTTTGGCTCTGGCGGTGGTCCGGCAGAACCCAATATGGCCGTTTTCGATAACTGGATCCACGAGCCGGCCTACCTGTGCGGTATGCTGGCCGGCGGGCTGACCAAGAGCGGCACGATTGGTGTGGTGGGCGCCATGCCGGTTCCGGAAGTGAACCGGATTGTCAATGCCTTCATAGCCGGCGCGAAAGAAATCAATCCCAATGCCAGGGTGAAAGTATCCTTCATCAACAGCTGGTTTGATCCCGCCGCCGCCAAAGAAGCTGCCCTGGCACAGATCGGCACCGGCGCGGATGTGCTCTTTGCCGAACGCTTTGGCGTGATCGAAGCCGCCGCCAGCAAGGGGCTGTTCGCCTTCGGCAATATGAGCGACCAGAATTCCCTGGCCCCTGAGTACGTCATCACCGGCCCGGTCTGGAATATGACCCCCACTGTCGATTATGTGATCAAACAGGTTGAGGCCGGTTCCTTCACCGGACAGGATCTGAAAGACTTCAGCATGGTCGCCAAGGGCGGCGCCGCGCTGGCGCCTTTCCACGGACTGGAAAGCAAGATCCCGGCAGACCTGCTCAAGCAGGTGCAGGACCGCGAAGCCGCGATCAAATCGGGCAACTTCCGGGTCGACATCACCGAATCAGCACCTGTTAGCGACTGATCTCAACTGTTCAACCGCGTGCAGCGTGCGGTGCATTGCACCGCACGCTGCATCTCGGGCTTACTGTGATTTTTATTGTCCCGTTCCGGCGGCAGCCCATGGAGCCCCAATGAGCGTTATTGAGATGAAGAACATCACCAAGCAGTTCGGTGATCTGGTTGCAAACGATGCTGTTGATTTTGACCTGCAGCGCGGCGAGGTGCATGCCCTGTTGGGGGAAAATGGGGCTGGCAAAACCACCCTGATGCGTATTTTATATGGGCTGTACAAACCCGATTCGGGCACCATTCAGGTGGACGGCAGGCCGGTGGCGATTCATTCGCCCAAGGATGCCATCACTAACGGGATCGGTATGGTCACGCAGCATTTTGCGCTGGTGCCGCCGTTGAGCGTGGCCGAGAATGTGGTGCTGGGTTATGGCAGCAGTTTTATTTATCAAAAATCCGAGGTAGAACAGAAAGTAGCCGAAGCGGCGCAGCGTTTTGGGGTTGATGTTAACCCAACCGCACTGGTCCGCCATCTATCTGTGGGCCAGCGCCAGCGCGTGGAAATCCTCAAGGCACTGTACCGCAATGCCCGAGTTTTAATCCTGGATGAGCCGACAGCGGTCCTGATTCCGCAAGAAGTGGAGATGCTCTTCGAGACGCTGATCAGGCTGAAAAACGAAGGATTGGCGATCGTTTTTATCAGCCACAAGCTGCATGAGGTCACCCAAATCACCGACCGGGTCACTGTGCTTCGCGACGGACAGGCCATCGGAACGGTCCTGGCGGCCGGAGTGACCCAGAGCCAGCTGGCGAAGATGATGGTTGGGCGCGAAAGCTTTGGCGTGCGCCGCCAAAATACATCCGCCGCCGCTGGGGAGTGCTTCCTGGAGGTGAAGGGCCTTTCGGCTAACAACGACAAAGGCCTGCCGGCGGTCAAGGATATAAGTTTTAAAGTGAAGTGCGCCGAAATCCTGGGGGTTGCCGGGGTGAGCGGCAACGGCCAGAAGGAACTGGCGGAAACGTTGAGCGGCGTACGCAAGCCTACTGCCGGGCAGGTGCTGGTCAACGGGATAAACGTGGCCGGCTGCACGCCCACTGAAATCTCGGCGGCCGGGGTAGGACGGGTTCCGGAGGATCGACACGAGGGCGTGGTTGGCGAGATGACGGTATATGAAAATATGGCCCTTGATCACATGGATGATTTCGTACACCGCGGTATACTGGATCGCAAGCGTATGGTCCGCCAGGCCGAAGAACTGATCGCCCAGTTCCAAATCAAAGCCAGGCCGCGCGACAGGGTGCGCACCCTGTCCGGTGGGAATCTGCAGAAGGTACTGCTGGCGCGGGTGCTCAGCCGCAATCCCAGACTGATCATTGTTCCCCAGCCCACCCGCGGCCTGGATATTGGCGCCACGGATACGATCCGGCGCCAACTGCTGGGGCAGCGCCAGCGCGGGGCGGCGGTCTTATTGATCTCAGAGGATTTGGAAGAAATTATGGCCCTTGCCGACCGCATCGCTGTCATGTATGAGGGTGAAATTGCCGGTATCTTGCCGGCGGCAGAGGCCACGCCCGAAAAGTTGGGCCTCTTGATGGGCGGCGGTGCGCGCCATACCCATACCGAAGAGCCACGGCCGCCAGTGGAGCACGCAGGCCGGGAGGTGAACTGATGGCAGCCAAAAAATTCACCTGGCGCCTGGTGCGCACGGATACGCCTGCCTGGTGGATGACTCCCCTCATTCCACTGCTGGCACTGATTGGCACCTTCATTCTTACCGCCGGGTTGATCTTGTGGAGTAAGGCCAATCCTTTCGAAGCCTATTATTACCTGCTGATTGATCCGCTTACCTCCCGGAGTATGGTCCTGGAGATGCTGGTTTCCGCTACCCCCTTGCTGTTTACCGGCATTGCGGTGACGGTGGCCTTCACCACCGGCTACTTCAACATTGGCGCCGAGGGCCAGCTGTATGCCGGGGCGGTCGCCGCGGCCGGGTTGGGGATGGTGCTCGGGGGTTTGCCGCCTGTGCTGGCGCTGCCCATCATGATCCTGGGTGGTTTTGCGGCGGGCATGTTGTGGGCTCTGATCCCGGCCCTGCTGCGGGTCAAATGGGGGGTGGATGAGGTGGTTACCACGCTGCTCTCCAATTCGATTATGGCCTACATCGTCAGTGCCATCCTCAACGGCCCGTGGCGCAACCCCATCTCGGGCTGGCCGCAGTCGCCGGATATCGCCGCCAGCGCCCAGTTCTTCAAGCTCATCCAGCGCTCCCGGCTGCACGTCGGGTTTATTTTGGCGCTGGCGACGCTGGTGGCGCTGTGGTTCCTGCTCACCCGCACCAGCTTCGGGATGAAGATGCGCGCTGTGGGCATGGGGAAACTGGCGGCGCGGTTTGCCGGGATCAATGTGGATCGCACCGTGCTCACGGCGGCGCTGATCAGCGGCGGCATCGCCGGGATCGCCGGGGTTTCGGAGGTGGCCGGCATGCAGTATCATCTCATCGGGGCGCTCTCACCGGGCTACGGCTACACCGGGATTATCGTGGCCACCCTGGGCTCGCTGAATGCCTGGGGGGTCGGCTTTGCGGCCCTCTTCTTCGGCCTGGTGAACATCGGTGCGCAGAACGTCTCGGGAGCGCTGCGGGTGCCCATTTTCCTGAGCAACATCATCCAGGCTACCATGTTGATGGTGGCGCTGGGGATGTTCCTGCTCAAGCGCTACCGCATCCGGAGGTCTTGATGGATCCCATGAGTTTACTCGCCAACCTCATTGCGGCGACTTTCCGGGTAACAACGCCTATCCTGCTGGCGGCCATCGGTGAAACCTATTCTGAACGGGCCGGGGTGCTCAATCTGGGGATCGAAGGCACCATGTTTTTCGGCGCTTTGATCGGCTTTTTTGTGGCGGACCGCAGCGGTTCGCTGTGGATTGGGCTGCTGGCCGCCATCCTGGGGGGCATTCTGGCCGGGCTGCTGATGGCCTTGCTGACTGTGACCCTGGGGGTGAACCAGCACGTTTCCGGGCTGAGCATCACCCTGCTGCTGACCGGCCTGTCGCTTTTCGCCTTCCGCCTCAACTACGGCAACCTGCCGGTGCCGCCCAAGGTGGAAGTCTTCCCGCCGGTCACCATCTTCAAGGATATTCCCTTCCTGGGTGTAATTAGCGAACAGGTGCTGCTCACCTATATTACCTTCCTGGTGGTGATCCCTGTGGCCTGGTTCCTGCTCTACCGCACCTACTTTGGCCTGATGATCCGCTCGGTGGGTGAAAATCCTGAGGCCGCCGACGCGGCCGGAATCAATGTGTATGTCATCCGTTATGCGGCTTTATCTATAGGCGGGGCATTGATGGCGGTGGGTGGCGCGGTACTTTCGCTGGCCATCGCCGGCAGTTTCACCGACCAGATCATCAGCGGGCGCGGCTGGGTGGCGATTGCCATTGTCATCTTTGGCAACTGGAACCCGGTGCGGGTGATGTGGGGCGCGCTGATCTTCGGCGGTACGTTTGCCCTGCAGTTGATGCTGCAGGCTATGGGTTTGAAGCTGCCCATCCCCTACGAAACCTTTTTGGCGATGCCGTATGTGGTTACCATCATCGCCCTGGTCATCGCCGGGCGCAACGCCTCTTACCCGGCGGCCCTGCTCAAGCCTTACCGCCGAGAATAATTTGGCTCCACCACCGGTCGCAGCGCTGGTTTCAAGCGCTGCGAATCGATCCAAACAAAGGAAGAATTTCATGGCTTTTGATTTGCTGATTAAGAACGCAGCCACGCGCGCCGTCAAGGACGGTCTGGTGGAAATTGGCATCACCGGCAATAAAATTGCCAGAATAGGTCAAAACCTGGGCGAGGGTCACAAGACCATCGATGCCGCGGGCAGCCTGGTAAGCGAGTCTTTCATCAATGGGCATCTGCATCTGTGCAAGGTCTACACTTTGAGCATGATGGACGATGAGGCCATGGGGGCCTATTCCGGCGGAAAGATGGAGGGCGCCATGACCGCTATCGAATTGGCCGCCCGGGTCAAGGACCAATATGATGAAAACTGGATCATTGAAAACGTGCGCAAGGCGCTCAACCTGGCGGTGAAGTACGGCAACACCCATATCCGCGCTTTCGCGGATACCGATACGAAAGCGCGCCTGGAGGGGGTCAAGGCGCTGCTGCACGCCCGCGAGGAATTCAAGGATCGGGTGACCCTCCAGGTGGTGGCTTTTCCGCAGGACGGTGTAGTGCGCGATCCCGGCGCCGAGGATTACGTCGAGCAGGCCCTGCAGCTGGGCGCCGATGTGGTTGGCGGCATCCCCTGGATAGAGTACACCGCGGCCGGCGAGCAGGAACACATCGACCGCATGTTCGCCCTGGCCAAAAAGTATAATAAGGACATTTCGATGCTGATCGATGATGCGGGCGACGCCACCCTGCACACCCTGGAAAAACTCGCCGTCAAGACCATTCAGGAAGGCTGGGAAGGGCGCGTCACCGCCCAGCACGCGCGCGCCATGGCGCTCTATCCCGAAGTGTACTACCGCAAAATCGAGGCGCTGCTCAAGCGCGCTCAGATCGGGGTGGTGAGCGATCCGCATACCGGCCCGCTTTACGCCCGGGTAGCCGCGCTCTACAGAGCCGGGGTGCGCATTGCCCTGGGCCAGGATGACATCGCCGATGCGTATTATCCCTTCGGGCGCAACAACATGCTCGAAGTGGCTTTCCTGGCGGCCCATCTGATGTGGATGAGCAGCCGCGAAGAGCTTGAAATCCTCTATGATTTGATTACCACTCGCGCCGCCGAGACACTTAATATCCAGGGCCATGTCCTGCAAGAAGGCGGCAGCGCCGACCTGGTGGTGCTGAATGCTGGCAGCGTGTGGGAGGCGATCTGGAGTCACGAAGCCCCAATGCACGTGATTAAAAACGGCGTGGAGATTACCCAGAAATCATGAAGCGCTTTAAATCTGCCCTGCCTGCCCTGATCGTTGCTTTGGCCTTACTGGCGCGCTTCATCCCTGGCCCGCGCACCATTGACGATGCCTTTATCACCTTCCGCTATGCCCGCAACATTTTGGCCGGGCAGGGTTTTGTGTATAACCCTGGCGAGGCCGTGCTTGGTACCACTACCCCGCTGTATACCCTGCTCATGGCCGGTCTGGGGGCCCTGACCGGCGGCGTTCAGGCGCCTTTTCCCTTGCTGGCCTTGCTGGTCAATGCCCTGGCTGATGCGGCTACCTGCCTGTTGTTGTGGAACCTGGGACGCCGCCTGGGGTTTGAACGGGCCGGGATCGCGGCCGCCCTGGCCTGGGCCGTAGCCCCCTTCAGCGTGACCTTTGCCATCGGCGGACTCGAAACCAGCCTCTACGTGGCCCTGCTCACCGGTGCCCTGGCCGCCGCTGTCTTCGCAAATCAAACTGCCGGGGCTGAGGGTAAATCCACGACCAGAGTCAAACTCCGCATTCTGGCCGCCCTGCTCGCCTCGCTGGCCCTCCTCACCCGCCCGGATGCGCTCATCTTGCTCGGTCCCCTGGCGCTTGAGCGTCTGTGGTCGGCCTGGAAGAAGAAAGAACCCCTGCACTGGGGCGAGTTGGCTGCCGCATTGCTGCCGTATGGTGCCTGGGCGGTCTATGCTATCCTGGCTTTTGGCAGCCCTTTGCCTCATTCCGTGCTCGCGAAAGCCGCGGCTTACCATCTGGAGGCCGGCGAAGGCTTGATCCGCCTGCTGCAGCATTATGCTACCCCTTTCCTGGAGCAGAATCTGCTGGGATCGGGTGCGGCGGTGGCTCTGGGCCTGCTGCTTTATCCCTTTCTCTATCTGCTTGCCATGCGCCGGGTGGCACGCACCCGTCCGCGGTTACCGCTGGCCCTCTGGACCTGGGCAGTCTATCCCTGGCTTTACCTGGCAACCTTTGCCGTTCCCAATCCGCTCATCTTTCGCTGGTATCTGACCCCACCCTTGCCGGCCTATTTCTTTTTTATATTTATCGGGATGGACGGCTTGTTCACAGGCCTGTGGAACCTTCTCTCCCGCACCCTGCGCCGCCCGAACCTTGCCCGGCATAGCGGGTGGACTGCTTTGCTTTTACTGCTGCCGGTGATGGTTTCGCTGGCCGATTGGAACCTCAATCCAGACGGCCCCAGCCGTCCCGACCGTCCGGCCCCAGATATGGCCTATATCCAGCTTGAACGGCTCTATCGCCAGGCCGCAGAACGACTTGCCCCGCTTCTTACCCCGCAGACTGTTCTGGCTGCCGGTGATGTCGGCGTGCTGGGTTACTATACCCCCGCCCGCATTCTGGATACGGTTGGACTGAATTCGCCCGTCTCCACGGCTTACTACCCCCTTCCGGCCGATCAGTACGTGATTAACTATGCCATTCCCAGCGCGTTGATCCTCGACCAGCATCCGGATTGGATCGTGGTCCTTGAAGTCTACGGCCGGCGAACCTTCCTGATCGATCCGCGTTTCCAGGCGGCCTATGTGTTGGAACACAAGATCGATACCGATATGTATGGCAGCGACGGGTTGCTGATTTTTCGGAAACGGTAGGTTGCTTTACGAGGTATCTTTGTTGGGGGCAATCGTCCCCAATCCGTTTTGGTGGGCCAGGCTGATCGCCTCGCGTCGGTTGGATATCCTTAACTTTTCTAAGATATTGTGCACGTGATTGCGTACTGTGTTCTCTGAGATAAACAGCCGGTCGGCAATCTGGTGATTGGTGGCATCTTTGGCAAGCTCTTGCAGCACCTCCAACTCCCGCGGGGTAAGCACGCTAAAAGGTGCTTCTGGCACAGGCGTGGAAGGTGGGCTTATCTGGGAGAAGGCATCCATCAGCCGGGCCGTCATTTCACGTGATAGGGCCGCTTCACCACGTTGTACCCCGCGCAGTGCTGCCAGCAGGCGCGCCACCGGGATGTTCTTCATCAGGAAACCCTTGGCACCCAGCCGGATGGCGGAGAGAAGCCGTTCATCATCATCGTGAATCGTCAGGAAAATGATTCGTGTTTCGGGCCGTTCTCTTAAGATGACTTCCGCC
>Ga0315540_10001564_pt1 | contig 13023 bp, 9 predicted proteins | sample SalMarSW160110MG_FD_203677 | JGI IMG/M metagenome (GOLD analysis project Ga0315540, IMG submission 203677) | Salt marsh sediment microbial communities from the Plum Island Ecosystem LTER, Massachusetts, United States - Salt Marsh Sediment SW1601-10 ... | reverse complement strand
ACGCGCGGAGTGCAGGGAACCATGGCGTGGCAGAAGAGCGCCCAGGAGGCCCAGGACGTTCTGACGCAGGCACACAGTCGCGTGCTCAAGGCGCTTGAGGTCAGTGGCCTTGACATGAACCCGAAGGAGGTCGTCTCACGTTTTGACAACTACCTTCGCAGCATCGTACAGATCGACGCAAAGCTGGGCTATGAGACCTCCGGCCTTGGGTTCGTGCGCGACACGATGCGCTCCCGCATCTTTGGCCTCACAGGCTCGGAGGAGCACGCTCAGGGCTTCTGGATGGGCCTGCTGAACAATGGCATCGCTGGTGACTTCCAGAAGTACCTCGACTCGCCGTCGCCGTTCAGACCGAGCGACCTGGCGCGCCCCTCGAAGGATGCGCTTGAGCGCAACGCTGCCAGGCGGGCGGCCTACATGGAGCAACTCGATGCCGAGATGCGTCAGATGGGCTTCACAAAGGAAGCTACCAACCCCGCAGGGTTCGCGAAGGCGAGTGATCAGCTGACTGCACGCGTCGAGAAGTTCAGCAATCAGCTGACAGAGCTCAAGCAGTTCCAGCGCTACGAGACCGCTCCGCTCTACGAGCAGATCGAGTCGAACGTCAGCATGTGGAAGCAGACGGTAGCCTCGGCGGTCGATCACGCCAACGAGTACGGCAAGCTGCTTCGCGGCGGAGCGCCGGGCCTGGAGGATGCCTGGGGCAACTTCAGGAACGCGATGGCCCGCAAGCAGCAAGCCGAGCAGGCTATCGAGGACTCGATCGTCAACTGGCGCAATCACCTCCAACAGAACATGTCGGAGAGGGCGATCCCGAACGATCAGTTGCAGCAGGCCTATAACGACCTGTCGCAGCTACAGGACGACTTCAATTCCGGTAGGTTCGCTCGGACCATCGCCAACCTGACACCTGAGGAGATGCGCGCCGCTCGCGAGCGCGCCGCGCAGGCCGCCGGAGAGAAGGGGGCGGCTCCTCCGATCCCCAGTGTGCACGGCAAGAATCCTACGGTCGACGATATGATTGCGACCAGGCTTCTTCGCGGGATGGGCTACGACGAGGCGGTCACGAAGCCCTTCACCTACGGCGAGATTCTCGACGGCACTCAGAACATGGGCGCGCTCAAGCTCGGCGCCTACCTTCACAATCTCGGCGCCGGCCACCTGCGGCGTGCCTTTGGCGTCTTCCTCGATGGCAACGGGTTCACACGCTACACAGATGCCCTCCGCAAAGGGAGGATCATCGCGAACAACGTCTTGGACGAGTTGAATCTGGGCGACTACATCTCCAACCCGCAAGCTGTCGACTTGATCAACCAGTACCGGACGTCCATTGCTTCGGCTGGCCGTGGCACCGTGCTCAGACAGGACTCCATGCTGAAGCACATGGTCGAGCAGGGGATGAAGCCTGCCGATGCGCACGATGCAATGAAGGAGCTGGTCTCAAACCTGCACTCGAACTCGCCCGAGTGGCAGAAGTACATCGCGGACCTCGAAGCCCTGCGCCCCAACTACGTGAAGCTCGTCGAGGCGTACCGCACCGGCTCGCGTTCCGCGCTCGCGGCCGCCCGTAAGGACATTCCTCAGGCGATGCTCGACCAGCTTGGCGAGTACAGCAATGCCAGCATCAGCACTTTCGAGAGCGCCGAGAACGCCCGCAAGGTAGTCGGGCCGCAGCAGTACATGCAGCAGGTCTACAAGCTGGCGAAGCAGCGGGGCCTGGTCAGCACCGAGCCGAAGGTGGACAAGTTCGGAACGGTGTTCAAGCCATTCGGGGCGACCGGGCAGCTCGCGGGCCCGTTCGACGGCCTCTACATGCACCCGCAGCTACAGGTTGAGATCAACCGGGCGCTCTCGACCGGGAGGAACCTAGGAGGCCCGCTGCAGCGCATCAGGTCGCTTCTGATGGGCGGCTTCCTCGCGGCACCGAACGTTCTCGCTGCCAACTTCTTCGGCAACCTCTACCAGGTAGCGCTGCTTGGCGTTCATCCGGTCGACATCGCGAAGGCGTTGTTCAGTAGCTATGGCGACGTGGAGCGCGCTTCGAGGGGCCTCGACAGCGAGCTCGTCTCGACGCTGAAGAGCCTGATGCCGCTTGAGCTTACGGGCATGGAGTATCAGGACCTGAGGCACGCTTTTGAGCGCGTGCGCTGGTCCGACATGGGCCTCGGGCAGGATGGCATTGCGAAGGTATTCGATAGCGTGACAACCGCCTACGAACGCTTCCTGAGGCGTCCCGGCTTCGGCCCGGTTCGCTTCAAGTACGCGGGCCTGGAGGGCTTCCAGTTCATCGAGAACTGGTTCAAGGTGGCCAGCTTCAAGCACATGCGCGAAGTCCTTCGTACTGCCGAGAAGCCGCAGGCCGCCGAGGCGCTGGCATCCATTGATCGTCGAGCCGCCGAGTTCGCTCGCACTAGCGTCTTCGACTACTCCACGCTGCCCGATAGCTTGAGCTTGCTTCGGAACACCGGCCTGCTGATGTTCCCCGGCTTCCCCTACTTCATGGCTGGCCGCACGGCGTCTGCCGTGCTGCGCAACCCGGGCGGCCTCGCCGTTGCCGACCGCATGAGTCAGGCGATAGCCGACGCCACACTCTCGCCGCAGGACCAGTACACGCTCTACTTCAGCATGCCCGACTGGATGAAGCAGGATCAGGGCGTTCCTATCGTTGTGCGCCACGGGCGCGACGGCAACCGTCAGGTGGCAGTAATTCCCCTGGCGCAGATGATCCCGACCTCCACGATGCTTGACGGGCCGTTCGGGAGCCAGAATCCGTGGGCGCAGTCGATTGCTGAGTTTGGCATCTGGGGTCCGCTGATGGAGACCTTCGTCGCGCTCGCGGGCTTTGCGCCTCAACGTGGGCAGGCGTTCATCAGCCAGCGTTACGGCAACCGCGTCTTTGACCCTGAGGCGCGCGGGATGGAGCAGGTCTCTCAGGTCTTCCGGTTCCTCTACAACACCATGGCGCCAAGCGTGGTGAAGAAGATGATCGAGCCCGACTACAACGGCGGTTGGCGCGGCGTCTTCCCCGACGCCTTCCATGTCATTCTCCCGAACGATACCGCCCATCAGCTTTACAGCTTCGACGAGGTAAAGAGCCGGACGCCCGACAAGAACCTGAAGGACTCCGTGATTGCTGCGTTCCTTCGCAGCCCGACGGAGGTCGCGCTCGAAGGCCCGTTGTCTGGCATTCGGAAGCAGCTGACGGTGAAGCGCGCGCAGCTCAACACCGAGCTGCAGAGCATCCGCAAGAAGGTTCAGCGCGCCCAGTACGACGGTGATCAGGCCGCTGTCCAACACTTCACCAAGCAGTACCAGGAGCGCGTGGACGAGTTCACTTCCGTCTGGTCTACCTACCTCGAGTACTATCAGCGAGTCCAGAACGCGAGAAACGCGGGGCAGTAGATGCCCAGGCCGCCGACGACGACCGCCGGCAACGCGCGACCGGCGCCAGCGCAGGAGGTCGTGTCCGCACTCGGGCGCGGAGCGCTCTATTGCTTCGAGGACTACTTCGTCCCGATCCGGGATTACGGCCCGTGCATCATCTACGTTCCGGTGGGGACCTACCTGGATTGCCCGGCGAAGCTCTACCAGAGAGGCAACTACTACGGGGTCGAAATCGACCTAGCACCGGGGCCGCAGGAGCTAGGCGTGACGGGCGCAGGCGATTGGCCGACGCTCTTCAGCCGCGACTGGCTCGTTGCCTTGTGTCAAGACATGACGCTCGACCTTTACCAGGTTCAGAACGGCAGCATCGAGCTCACGCCGTGGGATGTCCAACCGGTATTCGGCAGCACCGCTGAGCACTTCAGCTTGGCGTTCGATCAGAGTGCGCGACCGGTGATCGCGTGGCAGGAATCGGACGGCGTGCATGTCCGCCAGTTCGATGAGCTGCTGGGGCATTACGTCTTCTCCGGGCCGTACGATGGTACCGATCCAACACTCCTTGATGACGCCTCGGTGATGTATGACGTCTCAGTCAGCGACGTGATCCTGTTCTATCTGTCAACCGATCGCCTGCATCTCAACTATCGCATTCAGAGCGAGAACTACGCCACCGAGCACAGCTTCTACGACTTCGCACAGGCCGTTGTCGTCGACGCCGTTGACCCTCTCGTGTACCGGTATCAGGTGAAGTACGCGCTTGCCAGTGGGGACCCGGACCAGAGCTCCAGTGTTGATCAGGCCTTAAGGAGTCTGCTCTACCCGGTGGAAGTAGAAGACGACCTTCGCGTCAAGACCGGCCCGCTTCGGGAGGGAGATTACGCACTGGTCGTGGCGGCCCACACGACGCCTCCAATGGCCGCCACGGCACTTGTCGGCATCCTCACCGACGGCGAGTACGCCATGCCGATCCTCACCGCTTCGGGCGCGGCTGGTGCTGATGCCACGGTGGGAGCGCTGCCGTCGGGCGTTCTGACGGTCGTCGTTCTCACTGGCAGCGGGTCGGACGCAGCGGCCGCGTCGATTGCGGCCATACCGAGTGCCGACTACATTCTGACGATCTTCACGCAGTCGCTTTCCGAAGGGGTCGATGGTACCATTACCACGCTTGGAGACGGGAGCTACACGCTATGAGTAATGCTCGACTCTACGATGCCAACGGGCGCCTGATCAGCGGCAGGGTCGACCATCTGCTTGTTCCTCGCATGAGCTTCCGGGACCGGAGGCCGCCCCACGCGCGCGCTTCGGCGAAGATCGAGGGCCGCATCTCGTTCCAGTTGATCAACCGCCTCGGCAAGATCACGCGCGCAGGCGAGAGCAAGAACCTGATCCTCGATCAGGGCCTAGACTTGGTTGCGGACAACGGCCTTGCAACGGCTGTATTCGCCTACTGCGCTGTTGGGACGGGCTCTACCGCTCCCGCCACAAGCGACACGTCTCTGGTGTCAGAGCTTGCAAGGACGAACAATACCTTCGACTCGGACACCTACACGAAGACGGCAAACGGCGTCTACGACATCAGCCGCTACTTCGAGTTCGCCTATGGCTCCGCCAACGGGAACCTCACGGAGTTCGGGATGAGCCCTGATTCAGCCGGAGGCTCGAACCTGTTCAGTCGCGCGCTCTTCGTCGACGGCGGCGGTAGTCCCACGACCATCACGAAGACGAGCGATGAGAAGCTGCGCGTGACCTACACGCTTACGGTGACGCTCACGCCCGTAGTGAGCACGGTCGGGAGCTTCACGATTACGAACGTCACGCCTGACCCGATCACCGGCCACTACCTGCTTGTGAACCCGGGCAACGCGCATCTTCCCCATCCTGACTTGGGCCTCTTCAACTTCCTTGCTTCCGGCGAGGCCCCGGGAAAGAGCGGTGGTTACGGCATCTACGCGAGCGGGCCGGTGATTGGCGGCTACTCGTTTGACGGGAACAGCAACCTCGCGTATGACGATGGCGTCTGGGCCAAGAGATTCACCACGGCTGGAGACGGGGCCGTGACCTTCGACTACCTCCCTACCGGCACTCCGCCTGCTTACGTGCCGGGCTCGTACCAGCGTGGCTCCTACCAGCAAAGCTGCGATACGGGAGCAATGTTGTACAGCATCGCGGGCTTCGCGATGAACGGTGGTAACTGGTCTGACAGCTTGGGCAACGTCGACAACACCTCGGGGTACACCTTCGTGTTCGACACGGGCATGAGCTTCACGAAGGATGACCTGCACACTCTCGCGGTGGGGACGCCGGTTGTTAGCTGGGCGAGAGCATGACGCCCGAGAGCGTGCTGAAGCAGGCCATTGAGACGCCGCCGCGTCGCACCGTGCGTGTTAGCACCACCTTGGACTACCTGGTTGATTCCCTGGGCGACTACTTCGTTGGCCTCGCGCAAGCCGATGGCCCGGTCCTCACGATTCTCGACGTGGCATCTCAACCATGGATAGGCCTGGGAGCGGCTGCGCCTACGCCCGATGCTGGTTCGGCGACGCCTGCGGGTAGCGCGGCCGGGTTCTTCGTCAAGGGCGGCCAGGAGGCTGTCAGCGCTCTCGTAGGGGGAGCCCAGGTCTTCACTGAGGACTTCTTCATCCCGGACTTCAACTATGGCGGTACCGTTGGCGGTACCGTTGTCGGTGGCGCGAGTGGTTTCGATGACGGCTTCGACGGAGGGTTCGGCTAAGCATGGCAGGCACGCCTGACGCTAGAAACGCACTCGCTGATCTGCTTGATCTCTTGCCCATCCAAGAGAGCAAGCTGATCTCTCCGGCGGACGTGCGCGCTATCGTGAAGAGCTTCCCGATCGTGTTCGCTGCCGCAGACCCTACTGCTACCGATGACGCAAGCGCTGGCTACGAGCCGGGCGTGCTGTGGTGGAACTACACGGACAACAAGCTCAGCCAATGCGAGGACGCCACGACTGGCGCTCCCGTGTGGGGCGCGCGGTGGCCGCTCTCCGCGTCGGATGTCGGTGCCGCAACGAGCGCGCAGGGAGCTGAAGCGGATAGCGCAGTACAGCCTGGTGATGACGCGAACACGCTCGGCAGCACAGCCGAGGCCGCCGGAACCCGCCTTGAGGCAGATGGGGGCGGTGGAATCTCCTGGGTGGGCGCAGAGGTCGTCAGTGTCACAGCTGCGCGGGACCTCGTGCAGGGCGATAACGGCAGGCGCTTGGAATGCGACGGGACGTTCACTGTTACGCTTCCGGCTGGGCTCGCTGTCGGCTTCGAGTGCGTCATCATCAACAAGGGGTCCGGCATCATCACGATCTCTGCTGGTACCGGTGCGACCCTGAGCTCTGTTGGCTCGACCTTGGAGAGCACGGACGCGTCCTGCTATCTGTTCCTGGAGGCTGGGGACGCATGGCGCGCGATCGGCTCGCTTGGAACGCCGAGCGGTACCGGCGACATGCTCAAGGCCGACTACGACACCAACGCCGATGATGTGGTGAACCGCTCCGACGTCGCTGACGGCCTTGGGGAAACGGGTGGCCCGACCGATCTCGCGATGGGCGCAGTAGCGGACGGCCAACGCCTCGCTCGCAGCGGCACAGACGTCATCGGAGTGCCTGAGGATTACGACCTACTGCTGGGATTCGTCGGCAGTCCAACCGCTAGCCAGCTCGACTGGCTCCTGGCGGGCCGCGCTGTCACCATCGACCACACCTCGCCAGGCGCGGCGTATGCGCGAACCAACCCGGCCGATGGCGACTGGGTTTTCGCGGTCCAGAAGAATGGCGCCTCGGCCGGCACCGTCACCATCTCCACGGCCGGCGCCGTCACCTGGAGCATCAGCGCTGACATCGTTCTCGCAGCAGGCGACCGACTCGAAGTCGTCGCTCCAAGCACGGCTGACAGCACCGGCGCCGATGTGCAGTTCCTGCTCCGAGGTTCGGTCTAGTGCTCATCCGCAGCATTGGACTCAGGCAGGCAGCGTCCTCCGGTGGCTCTGGCGGCTCCGGCGGTCCCGACGGCACGGCCTACTACGTGCCGCTCGCGGTCGACCACACGCTCGTGGCGAGCGACCAGACCGACTTCCCCATCTTCGTCGACCTCAGCTTCATGCCTGCTGCCTTCTGGGCGCATGTCGCGAGCGGCGGCGGCGACATCAGGGTCACCCTCGATGATGGCTCCACGCGGTTACCCGTAGACCTCGTAGCCATCGACACGGGAGCGCAGGCCGGTTGGGTACACGTCAAGGTTGGCACCCTCTCAAGCTCAACGGATACCGTCATCCGTGTCTACTACGGAGCGACCGGTCTCTCCCAACCTGCCGCGACTGATACCTACGGCCGAAACGCTGTATGGAGCGACTACGCCTTCGTCAGCCACGACGGAGGCCGCACCGACGCCACCGGCAATCACACCCCGGCCGTCCACAACGTGACCGACGGGTCGCACGGCTTCATGGGGCCGACCGGAGCGTTCAACGGCAGCAACAGCCACATCATCGTCAGTGGAGCAGGCGGCATCAGCAACGAACTCACCAAGCAATTCTGGGGCCGGCCCGCTACAGGCGCGACCCATGACATGCGGTGGTTCGCCAACAACACTCTCACCTCCGTCTACTTCCAGGACAGTTACGGCAGCGGGCTCAACGCCAACACCTTCAACGGCTCGAACCACTACACCTTGGCAGGCGTCGGAAGCTCCCTCACGCGCGGCGCCTGGACCGCTGTCCATTACACGGTCAGCCATGGCGCTGGCGTCGGACGCCTCTACGTCAACGGAACCCAGACGGGCGGCGACGCCAGCGACTCGATTACTTTTTCAAGCTCCTCTGCTTTGAGGATTGGCAGCCACCGAGCTGGAGTGAACTGGGTCAAGGGCGAGATCGGCGAGATTCGCACCCGACACGCGGCCCTCACTGCCGACTGGATCACCGCCGAGTATGCCAACCAATCCGACCCGAGCACGTTCTACAGCGTTGGAAGCGAGCAGGGCGCATGAGGAGGTTGCATGAGCTACGAGGTGAGCATCACGCGCAAAGGCTACATCGTAGTCGATGGCGTAAACCACGTCGAGGAGAAGGAAGCCGTCGAGCACGCCCTCAACCTGGCGCTGCAGAACGGAGCTGACGTGCCTATCTCGTTTGCCAGCATGATGTGGGTCGTCTCGGCCATCAAGAAGCCGGGGGGCATCGTCGTTCCAGCGCCTTCCGGTTTGTCGCTCGTGAGCCAACTCAAAGCGGTCCCGGCCGCTCCGTCTCCAGGCGCGTCGTTTCTTGAGATGACGCCGGCAGACCTCACCGCCGATCCGAGCGCGCTCTTCAACGCGATTCAGAACACCTCCTACCGGGGTGTCATGCTGCACGCCGGGACTTATGACGCTTCGTCACTGAGTCCGACACGCAGCGGTACCGCCAGCGATCCCGTCTGGGTCATGAGCTACCCGGGAGAAGAGGCGTGGCTGGACTTTGGGGGGTCGGGCGGCAACATCAATCAGCATAGCGACTATCTCTACTGGCATCGCCTGGGGTTCAAGAATGCCGCCAAGGGGAGAGGCGGGAGCTCGTGGACGATCGGGGTCTACGGGGCGCATAGTCGCGCCATCTACTGCAGCTTCGAGGACAGCAACGGCACGCCCTACATGGTCCTGGAGAACAACGACAACTGGGGCCTGCGCTGCGCTTCCTACTGGTCGAACAGTGCTGCGGTAGACACGCCTGGCGACGTCGATGGCTTCTCGGCCTCGTGCAACAATGCCTATGGCGAGTCGAATGGTTTCAGCGGCTGCCTGGTCCTGAACTCTTGCGATGACGGCATTGACGCCTGGAAGTCGTTCAAGACGATCATCGAAGGCTGCTTCCTGATCCGCGTCGGGTTCAAGCCCGACGGGAGCGACTGGGGTGGCGACGGGAACGGGTTGAAGCTCGGTCCAGGCATCTCGTCCGGCGGCACCTGGACGTACCCCGATAGCAGCATGTGGTACCGGACTGACCTGACGGCGCGCTGGAATCTCGTCGTCTATCCGAAGACCTCGGTGCTCACGCCGAATGCGGGCGCTAACCAGGACGTGCGCAGCAATACCCTGGTTGGCTCTGTGCTCAAGGAGTACGACGCTGGTGGCGCGCCGGAGCCGCTGCCGGCGGGCAACATCGCCTACGCGATCCTTCGCAACAATCTGCTGCACGCTGGCTCGCTCTCGCGCACCGGAAGCTCCCCAAGCCATGAGGTGACGAACTCGTGGGACATCGCCGGCTTCACCACCGCCGACGCCGACTTCCTGAGCACCGTCGAACCCACTTACGCCGACGTGGTGGGGAAGATGGGCGACACGATCTTCGACATGATGACGACGGGTGCATTCAAGGACCTCTACCGGCTGGCCGCTGGCGCCCCGGAGATCGGCGCAGCCACCGACCTTGGCGATGGCCATATCGACCTGGGAGCGTACATGGCAGGCTGACTTTGAGATTTCTCCAACTCAACGCTAGCGTGTGGACGAGGAGGTTGAAGGATGGCGAAGACGACCAAGGCGAGAAAGGCGTACCAGAAAGCGAAGAAGTCGCCGCTTGGTAGTGGCAAGCGCTTCAAGGCGGTTGAAGCCGAAGCCGCAGCCGGCGGCGCGAAGAACCCGGCCGCCGTTGCCGCCGCTGCGGGCCGGAAGGCCCACGGCAAGAAGGCGATGGCCGAGATGTCAGCCGCCGGCCGCAAGCGCAAGCGCAAGAAGGGCTAGACGAAGGTCAGCTCGCCCATCTGGTCAAGCGTCCAGGCGGCCAGGCCAGCGCCGATCGCATCAGCGACATTGTGATCGGCGCTCTTCTCTTGGGATGAGAGGCCGGTCTGGTACACCTGATTCACCGACGCCACAACATCCGCCTTGGACGCGCGCCCGCTTCCGGTCACGACCTTCTTGATCGTGGCTGAGTACACTTTCGCCACTCCGGCAAGGTGAGCCCGCGCCTTGACACGGAGTGATATGTACAGCGCGCAGTACGCCTCCCTGGCTTCGCCACGCTGGTGCTCTGCAGCCTCGACCGCGATGACCTTCGGTCGCAATCCGAACTCGCTGACGGCCTTCACGTAGAGGCCGTCGACGAGACTGGCAAGGCCATGGAACATCTCAACCTCGTCGCGACCAACGAAGCTCATGCGCCCGTGGGCGATGAGCCGACTGTGGTTCATCAATGCCCAGCCAGTGCAGCTCTTGCCGAGATCGAACGCTAGCGTACCGCCGTCAAAGTAGGACACGTCCTTCACTTCTTCCTGATCCTGTCCGTGAACTGCTCCAGCGTTTCAGCCGGGTCGAGAAACAGCGTGAGCCTACCCTCCCAATAGACCCTGAAGTCGTCGTCGCTCGGACCTTCCTTGTTCTTTGCAACGATGATGTGGGCCACGTCTGACGCCTCCTCTAGCAGTTTGGCTTTGTCCGTCGCGTACTTGCGAGCGTAGATGTAGTCGTTGTAGATCAGATAGACCTGCTCGCAGTTGTTGTAGATGGCGCTCGCGCCGAGGATGTCGTTGCTGGTGGGGATTCCCGACTTGCGCTCGGGTCCGAACTTGCTCTTGGCAAGCTGGACTGCAAAGAGCATCGGCACCTTCCACTTGCGCGCGAGTCGCTTGAAGTCGTCGGCCGCCTTGCCTTCCACCTTCTCGCCGCTGTACTTCTCTGGCTCGAACATCTGCAGGTAGTCACCGCCGAACATCGTGACTCCCTGGTCGAGCGCTCGCTCGGCATCCTCCTCGATCACAGCGAGCTTCGCCTCATCGCTTACGAGGAAACGCTTTGAGAGGTTCAGGATTATCCAGCTGTAGGCGTCCTTCCAGGCCTTGAGCGCCGCCTCCATGGCGTCCTTCGTGCTCGCGCCTTCCTCCCGGAAGCGGTCGACGACATCCTGGGAGAAGTTGCGCTCTCGGACCTGCGTAGCCGGGACGCCGCTGAGGCTACTGGCAAGAAGCCTGAAGATGCTAGGGGCGCTCTGGTCGGGACTGTAGAGCTTGACCTTTCCTCCGGCGACGACCTCTTCGAGGAGCATGCGCCGCAGGAGGCTGCTCTTTCCCATGCTCGCCAGCGCCCCAATGCCGATAACGCCTGACTCGGGCAGCCCGCCGGTGTACGAGTCGATAGCCGGAAAGCCAGTGGAGTGCGCGACATTGCCCGAAACGAAACGCTCCGCAGAGTCCACGAAGTCGCGGATGCGGTAGCCGGCGACGAGACGATCCATTGGGGTGTAGACCGTGTTCGCTTCGTCGCCTAGCGTCTTGATCTGGTTCACCAGGCCATCCCGGCCCAGCTCTGCGGCCACCTCGCAGAAGTCGTTCTTGTCTCTGGGCATCAGCTTGACCGCCATTGCCCCGGCAGCGTATGCGTCTTCGGCCCAGCGCGCCTGCGCTTTCGCTCCAGGCTCATCGTCGTCCGCGTAGATGTAGACGGTCCTGTCCCTGAGGGCGTTGACGTTGAGATGATTGGCAGCGCCGGCTGCTCCCATGAAGCCGTAGTTGTAACCGGCCTCTTGCATCGAGAAGTGGCCGATCATGGCGTTGAGCTCGCCTTCGACGACGACCACGACGTTGCAGTCGAGAAAGCCGGGGCTGCACCAGGCTGGGCTCCCGTGCCCTTCTGTCTCGTAGACGTACTTCGGATCGTTTGGCCCCCTGAGCTTGCCTTTGCGGCGCTTCACCGCCAACACGACCCCCTCCGGGCTCGTAATGGGGATGAGGGCGTCGTCCCCATCCCTGAGGATGCCGTACATTGCGATCGCCTGCTTGTTGAAGCCACGGTTCGCGAGCGCCCTGATGGCCACAGGGGGAGCCCTAAGGTGCCTCTCGGCGACCTCTCGGGAGACGGGCAGGCTCTCTGCTACCCGCGCCTTCGAGTGAGAGCCTCCACGGCCGTCTCGCAGCGCCGTGGGGGATATACCGACCCGCTTCATCAGCATGTGCGCAGCGTCTTGCTTGCCCATGCCGTGAACCGTTGTCAGGAAGTGGAAGGCGTTCCCGTGATCGCCCGTAGCCCAGTCTTTCCAGTACCACACGTTCTCGCGCCTGAAGAGGCTGAAGGCCGGCGTGTTCTCGTTGTCGCGCCAGCTGGCGAAGCAGACCGCTTCCGTTCTCGGCTTCGCTCCGCTCTGCGGGTACAGCTCGCCGACCAGCCCTGGCAGGTCGACTGTCTCGATAGCTCGCGTCAGGCTGTCGTTGGGCATCAGCGATCACCCCCCGGAGGCACATTCCTGCTACCCACGACGCGCACCTCCGCGTCCTGGAAGAGCGAACTCAAGGACGGGTCGCTTGAGAGCCGGGCGGCCATGTCGAGCCCCGCGATCACTACGCTGTTCGTTGTTGGTCTGATCGGCCTCATCATGTAATCGACCAACTCCATTGCTTCCCTGTCGACTCGTTCCCTTCGGCGCCTCAACCTCTTCCGCATCCACGTCCACGGCCACATCTGATAACGTCTCCCTTCCCAGCCACGCCATCTGGCCCATGAACTCCCGACCGCCGCCCTCCGGCTTGAGCCAGAAGGCGGAGCCCTGCGTGCGCGTAACGATCACCCTGCCGCTAAGCTGCCCGTTGTGGTAATCACGGACCTGTCCAGGCTTGACGAAGAGCATCTTTGTCTGATCGTCAAGGCGTGACCATTCCTGCTCTGT
>Ga0315540_10001563_pt1 | contig 13024 bp, 13 predicted proteins | sample SalMarSW160110MG_FD_203677 | JGI IMG/M metagenome (GOLD analysis project Ga0315540, IMG submission 203677) | Salt marsh sediment microbial communities from the Plum Island Ecosystem LTER, Massachusetts, United States - Salt Marsh Sediment SW1601-10 ... | reverse complement strand
TATTTGGGTATCCCCTACGTAAAAATTGATTTTCATTATGCACGTGGTATAGGGCACATAGACTATAATTATTTTCTGGTGAATGGCATAGACTCTCTCCCGCACCTTTTAATGACTTGGGAAGGCATAAACTTTAAGCGAACTTTAGCAAATGTAAATAGTGACAAATATCCCGATTATTACGAATTTGTTTACTATGATACCGGTAAAAGGATTTCCCTGGCTGATTCTGTAGCATTTATCTGGAATCGAAAGGATAGCCTCTACGTTAATCCCAAGAATAAACGTCAGACTCGTCCATATTAAAAATTTTACCTATCTTTGTATATAGTTATTCAGGCGGTATGAAGGCTTTCACTACTGCCTTTATTGGTTAAAAACTATTATATATCTTTCTTAAATACTTAATTTTTTTTTGATTAAAAATCTATAACAGGGTTTTAAATGATAGAGACCGATTCAAAAACTTCTCCACTGCTTGAATATTTTGAATCTCTTGGCTATAAAGCTGATGGCAACAATGGCAACAGTGTAATTACCCAATATAATTCAGTAGGTGAAGAATTAAATTCACTTTATGATGGCGTGGGGGTAAGAGATATTTCTAATTATGGAATACTTGAATTGAGAGGTAAAGACGTAAGGGATTTCCTTCACAGAATTACAACAAACTCTATAAAGGAACTCCCTAAGGAAAGGGCAGTCCGGACAATTTTAACTACTGAAAAGGGAAGGATAATAGATGTTGTTACTCTTATGAACTTTGATGAATATAAACTTGTTATTACAAATCCCGCCAATAAATTAAAAGTTAAAAGCTGGATTGAAAAATATGTAATAATGGATGATGTAAAGCTTAATGATTTTAACAATAAATATGTACTTCTTGAATTGCTGGGACCACAGGCTGTTTCTTTTGCAACCTTATTTGCAGATAAGATACCGAATGAATTAAACTTTAATCAGTTTAAAGTAATTCATTCTGATGGAATTTTGTTTTTTATTTTGAAACTTGGTGATAATACAGGCAAGCCAAAATTCTGGATACTTGCTGATATGAATAACGGGATGAAAATTGTTAAGACTATGAAAGAATATACAGGTCCTTTCAATTTTAATTTTATAGGGAACGAAGCCTATGAAAAGTACCGGATCGAACAAGGGATTCCTGCAGCTCCAAATGAATTAAACGGATCGTTTAATCCACATGAAGTTAATTTATTATCAATTGTGGACTTTAAAAAGGGTTGTTATATAGGACAGGAAGTTATTGCAAGGTTGGATACTTATGATAAAGTGCAAAAGAAGTTAACCGGAATAAAATTTAAAGATGAACCCGGGCATAACGGGTTACTGAATTTATTTGATAAAGAAGACAAAGATGCTGGTCAGGTTACATCGGTTGCATTTTCTAAAGAGCTGAATCAATGGATCGGCCTGGCGTTTGTTAGAAGAGCTTATCTTGACAAAGGAACTATTCTTACTGCTAAAAGTGAAAAGGGAAAGCCTGTCAAAATAGAAGTAGAAAATTTACCATTTAAAAAATGAAAATTTATACAAAAACCGGCGATACAGGTGAAACTGGTCTTTTGGGTGGCGGTAGAGTAGCCAAAAACTCTCCAAGAATTGAAGCTTACGGAACAGTTGATGAATTGAATGCATTTATAGGTCTTGCGATTACGGAAGTTAAAGATAATGGTGTAAAGAGTTCACTTGAAAAAATTCAGGGACAGCTTTTTATAGTTGGTGCTGATCTTGCAACTCCTGATAATGGAAAAGCTAAAAAGGGTAATATTCCAAGAGTAAGCAGTGAATTTTACCTTGAAGCAGAAATTGCAATTGATAATTTTGAAGAGAAGCTGGAGGAGTTGAAAAATTTTATCATACCCGGCGGTTCAAAAGCGGCTGCTTATTTACACGTTTGCCGGACGATTTGCAGAAGAGCCGAAAGGCAGGTTGTTGAATTAAGACAGACTGTTAACACAGTAGAAAATATAATAATATATCTGAACAGGTTGTCAGATTTGTTCTTTGTTCTTGCACGTTATGAAAATCTTGTCTCAGGAATTCCTGATACAAAATGGAAACCCTGATGTATAATTTGGAATGTAAAGTACACGATTTATAAATATACATTCAACATTCAAAATTTATCATTTCATTCGGGGGTGAATTTTGGTTTCGACGGGGTTGAAGAGACATTAGACTGCGCATCGTGTTCCCCGAAGACACGTTAAACAATTGGGAAAAAAACAATAACTGGCGAATATAATTACGCCTTAGCTGCCTAAGTAATACTTAAGTAGCCGTTCACTGATTCTTCTCGCACCGGGTTTCAGGTGAGCGTCGTTTAGGTGCGATAGCTGATGTGATTGTCTGTGACACAAAAGCGAATCTTAAGCAGGCAGGTTTAATGTGATCCTGGTCTGACAGGTAGCATTAGACTCAAATTAAAGTCAGACTATGTGTGTAGATGTCTTTTGGATCTTAACTTCGGACGCGGGTTCGACTCCCGCCACCTCCACCACATTTCCTATCTTTTTCAAATATTATTTTTTTTCAACAAATTAAAATTTGCGAAGTGCATGAATACGCTCAAATTTGAGGTTTTTTTAATTAAAATACGGGAACTACTTTGAGACATTAAATGTTACAACCGATAAAACAATGGTATTGTCTTCTTATTGTTTTTCGTATTGAATAAGATTCAATTTTAAAATAATACTTTCGTCCTATAAAATATCAGGAGAGCAACGTTTATAGATAATTGTTACAGGCATACACTAAATTCTTTTAGATAGCCTTTAACAGTTAATTATGCCGTTGCTTTTTTGTTTTTAGACTATAGGAGAACGTATTATGAAAATTTCACGCAGAAACTTTTTCCTGAAAACTCTGCAGACTGTCGCCTTGGTATCAATTCCGACCATATTAGGGACCTTTCTTGAAAGCTGTAAAAATACTGTTATCGGGCCAACATCCTCACAGATTATGCCCAAAGTTTCCGGTAATCTTTCAGGAAATAATGTGTCCGTGAATGTGGACTCTTCTTCCCCGCTTTCAAAAACCGGAACTGCAGCACTTGTAAATTATTCCGGCGGTTCACTTTTGGTAGACCATCCTTCGGCAAATACTTTTAATGCACTTTCTTCAATATGCACACATCAGGCATGTCAGATTACTGGCTTCGATACAGGAAGCAAACATTTCATCTGTCCTTGCCACGGCTCTATGTTTGATGTCAACGGGAATGTGGTGCAGGGACCGGCCGGCAGACCATTAACCAAATATCAGTCTCAGCTAAATGGTACTAAATTAATTATTAAAGTGAGCTAAATTTTTAAACGGAGAAACGCAAATATGAATAATTTAAGGGCTGGAGTTTCCATTTTTGATCCTTTAAGTAAAGCGGGCATACCAATAATCTCAATAGTGATGTTTCTTTTATTCACAAGTTTGTTGAAGGCACAGGATCTTAAACTTCAATATGATGCTATGAATCCATCATCGTTGTCTTTTAAAAATGAATCTTTTGCTATTCCTCCCGCTATACCAGACACAGTTAAGAAAAACGATACTACTCAATCTAACGATTTTAATGATCTTTCTAATATTTCTCTGGCTTTTAAGCCAAAATTGCTTCCTGATCATATGAGCTTTATGGAAAAATTTTTATGGAATGATAATGGACTCATGAGAAAAATAGGAATTGCCGGCCCTCTAAATGCTGAAACCCGGCAAAATGAATTGCAGGCAAGAAGAACAATGTTGTCAATTCATCAAATTACAGGGTTAGCAACTTTAGGGTTTATGGTGACCGCGGATTATTTCGGACAAAAAGTTTTGAATGGCAGAATAGACCTTTCGGGTACACACAAAACTTTTGTTGCGTTAACAATTGGTTCGTATGCCTTAACCGGTTTATTAGCTATTTTATCTCCTCCTCCCATAATACGCAGGGATAATGAAACAAGCACGACAAGCATACACAAAACCCTTGCGTGGATTCACTTTGCAGGTATGATTTTAACTCCTATTCTTGGTTCGATGGTTGTTCATCATCGTATCCTCAATATAAATAAAGGACATTTTCACCAGATTTCAGCTTATCTGACAACGGCAGTGTTTGCGGCTTCAGTAATTGTATTAACTTTTTGACAAGGCTTTAACAATGAAAAAATCAATATATCTATTTCTGGCTCTTTTTTTAGTAAGTTTTTTTGCACATGCACAGGTTACGAGATTACGGGCAAACCAGGATGAGTCATTTATAAAATATAAACTTACACATCCTCTTCACGAAGTTGAAGCTGTTAGTAATAAAGGAATTTGCATTGTTAATATAGACACCGCTTCAAAGGAAATTAAGCAAACCCTGGTTGAAGTGCCTGTCACCTCTTTTGACAGCGGCAATTCAAACCGTGATTCTCATGCTATGGAAGTTATTAACGCTATTAAGTACCCAAGTGCAAAATTTCTTTCGAGTAATATTGTTTACAAAGGGGATACTCTCATTATTTCCGGTGCTATGACTTTTCATGGTATAACCAAAAATATAATTTTCGATGCTACCCAGAAATTAAACGGTAATAAAATGGAAATTGACGGCTCGTTTAAACTCAGCCTTACAGCTTTCAAGGTCGATCGTCCTACTTTATTAATGATGCCGGTTGACGACGATCTTACTTTCACGGTTAAGGAGATTTTTGATTTATAAAAGTGATTAAATAAGAGGCGGATTCAAAGGTAGGTCTTGGAAATGGTTTGTACCCATTGTTATTGTTAGAGTAATGTTGATAGAGATGATTACTCCGGTTTGCGGGTTGTATGTTTGTTTTTTGAATCTGCCTTATTTTATTAGTCTATTCTCTCACAAAAAAAATTGTACTTTTCCCCGAATTATTCTAAATTTTCACTTACAACAAGAAATTAAAATTCGGAAGGTATCCTATGAAAAAGCTACTTACATCATTTCTTATAATACTGGTTTTAATTTGCGAAAGTATTTATCCACAGGAAAAGCTGGGAGAAGATCTAAATTCATTTGTACCTAAAGTTTTAAAAGAATTTCAAGTTCCGGGAATTGCAGTCGGAGTAGTAAAAGATGGAAAATTGATTTTTGCAAAGGGATATGGAGTACGAAGTATTAAGACAAATGAACCGGTTGATGCAAACACACTTTTTCAGATCGCTTCAAATTCAAAAGCTTTTACATCTACTTGCTTAGCAATATTAGTTGACGAAGGAAAATTAAGCTGGGACGATCGAGTGATTGATAAACTCCCCGGCTTTAAAATGTCAGATCCTTACGTAACAAATGAGATGAGAGTGAGAGATCTGCTTTGTCACAGGAGTGGATTGAGTCTTGGTGCCGGTGATCTTTTATACTTTCCACCCACTGATTATTCCCGTGATCAGATAATGTATCGACTAAGATATATAAAACTTGCAACCAGCTTTCGGAGTCATTATGCTTACGATAATATCCTTTATCCGGTTGCTGGGGAATTAATAAAAGCAGTATCGGGAAAAACCTGGGAAGATTTTGTTACTGAAAAAATATTCAAGCCTCTGGAAATGAATTCAACACGTGCCGGTGTATCTTTATTAAATGACAAATCAGACGTTGAAACTCCGCATACTTTGGTAGACGGAAAACTGACTGCACTTCCTCTAACGGATTGGGATGCTACTGCACCCGCCGGAGGTATCCTTTCCTCTGTAAATGATCTTTCAAAATGGGTTATCACACAACTTGATTCGGGAAGGATCGGAAATTCAGATAAAAGATTATTTGATGCAAAAGAGACGAGTCAAATGTGGATGCCGCATATAAATATGCCGGTTAATACACCGCCTCCGGGAATGTCAGCTCTGAAAACAAATTATAACGCTTACGGATTAGGATGGTTCCTTAAAGAATACCGCGGTGAAAAAGTTGTTTGGCATTCAGGTGGACTTCCCGGAACTGTCACGCAGATAACCCTCATACCAGATAAGAAGATTGGTGTAATAGTTTTAACAAACCAGGAATCGGGCGCAGCGTTTTACTCTGTAACCCTGCACATACTTGATCATTTATTTGGAACAAATGATACTGACTGGATAGAGAATTTCAGCAAGCTGGTAAAGAAAGGAAAAAACAAAGCCAATGAAAAAGTTGCAGAGATGGACTCTTTAAGAAATAAAGATTCTGAAACGAGCCTTCCTCTCGAAAAATATGCAGGCCAATATAAAGACAAATGGTATGGAACCGTAACAGTTAAATATGAAGATGAAAAACTTTATATGAGCTTTGATCATACGCCGGATTTAACCGGAGAGCTTGAACACTGGCAGTACGATACTTTCGTAGCAAGATGGAATGACAGGACTTTGCACGGTGATGCATTTGTTACTTTTTCCTTAAATCCTGATGGATCAGTTGAAAGAATAGAAATGGAAAAGTTCAGACCCGATACAGATTTTAGTTTTGATTTTCAGGACCTTGATTTAAAACGGGTTGATTAAAGAATTTTTAAAATTGATCAAAATGTCATTCCAGACTTGATCCGGAATCTCATAAGCTAAAAGATTTACAATCAAATTGAGGATTACTGTAATCGGTAGTTAAGTACTATTATGAATTTTAAAGATCATTTTACGAAGCAAGCTAAAAGTTATGCAAAATTCCGGCCGAACTACCCGGGTGAATTGTTTGAATTTTTAGCTTCGATTTCGCCTTCAAATGAACTTGCCTGGGATTGTGCAACTGGTAGTGGACAGGCTGCAAACGGGCTTGCAAATTTTTTTAATAAGGTAATTGCCAGCGACGCAAGCGAAAACCAGGTGAATAATGCATTTAAAAACAATAAAATAACCTATAAAGTTTTTCCTGCAGAAAAGGCAGATATTGAATCTTCTTCAGTTGATCTGATTACAGTTGCGCAGGCATTACACTGGTTCAATTTTGAAAAATTTTATAGAGAAGTACGGAGAGTTTTGAAGAAAGACGGTATAATTGCAGTCTGGCTTTATGACCTGGTAAAAATATCTACGGAAGTTGATCTTATTACAAAAAGATTTGATGAAGAAATTCTAAAAAATTACTGGCCGCCTGAAAGACAGTTGTTTTACGATAAATATAAAAATATTCCATTCCCGTTTGAAAAAGTTGAAGCGCCAGAATTTGAAATGACTTCCGAATGGACATATAATGACCTGCTTGGGTTTTTGGGTACATGGTCGGGTACACAGAAATTCAGGGATGGAGAGAATTATGATCCATTAAATTTGATAAGGGAAGAATTAATAAAAACGTGGGGAGATGAAGAAATTAAAAAAGCAACCTGGGAATTAGTCTTAAAAATTGGTAAAGTTTCATAGCTAGAGGTTATAATGCCACAAAAAATAAAATCTCCTTCAATAATTACTGCAGCAGGGAATAGACCTAAGAAGATTGAAGAATTTATCGGCAGAGTAAATTCCAATACGAATTCTGTGAGCATAGCGAGAATGACAAGCCCTTCCGGTTGGATCGAACCCGGACAGAGACCCGAATTTGATGAATACACAATTGTTCTTAAGGGAACTTTAAAGGTTAAAACAGAAAAAGAAATATTGGAAGTAAATGCAGGCGAAGCAATTATAACTAAGAAAGGGGAATGGATACAATATAGTACACCCGGACCAGAAGGTGCTGAATATATAGCTGTTTGTCTGCCAGCATTTTCACCTGATACTGTTCACAGGGATAAAGAATATTAATTGAAAAAGGCTGCCTTCGCAAATAAGGCAGCCTTTATATTAATGGATTCATTTTAACGCCATCCGGTTATTTATTATTTGCTTTGCTTATTATATTCCCGGTATAAAATTGAACCAAATCTGCTGAATCTTTCACTTCCATCGTGGGTTGCTGCATGTCCGAACAACATAGCACCACGATCGCTTTTTAAATGATATAAAGCGAGTGCGGCAACAATTCTTGCTTCATCAGTTTCTTCGCTGTTCATAATTTTCAGCAGCGGTATGATTGTTCCCGAGGCATCATCCGGATCTATGATGTTGCAACAAATCAGTTGTCCTAATACATAAGCAGAACTAACCCTCAGTCCATAGTTATTAGATGTTAATCCGACTTTTAGGTTGTCAACGATTGCTTCTGTATTGACTGTTTTCCCCACCCCTTTTTTGTTCACTCCCGCGAATACATTAGTTGAGGCGAGCAGGAGAGTGATGGCGAAAAAAGACACAACGTACTTTTTCATAACATCCTCCTGGTATTATTTTGAATCCGGGTGAATTATAATTTTAATTTTTATTTAAGTATACCGCTTTGGTATGGGTGGATAAATTAGGTGATGGTATGTTATTAATTTGTTCCTAGTGGAAAGCAAAAATTGAATAAAGAGATTGCTTTAAATGTCAAAGTTTAAGCTGGCTAAAAAAATAATCTCTTTTGTTTTGGAAATTATCTTCTGGTTATGCAAGATATTTTATCATAATGGCTTAAAAGCTTAATTCTTCCTTATACAACTTATCTTTTTTTGGCTTATATTTTGTTTCTGTATAAGTGAAAAGTTGAAAACAGGTAAAGTATTCTTGCATATTACACAGAAATAGAGCTTTTTTGCACTGATGCATATTATTGCGTTTGTATCAACTTAGTAAGTATATCTCATATTTATCCATAAATAACTAGGTGCTGGATAGCAACAATAAATGAGAAAAGAGATAAAAATAACGGTTTTTACTGTTTTTATATTGGTCATTTCTATTAAGGCACAAACAATCGGACAGGCTACAGTTAAAACATGGGCTAATGACTCTAAGTCAGCCTTTTCTTTAACCTTCGATGACAGCTTCGAATCACAGTATACAAATGCAAGACCGGTATTAAATAGATATAATATTAAAGCTACTTTTTATTTAATAGCAGGATCAATAGTTGATTCAGGGCAAACACCAATATGGCGTTATGGAACCTGGAATGAGTTTAAGAAGATGGCAGATGAAGGTCACGAAATGGGCGCACATACTATGACCCATCCCGATCTTACAAAACTTCCCGTCGGAGATAATAATACTCCGAATACAATAGACTATGAAATGTATAAATCCAAACAGTTGATAGAACAAAAAATCGGTCAGCCGGTTATAACTTTAGCTTATCCATATACAACATACAATCCAACGGTCATAACCGAAGCAAATAAATATTTTGAAGCTTCGCGTGCGGGAAACGATACTTATAACAATGCAAACATTACCGGGAATGCCTGGCAAAGACTAAATTCAATTGAAGAACAATTTGATTTACCCAGAAATAGTTTCAGTGACGATGTGGATGAATTAAATAACGTTAAAAATTATGTTCAGAGCCTGATTACAAATGATAAATGGGGAATTTTATTCGGACACGAAGTCCTTCCATATTCTCAAATTCCCGCTGCTTCACAGGACACAAAAGATTATTGGTATCCTATGGCTTCAGAGTGGCTTGATTCATTATGTTATTATTTAAAGGGTGAGATTAATAATAACAACGTGTGGGTTTCAACGGTAGCAAATGTAACAAAGTATATAAAAGAGAGAGAAAACTTTTCTTCAGATATTGTTTCTGTTACCGATTCCCGAATCGAGTTAAATTTTACAGATAATCTTGACGATAATATTTTTAATTATCCTTTAACTGTAGACGTTCTGGTTCCTTCAACCTGGCAGAACGTTGTGGTAAAACAAGGAAGCAACTCATCAACTGTTTCTACATTTATGTCGGGTGGTAATAATTATATACGTGCAAATGTAGTTCCTGATGGCGGTACGGTTGTGCTTACAGATGATAACGCTACTGATATAGCAGGTATTGAAAATAATACGCCGAACAAATTTGTATTAAACCAGAATTATCCCAATCCTTTTAATCCAAGTACTACTATAAGCTATGCTCTCCCCTCGGAAAGTAAAGTTAAAATAGAGATAATAAATTTACTGGGGCAGGAAGTAGCAACGTTAGTTAATACTACTGAATCAGCAGGTCATCACGAAGTAAAGTTTAATGCGGGGAATCTTGCATCAGGAGTTTATATTTACCGGATTTTTGCAGTATCACTTAATAATAAAAAAGAGTTCGTGAGTACAAAAAAGCTGATGCTGTTAAAATAATTGCTCCCATTCAGTGGTAGTAATTTTCATCCTAATTGGCACTTTTATAGCCTTGCCCGATAAAACTTTCCAAAATTTGTATTGAAAACGAGCCGTTATTGCGCTAAATTGATATCAATGAAAAAGCTTTTTTTTACAAAAATGAGTGGAGCAGGGAACGATTTCATCGTTTTTGATAAACTATTGAATCCTAATCTTTCGTTAAGTTCTGATTCAATTAAAAAGCTATGTGATAGAAGAAACGGAATTGGAGCCGATGGCATAATAACTATTGCCGATTCTGACAGTTACGATTTTACTATGGAATATTATAACTCAGACGGCACAACAGGAAGTTTGTGTGGAAACGGGGCCAGGTGTGCCATTAAATTTGCTGAATCAACTAAACGGGTAAAAAAGCCCAAGACAAAATTTGTCTCAAATGGCGAATCATATCTTGGTGAAATTTTAAATGATAGCCAGGTAAAAGTATATTTTAATGAGCCGCAGAATCTGAAAATTAACTCTAAGGTTGAAGCAGCAGGGCAGTTAATAAATGCCTGCTATGTTAACACGGGCTCGCCTCATGTAGTTATAAATATTACTGATGTTTTAAGAAATCCGGAAAACCCGCAGTCATTTTATGAAAATATTGATGACCTTCCTGTTTTTGAAATCGGGAAAGAAGTCAGAAATCTACCTGAATTTTACCCTGAAGGGGCGAATGTGAATTTTTATTGTTTAAATGATGATAAAATTTATATCAGAACTTATGAGCGGGGAGTTGAAGATGAAACGCTTGCCTGTGGAACCGGGAATGCGGCTACAGCAATAGTGATAAATAATGTTCATAAAATCGCTCCGCCATTTAACCTGACTACGCGCGGTGGAGATAACTTGATTATAGATTTTGAGAATGAAGATAAAATTATAAAAAATTTAACGCTTACAGGCCCGGTGAAAATAGTTTTCACCGGGGAAATTAATTCAAACAATATTCTAAATTAACCGGAGAATAAATGGCAAAGGTCCTATTAAGTATTAAATATGAAATAGACGCATCTAAAAGAGATGAATACTTAGGTGTAATACGGGAATTAAAAAGTGTACTTAAGACAGATGGTCTGGAAAGCTATTCCGTCTTTGAAGTTAAAGGAAAGTCAAATCATTTCGAAGAGATTTATACCTACAGTTCAGAACAGGCCTTTGAAGAAGCCGATGACAGCGACAATGAAAGAATAAATATTCTGATTAATAAAATTGCTGACATGGCCGTAGGAAATACTACAAAGTACACCACGCTGTATGAATTAAGCGACAATTAATTCACTCTGATTTTTTTGAATTTTGTTCAATTGACTATTTAAGTTTAAAAAAAATTATTATAATTGCCCTCAATATTTTAAAAGGGGAAACATCAGGAGAAATTTAGTTTGGAAATAATTGTAAGATGTTATTCCCTTTATGAATAAAACACTTCATTCCATATATGTTGCGCTCTTCTTTATAATCAGTATAGTTGTAACTATTCTTCTTGCAGTAGATGGATACCAGTACTACAGGCTACCTGTTGAACTAAGAGTTTTTTCGCCCCAGCATGCCTATCTTAAATCCAGTGGATTAATCGGACACGGGTTGGGGATAATAGGAACCCTAATGATGATATTAGGAGTTGCCATTTATATGATAAGAAAACGGGTTCGCAGCCTGGTTAATTTCGGTTATCTTAAGTACTGGCTTGAGTTGCATATTTTCCTTTGCACGTTAGGCCCCATCCTGGTTCTGTATCACACGTCTTTTAAATTTGGCGGAATAGTTGCTGTTAGTTTCTGGAGTATGGTTGCGGTAGTAATAAGCGGAGTGGTAGGAAGGTTCATTTACGTACAAATACCAAAAACAATTCAGGGACAGGAACTAAGTGTTAATGATTTAAATGAAATGAGTGGTGATCTCGCTTATATGCTCAGTAAAAAATATAGTACTTTTAATGTTGATGATAAAATCATTGCACAGATAGAGACCTTATCTGCAGGTAATAATTATTCTGAGAAAAGTGCAGGTATAAACATTTTGATAGTGATCAAAGAATATATAAAAATGAAAATAAAACTGGGAAAATTAAAAAGACGATTATCCGCAAGTGGTGTAAAAGGAAAGCATTTGAAAGAGATTGCAAATATTATTAAATCGAAGATAGTTTTAAATAGAAGAATTGGCATGCTTCGTTCAATGCAAAGGTTGTTTAAATACTGGCACGTTGTTCATCTGCCTTTTGCAATTACTATGTTTGTAATTATGCTCATTCACGTAGCAGTTACTATAACTTTTGGCTACAGGTGGATTTTTTAGAGGAAAGCATGAAATTAAAACCGGTATATTTTTATTTGGGTTTGGTGATTATAGTTATAATTTTTCTTGTTATATCGACACAGAATGGTGGTAAGAAGGATCTGACCTTAAATACTAATACTGAAAATAAAGAAATGCCACAGGATAAAATTCATAAAGGAATGAATCCACCCGGTCAGCAGGCTCCGAGCAAAAGCAATGTTTCCGGTGATATTTTAAAACATATGGAGTTCTTAAAGAAAGAGGTTGAGAAGAACCCTGATGATACAGCTAAAATAAGAGAATATGCCGATTTTTTATATATGGCACATCAAACTGATAAAGCACTTCCTTTGTACCAAAAACTAGCTAAACTTAATCCTGAAAATAACGATGTGCACTTCTCTTTAGCATATATTTATTACAATAAACATGACCTGGATAAAGCAGAAAAGGAAACGGACATAATACTTTCCTATGATAAGAATAATCCGCAAGCCTTATATAATAAAGGAGCAATAATAGCAGGAAAAGGGAATAAGGATAGAGCTCAAAAAATCTGGAATGACAT
>Ga0315540_10001559_pt1 | contig 13038 bp, 10 predicted proteins | sample SalMarSW160110MG_FD_203677 | JGI IMG/M metagenome (GOLD analysis project Ga0315540, IMG submission 203677) | Salt marsh sediment microbial communities from the Plum Island Ecosystem LTER, Massachusetts, United States - Salt Marsh Sediment SW1601-10 ... | reverse complement strand
ACGCACCACGCTCGCGGCAGGCGCCGTGGCTGTTCGTGCTGCATCCGCTCGGGACCGCGCTGCTCGCGCTGGCGCTGGCGCGCTCGACGGCGGCGGCCCTGATCAGCGGCGAGGTCGAGTGGCGAGGGACACGCTATTCGCTGGAGGAGCTGCGGGGCGGCCGCGGCCGGCCCGGCTGAGCGTCCTCGCTCGGGATGCCCGTGCGGCACCTATACTGCGCCATGCGACTCGCCGGCATCCTGCTGGTGGGGGCGCTCGGGCTCGCCTTCCCCTGGGCGGGCGCCACCCGCGTGGTGCGCGCGCCATACGTCCGGGTGCTCTACGACCAGCCTGCGCTTGCGGGGTACGCCCAGCAGGTGGCCCGCGCCGCCGAGACCGAGCTGGTGCGGGTAGCGGCGCTGTTCGGCCGCGACCCGTTCCCCGTGCGCGTGCGCCTGCAGAGCGGGGACGATCAGTTCAACGCCTTCGCCATGCCCATCCCGCGGCCGCACGTCGCGCTGCGGGCGTTGTTCCCGCTGGATGGCGCGCTCGGCTTCCATACCGCCGACCCCACCGAGCTGGTCTTGCGTCACGAGCTCACCCACCTCGTGCAGCTCACCGACAAGCGCGTACCGCACGGCGCGGCGAGGCTGCCGGACATCGGCCTGGTGGGGCAGGGCAGCGCGGTGCTGCCTCCCGCCTGGCTGCTGGAGGGGATCGCCACCTGGGTGGAGTCCACGGGTGGGCTCGGCGGGCGGCTTCACGACGCCCGCACTCGCGCCTTGCTGTGGACGCTCGCCGCGGACGGGAGCATGCCGACCCTGAGCGACGTCAGCCTGGTGAGCTTCCAGGCCTGGCCCGGCGGCCGGGCCCGCTACCTGCTCGGTGCCTCGTTCATCGACCGGCTGGTCCACGAGCATGGCTTCGGCGCGCTGGTCGAGGCGCTGCACGTCTTCCAGGCGGGTGCCTATCTGGTGCCGTTCGCGGATGCCTGGAAGCGGGCGGTCGGAACCGATCTGCATGAGGAGTGGCGTGCCTGGAGCGCGGCGCTGGCAAGGCAGGCGCGAGGCCGGCAGGGCCTCGGGCTGCCGCCCGGCCTGACGCCGGCCGGCAAGGACGTCGGCGTTCCCGCACTCAGCTCCGACGGGTCCAGGCTGGCGTGGCGCGTCGCGGGCGGCGTGCGCGTGGCGCGCCTGGCTGGCGCGGCGCTCGCCGAGGGCCGCACGCTCCACACGCGCGTCGCGGCCGAGGGGTTGGCCTGGACGGGTCCGCACACCCTGGTGCTCGCCGGGGTAGCGCCGCTGCCGGGCAGCCTCTCCAGCGACCTGTTCGCGCTGGACGTGCGGAGCGGGGCGTTGACGCGCTTGAGCTCCGGGGCGCACGCGCACCTGCCGCGCGCCGACGGCCACGGCTGCGTGCTCTACGTGCGCGATGTGATTCCGCAGGGAGCGTCGCTGCGGCGGCTGTGCCCGGGCGGTGCCGACGTCCTGGTGTGGCGAGCGCCACCCGGCGCGCACGTGGTCGGCCTGGCCGTGAGCCGCGCCGGCCGCATCGCCGTGAGCCTGTACCGCTTCGGGCGCCCGGGCGGCGGCGTCGACCTGGCGCTGCTGGAGGGCGGCAGGCTGCGCTTCCTGACGGACGATCCGGCGAGCGAGCTGGACCCGGCATGGCAAGGTGAGGATTCCCTGGTCTTCGCCAGCGACGGCAGCGGCCTGTTCCAGCTCTATCGGCTGGCGCTGTCGGCCGGCGGCCGGGCCGCCCCCGCGGTCGCCCTCACAGCCGCCCTGGGTGGAGCGGACCAACCGACCGGCGGTCCCGCCGGGACGGTGTTCCGAACCCTCCATGGAGACGGCTACGTCCTGGCGCGCGTCGCGCGCGGGGAGGTCGCGGGCGGCGGCGGGATCTCGCCATCCGCGGGTGGGTCGGCGGCTGTCGCGGGCGAGGTTGGCGCCGATGCTGCCGGCGCCCGTGTTGCCGGCGCCTATCCTGACAGGCCCTACCGGCCGTGGCCCAGCCTGCTGCCCTTCGGCTGGCTGCCGACCGGTGGCCGCGTGTCGCTGGCGCCGGCGGCCGCCGGGCTCCAGCTCACTGCCCTCGGTCTCGACGACAGCGCCCACTACGGCCTCGACCTCAGCGTCGGCTACGACACCGGCCTGCGGGGTCCGTTGGCAGGGGCCTACGGCTGGCTACGCTACGCCTGGAACATGCCCGAGCTGGTGCGGGCGCCGGGACCGCCGCCGGTCCTCGGCGCAGCCGTCAGCCTCGGCGCGTGGCCCTACGGGGCCTATCTGGCGCCGGTGGACGAGGTGGCCTACGGTGTCCGGGCGGAGACGCTGCTGCGCGCGCCGGTCGCGGGCTACGCGGGCTCACTGGCGCTCGATGCGGCGCTGCTGCGCGCGCCCTCGCTGCCGGGGTGGCGCCCACGGCTGGGCCTGGACGCGGTGCTCGACCGCCGCACGGCGGATCTCTTCGGAGCCGTGACCGGCGGCGAGGCGTTCGCCGTGCGTGCCAGGTTCAGCTACGGTGCTGCCGGCGTCTCGGCCGGCGCCTGGGCGGAGGCGGCGGCCTATCCGGCATTCCGGGGCGTGCCGGTGGTGTGGCAGCTATCAGGCAGCGCCGGCTACCGGCCGCAACCGCCCGTGCCCGTGACGTTGCCGCCCTGGGCGGTGACCGTGACCGCGGGCGGGCGGGTCTCGCTGCCGGTGCGGCTGCGTGTCGGAGACGGTCTGTTCGCCCTCGAGCGCATCGATGTCGAGCCGGCGGCACGCGCCTGGGGCGGCCTCACGCCGGGTAGCGGCGCGCGCGTGGGGGCGGGAGCCGACCTGGGGCTGTGGGCGGACACCGTGGTGGACTACGACGGGCTGGTGAGGCTGGGGGTGAGAGGCGGCTACGCGCAGGGCTGGTGGCTGTCGGTCGGGGCCTCCATCCCCTACTGACCTCCAGGGAGCGGCCGTCACAGGCAGGCGAGGGCGACGCGCTGCGAGCGGACGGCGGCCAGCGCGAGACGAACGGAGGCGGGGCGTTCCGGCCGCTCCCCGCCCGGCGCCGGATCGAGGGCGAGCACCTCCGCCCCGTTGCCGAGGCAAGCGAGGAGCAGCTCCTCCCTCGCTCGCGGGTCGCCCGCCGGGGCGCGCGCCACACGGACGCCTGCGGGGGCCTCGCCCGCGAACGCCGCGGCGCGCGAGCGGCTGGAGAAGAGCGGCGCGATCCGCGCGTCGGGACCTTGGAGCACGACCACGCCGGCATCGCCGGCGTCCGCGAGATAGAAGATGTCGCGCGTCAAGTCCGCGACCACGCCCACGAGTCTAGCGGGCCCCGGCGGGATCAGGACAGGAACAGGCTACGCGCCCAGGCGCTGAACGCCACGGCCAGCACCAGCCCCACATTGAGGACGAGCTGCGCGAGTAGCGGGGTGATGCCGTTCGAGCGCCGACGGAAGACCTCGGCGAGGGCAACGCCGACCACGAACAGCAGCGCCACCGGGGTCCCCAGCACCAGCCCGTAGAGAGCCGCCGACGCCACCGTGGCGATGCCGGCGTCGTACCGCCGCCTGAGCGGCGGGATCAGGAAGGCGCGGAAGAACAGCTCGGTGAGCGGTAGCAGCACCATCGCGGCCACGACCAGGGGGGTGAGCGTGGTGAGGTCCAGGTAGAAGGGGCCGAGCAGGCCGCCGCGGGGAAGGTAGGCGAGATAGCCCAGCACGACCGCCAGCAGCACCAGCCCCAGCACGATGCCGGTGGCGGCTTGCTCGGCGCTTCCCAGCAAGCGCTCGAAGGCATCCCATCCGAGCATGGACACCCTGCGCCACGCCAGCACCAGCAGCAGCACCGCCAGCGCGACGAGGAACACCGCGCGAACCTGCGTGCCCTGCAGCGGCGTGGCGATGGCGAGCGCGTTGTGGTACACCACCACGCTGTACACCAGCGCCGTCAGCGCGGCCATCAGCAGGCTCGCCACCAGCATGCCGTAGGCCTGCCCGACCGACCACTCCTGCGGCCCCTCCACCACCTCCAGGGTGGTGGTGTTCGCGATGCGGCTCTCGCCGACGAGGTGGACCGCGACCAGCACCAGCAGCAGCAACAGCCACAGCAGCGCGTTGCTGACCAGCAAGTTCTGCAGGTTGCCGCGCCTGGCCGCCTCGCGCAGGGCCAGGCCGCCCGACTGGACGTCGCCCTGCGCGTAGTAGATGAGCGACAGCTTGCGGAGGTCGTCGGCCTGCGCCAGGGTGTCGCGCGAGCTCCGGTAGCTGAGGGACTTCTCCAGGTCGGTGACCGCCCCGCTGAGGTCGCCCATCGACCACAAGGCGGTTCCCAGGAGCGAGTAGACGTCGGCGTTCTTGGTGTCCCCCGAGAGCTTCATGTACGCCTGCAGCTGGTCGCGAGCGACGGCGGGGTCGCCGAGCCGGAAACGGAGGCTCGCGTCCGTCAGCCGGTAGTCGACGTTCAGGCCGTCCTCTTCGATGGCCTTGCCGTAGCGCGTGAGCGCCAGGTTGTAGTTGCCGCGGCGCTCGTTGAGCAGCCCGTCGATGTAGTCGGTCTTGGCGGCCAGCTGGCGGTTGGGCTGGCCGCTCAGTCGCGAGCGCGCGGCCTGCACGTCGCTCTCCGCCTCCTGGTAGCGGTGGCCACGCACGGCGGCTTCCGCCAGCAGCACCAGCGGCTCGGCGCTGGAGGTCTTCGATCGGACATCCTGCAGGCGCCTCACGGCAGAGCTGTCGAGGCCCAAGGCGAGCTCGATCCGGCCCAGGGCCAGCTCGGCGTCGGCCATGCCGGGGTCGATCTGCAAGGCGTTCAGGCAGGCCTGGCGGGCCGTCTCCAGGTCGCCGCCGGCCTCGAACCTCAGGCACTGCTGATAGTAGCGGTTGGCGTCGAAGCTCTGGGCCCTGGCCACGGCGCTGCCGGCAACCACCAGGCAGGCGACGGCGAGGACGGCCACGGGAAGGGCCGACCGACGCGGCCCGGTCTGCCGGGGCGAACGGTGGCGGCGCGACTGGCGCCGGCGGCCGGGCTCGGCGGGATCGGACGGGCGGTCGGCCCACGTGGGGACCGGTGCGTGGCTCATGCAAGACCCCTTCATCCGCCGCCCGAACGGGAGCGCCGGCCGGGGCCGGGGCACCGGGGCACCGGGGCACGTCAGCGGCCGGCGCGCGTCGTTGCGGTCGGCGTATCCGCTCCATGATGACGGACGCCGCTGTCGACCGGGGTTAGGTCGTTCACTTCGACGATGTCGCTCCCCGAGGCGTTTTCTGACGGAGCGAGAGGGCCAGCGCGGGCGCCGTCGTGACACCGCCGCGCCTGCTGACGGGCCGCGCACCGTGGCCAGGGGATGAAGGTTCGCTTAAGCCGCTCCTGCAGCGGTTTCATGGCAGATTGCTAGCATGTGGGCATGGAAGACGCGAGCCATGGCCAGAGGCGGCTCACGTGACCGCCGGCATCCTGTTCCTCGTGGCGCAGACCGTCATGGCGCTGCCTGGCCTGCCTGCCGGCACCGAGGTGCGGCTGGTATCGCCCGATCTGCTCACCGTCTACGCCAGCGCTCAGGTGCGGGGCGGGAGCCTGGCCTTCCAGCTGACGCCTCCCGCCGGAACCCAGCTGAGGCTGCTCATCTTCCCGCCCGACGCCACGCAGGCGCAGCGCGCGGCCGCCCTCAGCGGGGCGCGGGTCATCAGCGGCCGCGTCAGCGTCGACGGCAACGACATCCTGCTGCAGTTCCCCAACAGCGATCAGCCGGTGTCGCTGCGGACGCTTCTCCAGGACCGCGGCATCGTGCTCGGGATGCAACCCGGGAAGGAGCCGTAGGTGCCGAAGAAGCGCATCCTGATCGTGGAGGACGACGTAGACATCCTGCGTTTGTTGACCTTGGAGCTGCAGGACGCCGGGTACGAGGTGCTCGCCTACGAGACCGGCATCCGAGGCCTGTCGGCCGTGCGCGAGGCCGAGCCGGATCTGGTGGTCCTGGATCTGGGCCTGCCCGACATCAGCGGGCAGGAGATCGCGCGCCGCATCCGGCGCACCGGGGACACGCCGATCCTGATCCTGACCGCAGCCGACGACCTCGACACCAAGGTCGACATGCTGAACGCGGCTGCCGACGACTACCTCTCGAAGCCCTTCCACGTGGAGGAGCTGGTGGCGCGCATCAACGTCCAGCTGCGCAAGCGCGGGCTCGGCCGGGCGCGTAAGGTAGGGGAGATGACCATCGACCCGGCGCGGCGGCAGGTGTTCTGGGGGGAGGACGAGGTGCGGCTCAGCCCGCGCGAGTACGACCTGCTCGCGTACCTCGCCAACCAGCCCGGACGCGTGTACAGCCGCAAGGAGATCGAGACCAACGTCTGGGGTGAGGCCCTGCCGCCCTCGAGCAACGTCGTCGACGTGCACATCGCCAACATCCGCGGCAAGCTGCGCGACGCCGGCGGCTACGGCGTCATCCGCACCGTGCGGGGTATCGGATACGCCCTGAAGTCCTGACCGTGGGCGCGGGCGGGCCGCCATCGCGCGCGCGCGTGGGGGACCTGCCGGCCACCGCGTCGCCGACGGCTCGCTGCTGGAGGCGGCCCTGATGCCGCGCGCCCTCAAGACCGGGGGGCTGCCGCTCACGTGGCGGGTGGCGGCGCTGGCGAGCGCGGCGATCGCCGTGCTGGCGCTGGTCGCCATCCTGGCGGCCTACCTGGTGGTGCGCAGCAGCCTCTACACCAACCTCCGTACGGCGCTCCGCGGGGACGCCGGCGCGGTGGCCGACCTCTACCGCGAGGGCGGGCAGGGCAGCGCGCGCAGTCGCGTGACCGGCCCGACCGGCGGGGTGGTGGTGCAGGTCTACGACCCCGGCGGCAGCCTGCTGGTAGCCTCCAAGCCCGAGTTCGAACGGCCACAGGCCGCGATCCCGCCCTCCGACGTGGCGTCGGCGAGCGGTGGCAGCTTGATGTGGAGCGGCATGCTGGCCGGCCGCCAGATGGAGGCCGCGCTGGCGCCCTTCGACGTCGGGGTGGTGGCGGTGCTGGCCGATCCCTCCTACATCGGCCAGGCCCTGGCGGGCCTGTCGCGCGCGCTGCTGCTCACGGCCCTGGCGCTGGTGGTGCTGAGCGCGGTGGTCGGCTACCTGGTGGCCGAGGCCGCCGTGCGTCCCATCACGCGCCTGTCGCGGCTCGCCGGGGCGCTCGGTCCGGAGCGGCTGCAGCCCATCCCGTACGGAGGGCCCGGCGACGAGCTCGGCCGCCTCACCGAGAGCCTGAACGGCCTGTTGGCACGGTTGAGCGACGCCATGGACGCCCAGCGCGCCTTCCTGGCAGAGACCAGCCACGAGTTGCGCACGCCGCTCACCAGCCTGCAAGGCTTCCTGGAGCGGGCCAGCCGGCATGCCGACGAGCGCTCGCGCCACGACCTCGAGGACGCGCGGCGCGTCAGCCGCAGCATGAACCGGCTGGTGGAGGACCTGCTGCAGCTCTCGCGCGGCGAGCTGGTCAAGGAGGTCTCGCCCCACCTCGTCGACCTCTGCCAGGATGTGGTGGAGCCCGTCGCCGAGGAGTTCCCGGGCGTGCAGAGGACGGGGGCGAGCGGCCAGCTGGTGCTAGGCGACCCGGACCGCCTGCGGCAGCTGGTGCGCAACCTGGTGGCCAACGCGGTGCGCGCCAGCGGTGGCGGCGAGGGCGTGACGGTGTCGCTGGCCAGCGCCGGCCAGTGGGTGATGCTGGGGGTCGAGGACGACGGGCCCGGCATCCCGCCGGACGTGCTGCCGCACATCTTCGAGAAGTTCTACAAGGGTGCCGGGGGCGGCGCCGGGCTGGGCCTGGCCATCGCGCGCCAGATCGCTCGCCATCACGGGGGCGAGATCAGCGTGGTCAGCGAGCCCGGACGCACCCGTTTCGATCTGCGCCTGCCCGCCGTCGAGGTCGGTGACGAGGACGAGTAGGCCTCGAGCCGGAGATCACAGGCGCGGCAGGGTGACCCCGCGCTGACCCTGGTACTTGCCCTTGCGCTCTCCGTACGTCAGGCGGGGCCGCTCGCCCTGGAAGAAAAGCAGCTGGACGATGCCCTCGTTGGCATACACTTTGGCCGGGAGCGGCGTGGTGTTGGACAGCTCCAGCGTGACGTGGCCCTCCCAGCCGGGCTCGAGCGGCGTCACGTTGGCGACGATGCCGCAGCGCGCGTAGCTGCTCTTGCCCAGCGCCAGCACCATCACGTCGTCGGGCACGCGCAGGTACTCCACCGAGCGGGTCAGCACGAAGCTGTTGGGCGGGATGACGCACTCCACGCCCTCGAACTCCACCAGGCTGCGCGTGTCGAAGTGCTTGGGATCGACCACCGAGTTGAAGGCGTTGACGAAGATGCGCCACTCCGGAGCCGCGCGGATGTCGTAGCCGAAGCTGCTGAGGCCGTAGCTGATGACGCCATCGCGCACCAGGCCCGCCTCGAAGGGGGAGATCATGCCGGCCTCGGCCTTCTCGCGGATCCACCAGTCCGGTTTGACGCTCATGCGGCGCAGTCTACCAGCGCCCGCGACGGCCGAGGCGGGGTCACGCCCCGGCCACGGCGGGTGATAGACTCGCGCCGTGCTGCTCGCCGTCGACATCGGCAACACCACCACGGTGCTGGGCATGTTCCGGGGCAGCGAGCTGGTGGCTTCGTGGCGCGTGTCCAGCGACCGGCGCCGCATGGCCGACGAGTACGCCGTGCTGTTCGGCCGCTTGCTGGAGCTCGAGGGGCTCGACCCTCCCACACGTGCGATGGTCTCCTCGGTGGTGCCGCCGGCGGGGCCCGAGCTCTCCACGGCCCTGAGGCGCTACTGGGGCGTCCAGGCGCGGCTGGTGACCTCCGACCTGGTGGCGCCCCTGCTTCACGTCGACACCGACAACCCCCGCGAGGTGGGCGCCGATCGCATGGTGAACGCCGTGGCGGCGCTGGAGTACGAGGGCGAGTCCTTCATCGTCGTCGACTTCGGCACCGCCACCAACTTCGACGTGGTGGTGCGCCCCCATCGCCTCATCGGCGTGGCGCTGGCGCCCGGGCCGGGGGTGGCGGCGGACGCCCTGTTCGAGCGTGCGGCGAAGCTGCCGCGCGTCGACCTGGTGGCGCCGGAGCGGGCCATCGGCCGCAACACCACCACCGCCCTGCAGTCGGGCCTGGTGTACGGCTACGCCGCCATGGTCGACGGCATGGTGGCCCGCCTCAGCGCCGAGCTGCCGGAGGCCGCGCGCCCCCCGCTGGTGATCGGCACCGGCGGCTTCGCCGACGTGGTCGACGGGCACGCCCGCACCCTGGATCGCATCGACCCGCTGTTGACCCTCACGGGGCTGCGCCTGCTCGCCGAGCGGCTGTGAGCGGCTGAGCTCACGCGTCGCCCCTCTCGGCGCACGCGGGTGCCGTGGCGACGACGGCGCGCCCGCCGCCGCTGCGCTTGGCCCGGTACATCGCCTCGTCGGCGCGGCGCAGCCAGCGCTCCGCTTCCTCGTCCGGCACCGGACCCATGGCGACGCCGATGCTGACGGCGAGGCGCGCGGTGGCGCCGTTTCCGATGTCGACGGGTTCCTTGACGGCGGCGGCCAGCCGCTCGGCGACCTTGCGGGCGGCGCCCTCGGTGAGGTCGGGCAGGAAGGCCGCGAACTCGTCGCCGCCCAGGCGGGCGAGCAGGTCCGGGCCGCGCAGCTGATGCACCATGCGCTGGGTGAGCTCCACCAGCACGCGGTCGCCGACATCGTGACCGCAGCGGTCGTTCACGCCCTTGAAGCGGTCGAGGTCGAGGTAGATGAGCGCGCCTCGCTCCTCACCGGTGTCGTGGCCGGCCTCCGAGAGCCGGTGGAGCAGGACCCGGCGGTTGGCCAGACCGGTGAGCGGGTCCTGGAACGCCAGGGTCAGGGCCTCCTCCTCGCGCTCGCGGCGGGCGGTGAAATCCAGCACCTGCACGATGTAGGTGTCGGTCTCGTCGGGGTCGCGCTCGAGCCCGGACATCTGCATCAGCGCGTAGACCGGCGTGCCGTCCTTGCGGACCAGGCGGCGCTCCCACTGGTAGCGCTGCACCCGTCCACTGGCGATGCTCTGCATCGCCTCCTGCTCCTGATCGCTGCCGCCGTCGGCGGCGATCAGGAGCACCCCGCGCGGTCGGCGGAGCTCCTCGGCGGTGTAGCCGAAGATGCGTTCGAAGGCCGGGTTGCACTGCACGACGCGGCCTCCACTGGTGAGGATGGCGCTCGCCACGGGCGAGTCGACGAACAGGCGGCGGAAGCGGCGCTCGCGGGTGGTCAGCTCGGCGCGGCGGCGCTCCAGGCGTTCCAGCAGGGTGTTGACGCTGAAAGCCAGGCGGCCAAGCTCGCGGCCGCGCGGCACCGTGACGCGCTGCCTGGCGTCGGCGTCCTCGGAGATGCGGCCGACGTCGCGGGTGAGCCGCGTGAGCGGCCCGGACACCTGCAGCTCGAGCACCAGCGCCGCCGCCAACCCGCCGGCGAGCGCCACGCCGATGAGCGCCAGCAGCATGGCACGCTGGGTGAGCCGCGCCTGAGCGGCCACGGGGCGTCGGGCCTGGACTTGCACGAGGACGGCGGGCCCGCCATCGAGGCCCGCCAGGGTGGTGCGGCCCTGGATGCTGTCCGGTCCCAGGGCCGAGACGGCATCGACGACCGGCTCGCTCGCCGGAGACAGGCTCACGCGGGCGGCCAGCGCCTTCGAGAGCTTGGTCGCCACGTCGCTGTCGATGGTGTGCCCCATGACGAGGGTGCCTCGCGCCGGACCGCTGCCGTCGCTGCGCAGGATGGGCCGGTACGCCACCAGGGCGGCGGCGTCGCCGAGTCGCACCAGGCCCTCGCCGGCGGACGGCGTCGTCAGCCCACCAGGAACGTGGCTGGGGACGCTGCGCCAGCGATCGTCCGGAGCGCCGCTGGTGAGGTCGTAGCCCAGGTACTTCACCGGCTTGCCGTTGGCGTCGAGGAACATCATGAAGGTGACGCCGAGGGTCGCGAGGCTGTCCTGGAACAGGTTCTCCTTCGCGAAGCCGGGGTCGAGGGTGGCGACGTAGTCGTAGCTCGCGTCCCACGTCGCCCAGTCGTCCACCGAGTGGTAGAGGTCGTCTGCGCGCAGCTGCAGCGCGGCGCCGGCGCGATCGAGCTGCGCCACCACCGCTTCGTGCTCGGCCTCTCGGAAGCCGTGCGCGACCAGCATCCCGTCGGTCACGTAGGCCGCGCCTCCGATGACGAGGATCGCCAGGAGGTAGAGCACGGCGAGCTTGGTGCGCAGCGGGAGGCGCGCGAGCCACGGGAGAAGAGCCGGTTGGGAATCGCGGGGGTGGGAGTGATCGCCTCGGCCGGTCACGCTGGGGCCCATCCTTACCTTCGGCGCCTTCGGCTGCCCCGCCGACGCGCCTGGGAGTTGCGACCAAGCTAGCCGGCGCCGCCTTACGGTCCTCTTACCGTGGAGGCATGTGTCCCTCGCCAAGGTGATACCGATGTGATAGCATCTCGCTGCCAAAGGAGGCATCATGATCCGCGTACAAGAGAAGCGTCCGTTCGGCCTCAACGGCTTCCCGGTGCTCGCGCTCGAGCTCGCTCTGGTCGGCGTGGGCGTGTGGCGGTTCGTCGACGGTGCGTCCGTGAACGGAAGTGGCGCCATCGTGCTCGGTATCGTGCTGTGGGCGCTGGCATTCCTGCTCGCCCCGGGCTTCTTCACGGTGCAGCCCAACGAGGCGCGCGTGCTCATCTTCTTCGGCAGCTACGCCGGGAGCATGCGACACCCGGGCTTCTGGTGGACCAACCCCTTCACCAACAAACGCAGGGTGAGCCTTCGGGTTCGCAACTTCAACAGCGACAAGCTCAAGGTCAACGACGCCGACGGCAATCCCGTCGAGATCGCGGCCGTGGTGGTGTGGCGGGTGGTGGAGTCGGCCAAGGCGGTGTTCGACGTCGACGACTACGAGGAGTTCGTGGACATCCAGGCCGAGACGGCCATCCGCAGCCTGGCCACGCGCTACCCGTACGACGCCAGCGGCCAGGAGCGCCAGAGCCTCAGGGAGAACCCGGAGGAGCTGGCCGCGGCGCTCAAGGAGGAGCTCGACGCGCGCCTGGAGGTGGCCGGTGTCGACGTGCTGGAAGCGCGGCTCACCCACCTCGCCTACGCACCCGAGATCGCACAGGCGATGCTCCGGCGCCAGCAGGCCCAGGCGGTGGTCGCCGCCCGCAAGCTGATCGTCGAGGCGGCCGTCGGCATGGTGGAGGAGGCGCTCGAGGGCCTGGCCGCGCGCGGTGTGGTGGAGCTCGATCAGGACAAGCGCGCCGCCATGGCGAACAACCTGATGGTGGCCCTCACCAGCGAGCAGGCCAGCACCCCGGTGGTGAACACGGGGACGCTGTATGCGGGCTAGCTCGAGCCTCCGCGCTCCCGCGCTGGTGGCGCTGGCGGTGCTTGCGCTCGCCGGAACGGCGGCGGCGCAGACCTACCAGATCAGCCAGGGCGGCAAGGCGCTGGGGACCTTCGACCTGGCGCTGACGCGCGACGCGTCCGGCGCCACCAGCCTGTCGAGCCTCCACCTCACCGGTCTGGCCGACCTCAGCGACCGTCTGCAGGTGGGTAGCGACGGCCATGCCCTGAGCTACCGCCTCGAGGGCACCGCGCGTGGAGCGCCGGTGACCATCGAGGCGGCCATCCAGGCGCACAACGCCGCCCTCACCATCCAGCAAGCCGGCCACAGCCGGAGCCTGGACGTGCCGCTGCCGGGCCCGGTCGTGGTGCTCGACAACAGCATGCTCGACGGCTGGCAGCTGCTGCTCGACCGCCTCGGGCCGAAGCCGGCGGGCGAGTCGACCGTCGACGTGCTGGTGCCGCAAGCGGCGGCGACCGGCACCGTCACGCTGTCGCCGGAGGGCGAGGAGGACGTCGACCTCGGAGGCGGCCAGTCGCGCCCGGCCGAGCGCATCGGCGCCACCATGAAGGTCGCCGGGCAGGTCGTGAAGCTCACCTTGTGGCGCGGCCAGGACGGCACCCTGCTGGCCTTCGGCCAACCCTCGGTGGGCCTGCGCTATCAGCTCGAGACGCCGGCGAGCGCCGCGAGCGCCGCCGCGCAGGCCGCTTCCCAGGCTGCGGCCGT